>ENA-ORXM01004781-ORXM01004781.1-marine-metagenome-genome-assembly--contig:-NODE-4781-length-11468-cov-3.244403_pt1 | contig 11468 bp, 12 predicted proteins | sample MGYA00237867_ERZ511480 | MGnify/ENA primary metagenome ERZ511480 (study PRJEB26309, sample SAMN06266103) | marine metagenome | isolation source: Algal blade | place: United Kingdom:Sidmouth, United... | reverse complement strand
CGCTATCTTCTCAGCTCCAACGCGGGCGAGGTCGTCGCCATCGGCGCGAACATCGTCATCGGCGGCCCCCTGATCTTCCTGCCGATCCAGATCCTCTGGATGAACCTCGTCACCGACGGCGTCACCGCACTGGCCCTCGGGCTGGAAAAGAGCGAACCGAAGGCGATGAACCGCTCGCGGCCCGGACGAAGATGTGGTGGGTCGGCACGGCCTTGCCGTGATCGCGGCCTTTGCGCTCTATACCGGCAGCGCGACGCTCTTCGCCTTCTACCACACGCTCGAACAGGGTGCGCTAGTGGCGGAGACGGTGGCGTTTACGGCGATGGTGTTTCTGGAAAAGTTCAGCGTCTTCGCCTTCCGGTCCCTGACCATGCCGACATCGAGGATCGTATTCTTCTCGAACCCGTGGCTTCTGACTGCGCTGATCGTGACGCTGGGGTCGCAGGTGCTGGCGGTCCATTGGCCACCGCTGCAAGGGGTCTTGCACACGACTGCGCTCGACGCGGAGGCTCATCGCCCTGATCGTCGTTCCCGTCGTCGTGGTGCCGGAACTCATCAAGATCGTCAGGGCAGGAAGACAGATCGACGGTCAGGCGAAAGCCGTCGCCTGACCGTTTCGACGGGTCCGGAAATCATGCCGCAGGCTTGGCGACCTCGGCGCTCCGTTTCATTTCCTTCTCCACCGTCTGCATGGTGTCGGTGACGGTCTTCGCGGTCCGATCGCCCAGTTCGCGCATCTCGTCGGCCCACTGGTCGAACGCCATCTTGTAGAATTCGTTCACCGCTTCCAGCGCGTCGTTCGGATCCTTGCAGGTCGCCAGGGTTTCGGCGACCTTCGCATCCTCATCGAGGCGACCGCGCACGAAGTCGAGGAATTGCCGGTTCGTGTCGATGACGTGGCGCAGGGTATCCGTTCCGATATGGGCCATCGCGGTAAGGGAATACTGGTTCGCGGTCGTGAAGGTTTCGATATCGATGACAGGAAATGTCGTTCCATCGGCGGATTTCTTGATCGCGGGCATGGGAGGCTCCAGTCTGTGAAAGGAATGACGACGACCACGGGGGTCCGCACGACCGGAACACTCGCAAAACCGATACCGCTGACACGCAACTCATGCACAGCCGGTTCGCGGGGCCATCCCGTGGAACGACCGGAGCGTCCGCCCCGGTTCCAGCAATTTGGAGATTCGGCACTGTCCGACGTTGACGCAGATCAAGTCCTTTCGTTAATTTCTTCCTAGAGGGGAGCAACTGGTGAAATTTCGCGCTTCCAACTCCTATTCGATGAATGTCCCATGAGCCGCCACCTTGCGACCGAACTGCCCGGCTGTACGATCGACGCCGTGCTGTCGGGGGCCGACAGGTTGCCCTGTGCGTCCTGTCCGATGCGCGAGTTCGGGGTTTGCAAGGCAGTCGATGACACGACCGCCGGGTATCTCAACCGGCACCTGACGCGGCGAACCTGTGCACCGCACGAGACGATCCTGCATGAAGGCGACGAGGCCGACCGGGTCGGAGTCATCCGCTCGGGCATGGCGGCGGTGGTGAAATATTCGGATGCCGGGCGGCGGCAGATCGTCGGCTTTCTGGAGCCGGGCGACGTTCTCGGCCTTTCCAGCCACGACAAATATTTCGCAGGCGTCGAAGCGTTGACCGAAGTCGAGACCTGCCTCTTCCCGCGCACCGTCTTCGAGGAGGCGTTGCGACAGCATCCCGAGGTGACGCCGGACGTGATCCGCCTCGTCTCGAACGAGCGGGTCGAGGCGGCGGAGCACGAACTGCTGCTCAGCCAGTTCAGCGCCCGCGAACGTCTGGCCGCCTTCCTCATGCGCCGCGCCGAGCGGTTCGGCGCGGAAGCGGAAGACATTCGCGAAATCCGGGTCGACACGACGCGGCAGGATATCGGCGACTATCTCGGCCTGTCGATGGAGAACGTCTCGCGCGGCCTGGACGATATGGCACGGCGCGGGATCGTATCGCTGCCCACGCCCCGGATCGCCGTACTGATAGCAGCCTCACATTGACCCCGATCAAGGTTTCGTTGCCAGCACAGGTGAACAGTACCCTCACGGAACCGGTTTTCGATTCTGCTCCGATGCGGGGAGTATCATGTCATCGTCACGATTACAGATGTCGCAGGATGCCGTCGTGGAATGGCTTTGCAATCCGACCACCCATGAGGGGACGCCGGTCGAGCATCTCGAAACGCATATCTCGCATGTCTTCCTGACGGGGGACACCGTCTACAAAATGAAGCGCGCCGTACGCCTCGCCTTCCTCGATTTCTCGACCCTCGATCTGCGGGAAGCCGCCTGCCACGCCGAGATCGCGGTCAATCGGCGGACGGCCCCCGATATCTACCGTGACGTGATCCCGGTGACGTGCGGGGAGGACGGATTCGCGCTGGACGGCCCCGGCGAGCCGGTCGAATGGCTTGTGAGGATGTGGCGTTTCGACGATTCGAAACTGTTCGACCGGCTGGCGCAGCGTGGCGAATTGACCGAAGGCCACTTGCTCGGCCTCGCCGACGCCGTCTCGCGCCTTCATATTTCTGAGCCGCCGGTCATACCCGCCGATGGTTCAGAATCCTTCGCGGGAACCTTCCACGATCTCGTGCAAAACCTGCGCGCCCAGACCGTCGATACGGTGCTCGCCGATGCGGTGGACGGCTGGATTCAGACCGCCGAACCCGCCTTCAAGTCACTGCGGGACATCGTCGCGACTCGCGTGGCGGCAGGCAAGATGCGCCATTGTCACGGCGATCTGCATCTGCGGAATATCTGCAAGATCGACGGCACCGTCCGCCTGTTCGATGCCATAGAATTCGACATCGACATGGCGACGAGTGACATCCTCTACGATTTCGCCTTCGCCCTGATGGACCTCGTCCACCGAGACCTGAAGACCGAAGCGGCGCTGGCCCTGAGTCGCTATCTCGGGGCAACGCGGGACTATGCGGGCCTGAATGTGCTGCCGCTGTTCATGTCGGTGCGCGCGGCCGTGCGGGCACTGGTCGCGCTGCTCTCTCCGGCTGGGCGGGTGGAAGCGCTCGACTATCTCGACCTTGCCTCTGCGCTCCTCGTTCCGGGACCGCAGCCGCGACTGGTGGCGGTCGGGGGCCGGTCGGGGACGGGGAAGACGACCGCCGCGCGTCGGCTGTGCGGTGCCTGTCCGGGGCCGTTCGGTGCAGTCACGATCCGTTCCGACAGCACGCGCAAGCGCCTTGCCGGTATCGAACCGGAGGAGAAACTGACCGCCGCTGCCTATACGGAGACCGCGAGCGAAGCGGTCTATGACCGGCTGTTCTCCGATGCTCGCGAGGCGCTGGACGCAGGAGCCTGCGTGATCCTAGATGCGACGTTTCTGGACGATGAGGCGCGCGCGAGGGCGCAGCGCGTTGCCCGCGAGGCGGGGGTGCCGTTCATCGGCATCTGGCTGACCGGCGACGACGCCCTCCTCGCGGCGCGGATCGCGGGACGGGGGCCGGATGCCTCCGATGCCGATCTGGCCGTCCTGCGCCGTCAGCGCGACCCGGAGGCGCTCGAAGGGTGGCGCATCCTCGATGTGGGAGCGGCGGATTTCGATGACGGGCTGAAGCTGCCCGCACCTGTCAGAGACGCAGGGTGAACCGCTGAAGCGAACGGTCCTTCGCGTCGTCCGTCTCGGCGAACCCCAGATCGAGCGCGAGGCGGCGCATGGCGTCGTTGCGATCCATCACCGATCCATGCAGTTCCGCCAAGCCGTCCTCGCGGGCATGGTCGATCTGCGTCAGGCGCGCGCTGCTGCGATGGTCGTGGCTGTCGAGACCACCGAAGAAGCGGAAATGCACGTCCTGCTGCGTTAGTCCGGCGATCAGATCGGCATAGAGTGCCTTGTCGGCGGGACGGATGGCATGGATAGTGACCGTTCCACCTTTTATCGCCGCCTCCCGCACCCAAGTGGAGGGCCGAGGACGGATCGCGAAACGGGGATTGCCACCCGGCGCGACCGATGCCGCATCGCCCACGACGATCCGGGCATCGAGCGCGATGACCCCTTCGATATCGACCAGCAGCGGGTTGATGTCGATCTCGCGTATCTGCGGAAAATCGGCCCCGAGGGTCGAAAGCGTGATCGGCGCGTCTCCGACGGCATCGCGGTCCATGGGCGGTGTGTCCCGGTATCCGCCCAGCAGACGGCCGATCCGCATTGACTCGATCATGTCGCGCGCCAGCAGCGGGTCGAGAGGGGGCAGTGCCAGCGCCTTGTCGTCCACAACCTCGACGGCGGTGCCGCCCGCTCCGAACAGGATTACGGGACCGAAGACCTGGTCGTCGTTGAGCCCGACGATCAGTTCGACCCCGCCGCGCCGTTCGACCATCGGCTGCACGACGAAACCCTCGATCCGTGCATCGGGCCGGTCCCGCTCGACGGTTTCGGTAATATCGAGCGCCGCCTGTTCGACTTCGGCAGGTGTCGACAACCGCAGATGGACCCCGCCGACATCGGATTTGTGGGTGATATCGCGCGAGAGGATCTTCACCACGAAGGAAACCGCGCCTTCCGCCACGAGTTCTTCGGCGGCCTCAAGTGCTTCCGCCGGGTTTGCAGCCACGCGGGTCGGGACGGTCGGAATGCCGCAGGCGGCGAGAACCGCCTGCGCTTTCGGTTCGGTCAGGATCGTCCGTCCTTCGAACAGCACCGACTCCACGACCGCGCTTACGGCGTCGCGATCTGGCGATCCACCTTCCGGCAGGCTGGGCGGCGTACGCATCAACTGCCGCTGCGCGTCGGCGTGGCGGGTGAGATAGGAAACCCTTCACCGCATGGCGCGGCGTCGCGAAGGCCGGGATGCCCGCCTCCTCCAGCAAAGCCGATGCGGGCCGCGCCATCGCCCCGCCGAGCCACGTCGCCAGGACCGGTTTGCGACGCCTTTCATGGTCGGAGCGCTCTGTCTCTACGCCGATGACCGCTTTCGTCGCGTCTTCGGAAGAGGCGAGGGCGGTCGGGCAATTCATCACGAGAACCGCATCCGTGCCTTCATCGCCGAGCAGCGCATCGAGCGCGGCGGCATAGCGTTCGCCGGGCGCATCGCCGATGATATCGACGGGATTGCCGTGTGACCAGATGTCCGGTAAGGCTCGGTCGAGCGTCAGCATCGTCTCGCCCGACAGATCGGCCAAACGTACCCCTTCGTCAGCTACCGCATCTGCCGCAAGAACGCCCGCCCCGCCGCCATTGGTCAGGACGGCCAGCCGGTCGGAGGCGAGCGGTCGGACATGGGACAGCATCGTCGCCGCATCGAACAGTTCCTCCAGCCCGCCGACGCGCAGGATACCAGCACGTTTGAGCGCGGCATCGTACACTGCATCCGACCCGGCGAGCGTCCGGCCTTGACCGCGATGACGGGCTTCGAGCAGGCGGCGCGCCTTGCCGCCGACATGAACTTCCGGGCGTGGGTGATGTGTTCAACGTAGAGCAGGATCGCTTGGGTCTCCCGGTCGGCTGCGAGGTAATCGAGCATGTCGCCGAGATCGATATCGGCCATATCGCCGAGCGAGGCGACGGTCGAGAACCCCACATCGCGTTCTTCAGCCCAATCGAGCATCGCGGCGACGATAGCCCCCGACTGCGAGACGAGGGCCAACTTGCCGGGGCGCGCGAGCAAATGCGCGAAGCTTGCGTCAAGACCGAGGTCGAGTCGCTGGAACCCGATACAATTGGGGCCGAGAATACGCAGACAATGAGGTTTCGACGCGCTGAGCATCTCGTCGCGCAGCGCACCCGTCACCCCTGCCGAGATCACGATGGCCGCCCGTGCTCCGGCCTTGCCCAGATTGTCCACGATGGAGCGCGCGCGCGCGATGACGATCCCCAGGTCGACGGGCGCGTCGATGGCGCTCACGGTCGCGTGGCAGCGCACCTCGTCAATCGCGCCGTAGCGCGGATTGACCAAGTGCAGCGCCCCTCCGAACCCGCCCGCTGCAAGCCGTCCGCGCACCACGGCTCCCAACGAGCCTTCCTTCGGGCTGGCTCCGACGAGAGCGATGGATCGCGGCGCGAACAGGGCGTCGAAATTGCGGATACTTATGGCACCTTCCCGGTTCCTGTTGGCGACGGATACGCATAGTGGGTCGTGACGGCCCGGACCTTGATCCGTATCAAGCGATATCGATCACGGTTCCGTTCAGTTCCCGGTCATGACGGCACGAAGAAGGCCGGCCTGAACAGCTTCATCGTGATCGCGCCGACGCCGGCCAGCATGAGCAGGAGGACGAACAGCCAGCCCAGAAACGGGATCAGCGCGACGATCCCGACGACCACGGCACCGAGACCCGCTGCGAGCGCCCGTGTGCCGATCCGGTCGGGCACCGGCCGACCGAAGGCCGATAGCAGTCCTACTCCGAAGGCGTAGACGGCGACGACGTATCCCGCGAAACCGGCGACCAAAGCGATCAGGATCGCCGCCGGACTGAGGAGGATGCCGATCACCGTCATAAGGAGAACGAATGCCGACCCCACGAATACCGACTGGGCCAGAAAGCCGAACAGCAAATTCCGGAACGGTCGTTCGAGGAGACCCTGCCGCAATTCGGCCAGCGTCTTCGGCATGATCGCCGCGATCAGGGACGCCAAGGCCGCGACGACGACGACACCCCAGAGAAATCTGACCAGAACGCGCCGCCAATCCAGAATCTCCATATCCTTCGCGGAATCCTCCCATTCCGAAATATCGCGACGCTGTATCCGTTCCTCGGGGGCCACCTCTTCGGGAATGTCCAGTGCGCCCGGTTCTTTTTCGAAGACGGTTATTCTTCCTTCGATTTCGACCCCATCAGCAAACGTCAACTCACGTCCGGTGATGACGGCATCGCCGCTGATCTTTCCTTCGACGTGAATCTCTTCTCCTGCGATCAGGGCGTATCCGGCCACAGGGCCGCGGATGACCAGATCACTGCCGGAAACCCGCAGATTGCCGCCGACTGCGCCCACGACGACGTCATAGCCGGTGACAGTGGCATTACCCGTCACCGGGCCATCCAGCACCACATCCATGCCTGCCAGATAGGCGTCGCCGCCAACTGCGCCCGTCATCTTCACCTTGCGTCCAGCCATATGTGCCGAACCGGCGATATCCGCCTCGCCCCGCACGATTTCTCCGGCTGCAAACAGGTCTTCCACGTCGGGTGCGTCGAAGACGACCGTTCTTCCGGCCAGAAAGCTGTCACCGCCGACATCGAAAGCCGTATTCTTTTCCTCTGCGCCCGATGGTGTTACGACCAGCAAGGCGAGGAACGCGGCAAGAAAACTCCGTTTCATCACAAATCTCCATTTGATGATGCATGGATTGAAGGGATGTCCCAGAACTCGGCAATCCGGCCATCGACCACACGCCAGACGAGGATCACGCCGATATCGATTTCCTCGCCTTTCAAGGTCATCGTGTTCCGGGTTTGAAAGACAACCAACTCATCGCCGAACGCCGTCGCGGATACGGAGTCGACCTTGAATGTCGCTTCGGTTGCGCGGCCTATCTTCTCGAAAAAGGACCGAAGTCCATCCGGGCCGACGTAATCACCCTGCATGTCAGGCAATTTCGGATTGAAGTAATCAAAGACGACGTCGTCGGCAAAGACGCCTTTCGAACCGCCGATATCATGAAGATCGATGCGCTCGAGCAGCGCCAGATTGGGGTGGTCTTTGCCTCTGTTCGTCTGCATTGCGACTCTCCGGATCGGGCACCCGCGACACGGTACCTGACACGACCGATTAGCGCGCTCCGCGAGGGTCGGCCTTGACGGATATCAACTGTCTCAGGTGATCCTCCGCTAGACTCGCCGGGTTCATGAGGAGTTGACATGCCGAATCGAGACGATGCCGACGGTGGAGACCGCATTCCGTTTTTCCGATGCGAGGTTAAAACTGCGATAACCTTGAGATTGGTAGGCGCGCTGATGCTCGCCTGTCTGCCCGTTTCGGCTGGCGCTCAGGATAGTGGCCGTCTCCCGGCGCTCAACGACCCGGCCTACAGTTCGAACATGCTGAAGGGTCACCTCGGAATGCTCAGAACCGAGCTGCAAGAGCAGCGCAACGTGGTGGCGAATGTCGCGATGATCTGTATTCCGATGCGCGGACCGATGAACCGGTGGGACGATCAGAACCGCGCGACACGGGGCATCGCCTGCATGAGTAAGAACGCTTATATCGAACACCTTATCAAGAATACATTCGATGGAAACGTGCCTTCACAAGATAAATTGCAGTATTTTATCCGCAATGTCCTCGGATTTTCGACCGAGTACAAGCGGCAGATAAGAGAAGCGTTAATTCCAGTCATTGAAAAAGATATTGCAGCGTATGAGGCCGAGCTTTCGCGCCGTGAAAGCTGGAACTCGCCGTCCGGCGGCGCTACGGGATCGATAACGGATGGGGTCGATATGAGTAATATCGATATCTTCTCTTCCAGTGATGACGCACCGAGCGGAAATACGGGCGCAATAACGGGCGACATTCGTAGTTTGAGTGAACCTTGGGATCAGTCAGTGGCTTCGGTGCAGGCATGTCCCGATCCCAATCCCGACCGCAGCAGCAATCATCACATATTCGATTCCAACGACAATCCTGATGACCGAATATATCTGGATTGCACCTATTTCAAGACAGGGCACTTGAGAGTCCAGCTTCCCTACAAAGATGGGAAATACGACGGCATCTATCTTAGCTACATCAATTGGCCCGAGTGCGGGGGAGTAAAACTCACCAGCCGCCAAATCTACGAAGACGGGGATAGGGTTAAATTACAGACATTCCTTTGCAACACAGCCAATGGAATGCCATATCAGCAGAACGAAACAGACTATTTCAACGGAAAAACATCTCTGGTCGTCCAATGGCATTCGACGGGTGCCATGTCCTACGAGACCCAATATGATGGACGCGGCAAACCTATGAAAAGAAGTAACTACAACAAACACGGTGAGTTAATCTCTTGCACCAAATGGGACGGCAATGGGAGTCCTTCTCGGTGTAAATAAGAGCCTGACTCGAAACTACCTCATCCATAGCAGTATCTTGCGAGTCTTCGGGTTGTGAGGCGGATGTGGGCAATGTTGATCCATGCTTCGCCTGATGCGATGGATTTCTCCCAATCCTTGGCGAGGCGACGGCATCTACCCAGCCATGCAAAGGTGCGCTCGACGACGCAGCGTCTGGGGATGACCTCGAAGCCCACGGCAGTGTCGGATCGTTTGACGATCTCGATGGTCCACTCGCCGATCTTGTCCAGTACGCCGCGCAGTTTCGGCCCTGCATAGCCACCATCTGCAAAGATATGTCGAAGCCACGGGCAGGACTTTCGGATCGAAGCCAACAGGGCAGGCGCGCCGTCGCGATCCTGAATATCGGCTCCATGTACGACGAGACCGAACATCAGCCCCATGGTGTCGATCACCATATGCCGCTTGCACCCTTTAATCTTCTTGCCAGCATCAAAGCCTCGAACTCCGCCGCTTTCGGTCGTCTTGGGTGGTGCATCCTTGACGCAGGTCAATGCGCTGGTGCGGGACGGTGTGCAGCATCGCATCAATGGAGAATGCTATGACCCAAAAGCTCGCCGACCACCGCCATCCCAACATCCAGGCAAAGGCCGCTTCTCTGATAGAAGGGGTGCGTACGGACGAAGAGAAGCTCGATGCGATCCTTCGTTTCGTTCGCGATGATATCCTATTCGGTTATCCGACCACGGGAGATTTGGTTCCGGCGTCCGAGACGCTGAGAACCCAAGTCGGACAATGCAACACGAAAGCATCGCTTGTCGTCGCGCTGTGTCGCGCGGCGGGGCTTGAAGCACGCTTTCACTTCTCCCTGATCGACAGGAAGATCCAGAGAGGCCTTTTCACGAACTTCTTCTATTGGCTCCTGCCAAGGACGTTGTCCCACGCCTGGGTCGAGGTCCGGGTCGGCACACGTTGGCGCGCCGTGGATGACTTCATCAATGATCCGACATTTCACCGGGCGGCTATACACGAGCTGGCCATGCGTGGCTGGAACACGGGCTTCTCGATCGCCTTGCCCGATTACCCGCCAACGCCGGGAAACTCGTTTCAGCAAATGAGTGCGGTGACGGACGACCACGGAGTATGGGACGACCCTGCAGATTACTACGCCAGCCCTCTCTATCGCAATCGCCCGGTAGGTTCGGACAGTTGGCTTTACCGACGAATGATTCGGAAGGGTAACGAGCACGTCCGGCGTCTTCGTGACCGATATCCCGAGGAATGGCATTCACGAGAGGCGGAGGCAGAACGTCCCGCTGACGCAGCTTGATGTTTCGTCACCTGCCTGACGAAAAGCACTGACGACCGCTTCGATGAAGCATCGACATGCCGGGTGTGACATTACCCGAACCATGGTCGGCGGTGGACAAACCTGCGGGATGAGTCCCGCTTATAAGGAGACCTGCCAATGCGACTTGCACCTCTCGTCACCGCCGCCTGTCTCGCGCTGTTTCAGATTGGCCCCGCCGCCGCCGCCGCCGATCCGCGTGGCGAGTGGCGCGTCGAAGACGCCTCGAACGGCCGGAACGGCGACTATCATTCAACCCCCTGGACATTCGAGGGTGGCGGCATCGTCCATGCGCAACCGCACTGGTCGGGCTATTGGGCGCCGATGGCGGACGGGAACGTGTTCGTCATCATCGTAACGCGCGGCCGTGTGGTGGACAGCTTCCGCGTGGTCTTCGATCAGGGCGGCTTTACCGCGCGCAAGGATGGGCGGGACTACCGCTACGCGATCCGCAATGCTGCGTCCGGTAGCACCGGCGGCCCGGATGCCGGAAGCGGCGCGATCCGCGTCCTGTCCGCGACCTACGGCGGCAATTGCGGTGCGGCGAGCGGTAACGCCACCGCGCATATCGCTTCGGCATGCAACGGCAAGACCGATTGCGGCTATGTCATCGATTACAAGGTGATCGGCGATCCGGTCGTGGGCTGCAGCAAGGATTACAGGGTGGAATACGGTTGCGGCGATGGACGCCTGCGCAGCGCCTCGGCCAGCCCGGAGGCAGGCTTCCGTAAGCGGGTGGACCTTGGATGCCGATGACCTCGACCGGCAAGGGACAGCGTCCGGTCGATCTACCTATTTCGAAAAACCCGGCCCGGTTTGATTGGCGTCAAACCGGGTCGTCGCCAGGAAGGCGATAGTGGTGTCCTGTTCGATCACAGGGGAGGCGGGACGATGACATTATCCTGGCGACGTGGCGGGGTGCTGCTCGGACTGGTCTTCTTCATGGCTGTGTTCCTTGCAAAACCCATCGGCGTCTCGACGCAGTTCGTGATCTTCGACGGGATCGTCTGGGACGCGCTCGTTCCCGGCACGGTCACGCTGTCCGAAGAGGCGAAGACCGGCTTCACCAGCCCGAATGCCTATCTCGACGAGAGCGGCGGCAAGTATGCCAAGGCGGTGGCGAACCCCTTGAACTACGGGTTCGT
>ENA-ORXM01004779-ORXM01004779.1-marine-metagenome-genome-assembly--contig:-NODE-4779-length-11472-cov-3.129530_pt1 | contig 11472 bp, 8 predicted proteins | sample MGYA00237867_ERZ511480 | MGnify/ENA primary metagenome ERZ511480 (study PRJEB26309, sample SAMN06266103) | marine metagenome | isolation source: Algal blade | place: United Kingdom:Sidmouth, United... | reverse complement strand
CTCGGCCATTATCCGCAAGCATCAGCCGGATGAGGTTTATAACCTTGCGGCGCAGAGCTTTGTGGGGACGTCATTTGATCAGCCCGCTTACACCCTAAAAGTTGACGCGCTTGGCGTTGTTTATTTGCTCGAAGCCATCCGCACTGAAAAGCCGGATGCGCGTTTCTATCAGGCCTCAACATCTGAGATGTTCGGCCTTGTGCAAGCTGTCCCGCAAAAAGAAGATACGCCCTTCTATCCACGTTCTCCATATGGCGTCGCGAAACTCGCCGCGCATTGGATGACAACGAATTACCGTGAGAGCTACGATATGTATGCCTGCTCCGGCATCCTGTTTAATCATGAGAGCCCGCTGCGCGGTCCTGAATTTGTTACCCGTAAAATCACAATCGGTCTGGCCGAAGTGTTAGAGGGCCGCGAAGCGGCTGTGCAGCTTGGCAATATGGACGCGAAACGCGATTGGGGTTTTGCCGGCGATTATATCAAGGGCATGCATCTGATGCTGCAGCAAGACAAAGCCGACGAATATGTTCTGTCGACGGGCGAAACATATGAAGTGCGCGAATTTGTTACTCGCGCAGCTGAAGCCATCGGTTTTGACGCAGAGTGGGAAGGCAGCGAGATTGACGAGAAACTGCGCGATAAAAAAACCGGCAAAGTTATCGTCGAAGTAAATCCGCAATTCTTCCGCCCCTGCGAAGTTGATTTGCTGATTGGCTCTCCGGCCAAAGCGGAGAAGAACCTGGGCTGGAAACGCGATGTGTCCTTCGCGCAGCTTGTCCAAATGATGGCTGAACAAGACCTCGAACGGGTCCGGGCCGGAAAACCTTTATATAACGCTATCGGTTAATCAGCCAAAACAATCTAAAGAGGCGGCCTTGGGCCGTCTTTTTTCGATGGGTATAATGAGCCTTAATCTGGATGTTGATGATGTGAAACGCGTTTGTGAGTTGGCGCGGCTTGACTGAGTATATGATAATTTAAGTTTACAGCGGCAGGAGAGCCGAGGGATAATTGAATAACACTCTGCGCCTCGCGCAGATCTATTATAGAGGAACGCGATGAAGTTTCTGATTATACCCGGCTTTGCAAAATCGGGAACGACATTTCTATTTGAGCAGCTCGCCGCCAGTGGGGCGCCAATAAACCTGCCTAAACGTAAAGAGGTGGATTACTTCAGAAGCGCGGACAGCTTTAAGGGCTATCTGGACCAGTTTGAAACCCAAGACCCGGATAAAGTCTTCTTGGATGCCTCCCCGCTATACGGCCTTCCCGGAACCCAAGTTGCGGCGCGGATCAAAAAAGTACTTAAAGGCCATGATGTAAAAATTATCTTTTGCCTGCGCGATCCCATGTCACGCGCATATTCTCATTATATGCACGATATCAGCACGCATTTCTTTCTCTATGCGCATGGCCCGTATAGTTTTTATTCGCCCTCCGTTCTTCGTAAATATTTTCACCCTTTATTCCCCCCCGTTCGCGATTTTACCAAAGCGTTCGGTAAGGGCAATGTGACCGGTTTCGGCTTTAAATCCACCGGGCCAAATTTAAGCAAGGACATATTAGAGTTCTTATCGCTGCCCGAAGATTGGACGCTTGATTTCGCGGTTAATCCGGCGGTCGGCGGGTCCATTCCGCGCATTTATTTTGACACGCAGCGCTACCTTACTGTGCGTAGCGGCAAAGAGCTTTATTCGCTCCCTCCGCACACACTTCTTTTAAGCAGTATTCGCTATCAGCAATACCGGCCTGACTTCCCCGCTCATATTGCGAGATTATTACTTAAAAACGCGACCAGCTGGGATCGTCAATTTGACCCTGAATTCCTCGGCCCTTCCTTTAAACCGATTAGAGAAGATTATTTGCGCTGCTTTGATACTTTAGGTCTGGATCGCGAGACGCTAAATCCGCCCAAAAAAATCAACGCGAATGAACCTCCGGCGCTGTCCCCGGATATATGCAGTAATATGGAAAAGCTGGGGACAATCTCGGCGACGCTTGTTCACAATTTCAAGTCCGATGCCAAAGGGGTCGTTACAAAACCCAAGAACAGGCCCGACGGCGTGGCCATAGACCCACACAGCACACTTCCCGATATCATCGACAATGTGAATGACATGAAGGGCCGTTCAAATGGCCGCCGCGCTCAAGCCTTTAAGGACGCCCTAACTGAGCTTGGCCCCGCGCCGGACTATGTGAAAGGCTATCTGCGCCATCTTATACAATTAGGTGATGCCGATAACGCCCTTAAATATTTAAAAGAAAACCCGAACCTCGATCGTTACATTTCATTTAAGGTCATGTTAGAAGACCTTGACAAATTTCACCATAAATTTACGCAACAAGACTTGAAAGAGCTGCGTAAATATATGGGCAGTTAGTGGAAAGCGTTATGACCAATAAACCTAGAGTCGCCATTCTATCAACATGGAATGAAATCTGCGGCATCGCCCATTTTACCAAAGGCATCAAAGACGGGCTTGAGAGCCAAGGCTATGATGTGGAGGTTCTCCCGACGCCGCGCATGATTTTGGGTAACGCGACAGATGGCGCTGAAAAACTGGCCGCGGAGAGCTATTGCCGCCATCTCGGTCAACGGATCAAAGAATTTGACCATGTGAATATTCAATTTGAGCCGGGCATTTTGGCCAATGATATGATGACGGCGATGAAGCGCTTTAAGATTATCACTAAACACGCAAAGAGCATGTCCATAACCTGGCACTATTTGGGACGTCGCCTGAAAACCCCTGCTTCGGAAATTGCGCGATTGATGAGCCGCGGTAAGGTGCGATATGCACTTGCCCTGAAGCGTTCAGAAAAAACGCTCAATAATAGTTGGGATTTTCTTTTTGATACAATTGACAGTTTGGGCAAGAAAATTCCTATTTCTCACATTGTTCACACAAAACGTGATCAACACTTAGCCAGCTCTATTTTCAACGGTGATATCTATAAAATAGACACTAAAGAAAACGAACTCCAAAACGCTAAAACAGATCAAGAGCGCGCAAAAATTAGTAAAGTGCTTACTAAATTAAAAAGAGGCCTGCAACCTGTTCACGCGACCCCGTTAACTTATCTTTCCGAAGACACGAAAGCGGGATTTGTTGACAAGCTCAAAAACTCAGATCTTAAAGATGTCCTTCCGACCCAAAAAAGTGAAGATACGCGTTATGTTGGCGTATTTGGCTTCTTCTCGGGATATAAGGGGTTTGAAACAGCCATTGATGCAATTGACAGTCTGCCGCCCAATTATGAGCTTTTGATGTTCTCATCCGTGCATGAAAGCACGCTGCGTATTGAAAGCCGCCGCGATGAATATCTCGGTGAACTTTATGATCACCTCAAAAAACGTGACCGAAAAATTCGCGGCTTAAACGCTAAAAAAGCGATTACGAAGAGCAAGCTCCTCACCAGAATTGACGGTAAAAAAGGCTCCTCAACCAAAGAAGCCAAAGAGCTGATGGACAAAACATTTGAGAAAAAGAAAGCGCTATCTGACCGCGTTCATTTCCTCGGTGCCGTCTCCGATGACGATCTGGTCTTAGGGATGATGTTATGTGACGCTGTCCTATTCCCCTATATTAACTCACCTCATACAGCGTCGGGTCCAATGGCCCAAGCTATTGAGCTTGACCGGAGAATTTTTGCCTCACGTAACATTCAATTTGTAGAACTGGCGAAATTCCACGAAACACATTTTGAATTCTGCGATATCGGAAATTCAATCGAATATGCGCAAAAAATTCCGCGTATGACCGAAGATCGTACAGAGCGCGATGTCCATGGATATCGCGTCATTGATTACCCTAAGCGCGAGCGTGAAAATGATATGGCCCGCGCGATTAGTTTATATGAAAAGGCGATTGCCCATAAGTAAGCTCGACACAGGTGTGACATGAACACTCTTAGCCGAAATCGCCAAGAGCTAAAGCGCCGTGCCAGTTATCATTTTTACCGGCATTTGGGACGCCCCCTGAAACGTCGCCACGTCAAGACAACATCCGGAACGCCTATGGTGGCCGGACTTCTCTCTTCTCCTATAGGACTGGGCGCCGGCGCGCGGCTTGTGCGGCGAGGATTAGAGATGTCAGGCTATGATGTCTCCGTTTGCGATTTAACGCCTTATATACAGCCCCATATGTGCGAGATATCTGTGCGCTCCGGCGCAATTGATGATGGTCAGGGCCCGATCATTTTGCACGTTAATCCGGCAGAAGTCCCCAAAGCCATCCACTTGCTGCGCGGGCGCGGCCTGTCACATCGCAGAATGATCGGTGTGTGGGCTTGGGAATTAGAGCGCATTCCAAAAGCGTGGAAGAATTGCGAAAACTGGTTTGACGAAATTTGGAGCATTAGCGAATTTTCACTACCCGGTCTGTCGACCCTATCAACGCCTGCCGTGCATGTTGGATATCCGATACCCCAAGCGACAGAAGATAAGCCCAATCATTGGCGCGACAGATTAGGCATTACGGATACCTTCTCGGTCTTGATGTCATTTGACGCGCAATCCAGCCTTGGCCGTAAAAACCCGATGGCCGCAATAGAGGCGTTTAATCGCGCTTTCCCTGATCCAGCGGATGCGCGGCTGGTCATAAAAATCACCGGCGATTACCGAAGCTTTGCTACATCTCATCCGGAGATTTTTGACGCCCCGAATATTGTAATTGTCGATGAAGTTCTGCTCAGCTGGGAAATGATTGACCTTATCCGCTCTTGCGACAGCTTCATCTCATTGACCCGGGCAGAGGGGTTCGGTCTCACTGTCGCTGAAGCGGCAGCGAACGGCGTAGCGACGATAGTGACAGGATGGTCAGCGCCCGCAGATTGGATCGGCTGTCCCAACATGCATTTTGTAGATTTTGACCTCATCCCCGTTAAAGATGCTTACAATGTTTATAACAATATTACAGGACGCCGCTGGGCGGATCCGGATATAGCGCATGCGGCCAAATTATTGCGAGACATAAAAGACAGGCCGCAATCAGAAACTAAAAAATTATCGGGGCAAGCTAAGAAATGGTGGAAGAAAAACCACGGCGTTGACGCCTTTCAATCCCGCCTGTCCCGTGAGACCCGCAGCGCAATGATCAAAATTGAAAACCGCGAACATGAACATGCTCTGCTCCAACATGCAAAGCCTGCTGAGTAATGACCCAAACCGTTTTAATTACGGGCATTAGCGGCCAAACGGGCTCGTTTTTGGCCAAGCACCTTGTAGATCAAGGCGCGCAGGTTCACGGGACGTCGCGCGGCATTGATAAGCCCTCATGGCGCCTGTCGCATTTCGGCATTGAAAATGATGTAACGCTACACGCTGTAGGACCTGACGATTTTTCCGCTATAAAAGATTTAGCGGCGCGAAAATTTGACAAAATCTTTCATCTCGCGGCAGAGAGCTCTGTTGCCAGCTCGCTCGCCCATCCGTCTCGCACAGCGCAGGCCAATTTGTTACAGACGACATATTGGCTCGAAGCTTTGCGCGATCAGTCTCCCAAGACCCGGTTTTTTAACGCAGCCTCGTCGGAGATATTTGCCGCATCGGATCAGCTGCTTACCGAAGACTCCCCCTTTCAGGCCACGAACCCCTACGCCGTAACGAAACTTGCGGCGGCAAATATGGCCACCGTCTTCAGAGACAGCTTCGACATGTTCATCGTTAACGGCTATCTGTTTAATCACGAAAGCGAAATGCGAGACGCCAGATTTGTCACGGGTAAGATTATAAAAAACCTATGCGATATGGCCAAAGACAAAGACGCCCCGGCTTTTGATTTAGGCAATATATATGCGCAGCGAGATTTTAGTCACGCCGAAGATTTTGCGCGCGCAATCGCTTTATCCTTAGGTCATGACAGCGCCCAGGATTACATATTCGCCTCCGGTCATCTGCGGTCCGTGAAAGATTTTTTCAATAGCGCCGCGCGCCAGCTTGGCTTTGACCCAAGATGGAGCGGCTCAAAGCTTGACGAGGTTTGCAACGATAAATCCACAGGGCGAAAACTTGTCAGTATTAATCCTGAATTTTACCGCCCGATTGATGAAGCGGGTAAAGCCGGCGACAGCAGCAGAGCCCGGGAGTGTCTAAACTGGACGCCGGAAATTTCTTTTGATGCTCTTGTCGCGCGGATGATCGGGCTATACGCATAGACGCATTATTTATCAGCTTATGGTCATACAGCCCGACCCCAAAACTTTAGACCCGGAGACTTAGACATGGCAGAGGATGACACTCCCGAAGGCGCATTGCCTCTCACCCCTGATATTGTCAAAGCTGCCTACCACCTCCTTCTTGGACGTCCGCCTGAGTCGCCTGACACTTTGCAAGCGGGCGTCGAGTTTCACAAAGACACTGCTACATTGCGGAAAAATTTCGCGGCCTATCCCGAAGCGCGGCGGGCCATGTTTACGCTTCTCTTTGATCACCTCCCATTTGACGATATTTTAGTAAAATCAAAACGCGGCTTTCAAATCTATATCAATTTGTCTGACCTTGGCGTCTCCTCCGAGATATTTCTGTTCGATGAGTTTGAACCCCACAATGAAAAACTCATTTTAGATACACTCAAGCCCAATGAAACCTTTTTGGATATTGGCGCAAATATAGGCTGGTTCACCCTCATCGCCGCGCAAAAAATAGCCCAAGATTGGGACGAGAGCATGGGCCCAATGGGTCAAGTCATCGGATTTGAAGCCAATATAAATACGGGTAAGCGTTTGATGGGCTCGGTTCAGAACTCGCCCTATCGCGATAATATCAAAATATACAATGTGGCGCTCGCACCGCAGCTCAGCGTTTTAAAATTTGAAGACATCACCCACGGCAATATTGGCGGGGGTCAAGTTCGCCAAATGCCGGACGGGCATATCTCGAAAAATCACGACGAAATACAGGCTAAATATAAAGACGTTCCTGACCCTTTTGGAAATTGCAAACAGACCATTATTCCCGCCATTCCTTTGGATACATTAATGGCTGACCATGCGCAAAAAATCGGACTTATAAAAATGGATGTCGAGGGCTCCGAGCCTTTTGTGCTGCGCGGCGCAAGCGAAACGCTCAAGCGTCACAAGCCCAAAATAATGATTGAGTTTCATAAAGACAAATTGGAATACTCATCGGACCACAGCGCGGAAGATGTCCTAAACCTATTGTCAGATTTAAATTATGATGTTTATGATTTTCAGGGTGAAAACACTCAAAGCCTAGCCGCTGCAGACATTAATTCGATATTGGATCATCAGGGCTATTTCGATTTTCTGGCTCTGCCGCGCGACTAAATAATATAGCCATTATGCGCCGCATAATTTGCCCAGCTCTATTCCAGCGGACCCAGAAAATTCGGGTAATGGAAATCAGCAATTGCAATCGTGATAACGTCCACATCCAAAATATCAGACTCTTTGAGCAATATTCTTATATCCCGCGTATTAATAATGCCCGGTCGCACATGATATGTCGTTTTAAATAATGACGCATATTGCTGACGCACTGCAGGTCCAAAGCTATTGGTAAAAATAATTGCAGTCTTGTCATTGGGCGCGTGAGGGTTCTCCATTTTCACGACACGTATCGTTTTTTTGCGAGGATTGGCCGCCACATATTCATCGTTTAAAGGATAATCGAACCGTTCATTTACTTGGATTTCAAGTTCACTTAAATCACGGTCACAGCCCATAACTTCTGTGCCGACGCCGACTAACTTCCCTATGTCCCACTTAACATTTCTATACTCGCACGGACCGGCAGGCCAGCTTTTGGGCAATGCAAAGTCAAACTCTTTGGCAAATTCTTCGATAAACACCCAAGTGCTCTCCCCCTGCCAGTGATAAGCACTGTTGGGATAGAAATATGGGTCTTTGGCTTTTTCTTGGAAGACGCCGAGCGGGTAGAAAAATTCAACATCCGGGGCCATCGCGCTCATTTTGACAATATGATTATTTTGCGGTGTGACCTTGGCACAGGAGTCTTTAAGTCTTTTGGGCGCGGACATCGGAAACTCGTCCGGAATAAGGACAGGCGTACTGGGGATTGACGTGTAAATAACCTGCGCCCCGTAACGCCCAATATTCTCCTTTGAGGCATTGACGCGCTTCAAATAATTCTTCTGAAAGCCCCCACGCTGTAATTTGAAACAAAGATTATTCCACCATTGAAAATGAGAGGTCCGATCTTTTTGACGAAACGGCGCTGTCAAAAATAACGCGCCATCATTTTTACCCACGATATATGTGTCACCCGTGGAATTAAATACGTCGAAGTAAAATTTGCGGCGAAATTTGATCGCTTGGAAACTCCCGCCAATATGATCATTGAGATAATCATCAAATTGCGAAAAGACAGCTTTGGGCTCACTCATCAGGCGGCTCTTATCCGGAAACTCCGTCAGCTTGCGGTTTTCCCAAACCCCGCGAGCCTCGTGATCCACATATCGGATAGTCAATGTCGGAAGCAAAAGCAGAACCGATAAAATAACGGCATATATAATGGCTGTAAGTTTTGCAGATTTCATGATTAGAACCTGAAATAGATGAAGGGATTATATGTCGAGGACATAACTTCGATAAAGCAAAGAGCGAACAGGCCAAAGGCAATGGTCATCCGCACAGCCGTGGCCCGGCTTTTGGTCCGCAGACCGAATTTGGTCATCAGGTTTAAGCTTTTACGCTCAACAATATTGGACGCAAATATAATGGCCAGTCCCATACCGATCCAAATATCCAGTCCGCTATGCAAGAAGAAATAACTATTATCACCGCCGGTCGGAATGATCATTGTTTTCGCCACATTTAAGGCTCGCGGCAAGCTTTCGGCGCGAAATAAAACCCAGCCAAATACAGCGACGACAAAGGTATAAAACCACGCAATTGGTGACCACATCTTTGCAAGCGTGTTTTTAAGGCCTAAGCGCTCAATGACCAGAAACGCGCCGTGATACATGCCCCAAATCACAAATGTCCACGCCGCCCCATGCCACAAGCCCGAGACGAGGAAGACCAGAAATAAATTCCGGTAGGTCATAAATGACCCTTTGCGGTTCCCGCCCAGCGGGAAGTAAACATAGTCGCGAAACCATGAGGTCATGGAAATATGCCAGCGGCGCCAGAAATCCGTGATCGATTTTGCGACATAAGGATGGTTGAAGTTTTTCGGAAACCGGAACCCCATCATAAAGCCGAGGCCGATCGCCATATTCGAATAACCGGCAAAATCAAAATAAATCTGCCCCGTATAAGACAGCGCTGCCGCCCACGCCGTCACGGTCGTTAAAAGCTCCGGCTTAAGCCCGAATAAGCCGTCGGCGGTCACGGCGAGTTTGTTGGCAATCAGCATTTTTTGCGCAAGACCAACACAGAAAATATAAATACCCCAATTTAAATTCCCCGTGCGAATTGTGCGCTCGCGCAGCTGTTTTGCGACCGTGCCATAGCGCACAATCGGACCGGCAATGAGCTGCGGGAACATGGACACATATGTCGCGACATCAATAAATGACTTTGCCGGTTTGTGATTACCCCGATGAATATCGAAAGAATAAGACAGACCTTGGAAAATAAAGAATGAAATCCCAATCGGAAGAAGGGTCTCCGGCCAGGTCCACGTTGCGTCTTGAATTCGAAAAATATCCCGAACGAAGAAATCCGAATATTTAAAATATCCTAATATGCCCAGCTGCGAGACAAGCGCGCTGACAAACATCCATTTTTTCGCGCCCATTCTTAGTAAAAGCGCGCCATGCAACCACGCAATAAAGACCGAAATCCCTAATAGAACGACAATCCATCCTTCCCCGTAAAAGTAGAAGAACATAGAAAATGCGAGGATAATAATATTGCGGCGGCCCAGCAGAAAATAGCAAAGCAGGAACGCCGGCAAAAACATGAACAGAAATACGGGTGATGTAAAAAGCATCCGAGCCTAGGCTCCCTTAGCGTTGACCGACAGATCTGTCCTTGAATATGACGCATAACTAACGGGTTGATTAGGGCGGCGCAATACTCGTTTTTGCCTATAAAACAATCGATTGCAGCAAAGCTGGTCCAACACCTTCAAGATAATTTCATAGATATATCCCTGATGTGGAATGCCGGCGTAGGTTTACCTTTTAGTCAAACCGAAAATTCAGGACCCTCATGTCAACATCACCCCGCTTACAGCTACCCTTCATTGCCCCCTCACAGGCCCAGAAACATGTCACTCTCAATGACAGCCTGCGCAAAATTGATCTGATGGCGCAAGCCAAGATACTATCCCGCGCGACCCCGGCGCAGCCCGCCGCCCCGAATGAAGGCGACATTTACATCCTCCCCGCAAATCCGGCTGGACCGGATTGGGAGCATTTGAGCGAGAATATGCTCGCAATGTTTACCGATGGATATTGGGACAGCCTTGCGCCCCAAATCGGCTTTCGCGTTTGGAATGAAGAGACAGCTCGCGTGATCATATTTGACGGCGTAAATTGGGAACCGCTTCAAGCCAATCTTGCCCCCACTGATCAGCTTGGGGTTAACACGACCGCCGACGCCGTAAACCGCTTTGCCGTAAAATCAGACTCAGAACTGCTCAGTCATGACGACGTCACCCCGGGCAGCGGGGATGCCCGCAAGATTATCAATAAGAAAACGAGCGCCCATTCCGCCTCTGTTGTGTTTCAAAATGCCTATCAAGGCCGAGCTGAATTCGGGCTGTTAGGCGATGATGATTTTGCCCTGAAAACATCCGTCGATGGCAGCCAATTCGACAACTCCATGGTCATCAGTCAAAGCCGCGATGTCGCCGAGCTGTTTCATCCTCTCACGGTGCAAGGCAGCCCTGTCATGAGCCTCTCGGATACGCCGGCTCTGATGACGCGCATTGCCAGCTCCAACACATATTATGGCACAGATGATCGCATCGATTTAATTTCCGAACTGGACTCGCATTCCGGATATAATGACGCTTTACATGAATATGTCGTCCCGGTGAGCGGAATATATATGGTTCAGCTTGGCATTGTTGTCCGCTCTGCGTCATCAAGCACGACCACTGTGCGCCTACGCCTGTTTAAGAATGGCACGGATCCTCAATTGGCAAGCGCCGTGACAGCAGACATTAATGTTACGACCGTAAACGACGCCGCGATAATCGACTTTAGCGCCGGAGATGTATTACATGTAGAGGTCATATTGGACGACGCTGCAGGAACCGTGCGACTATTTCCTAGCACGCGGCTGCTCCTGTACCGCATTGCTTAAGTCTGCTCGAAAAAGTGCCCCTGCGGGCCCCAAATTCCGGTATCGGCAATGCGTCATATTGGCTTGATTTTTGCAGGTTCGGACATTAACCCACCCATCAACGACGTCAGCAAGAAGTCCGTCAAAATTTGGTTCAGGCAAGATTAAGGTCAAATCGCTGACACGCGTCTCAAAACAAGGCGTAAAATAAATATTGTGGTCTTTGACAACCGCATTTGAGGATATGAC
>ENA-ORXM01004777-ORXM01004777.1-marine-metagenome-genome-assembly--contig:-NODE-4777-length-11482-cov-4.526260_pt1 | contig 11482 bp, 7 predicted proteins | sample MGYA00237867_ERZ511480 | MGnify/ENA primary metagenome ERZ511480 (study PRJEB26309, sample SAMN06266103) | marine metagenome | isolation source: Algal blade | place: United Kingdom:Sidmouth, United... | reverse complement strand
AACTGTAAAGAAGCGTAACACCCGAGAGCAAGTTGCCGCCGACTTTTGAGAAAGTCTTTAAATTTGGACTGACAGTATAGGCGTTTTGGCCATTTATTTGAAGAACACCTGCTACCCTGTCCGCTGTTGAGCCGGCTACTACATCAACGACTGATGTCGCTTGTGGTGAGGTTACTGCCGTCGCGACGATCATAGCTTGGGAGTAAAAAATTGATCCTAAAAAAATGGCGGGTAGTGCCGGTGCAGCGGCACTGAGGCTGATTAACGCAAATATCGCACCACCGGCTAAGTTCAACTGTGAAAGAAAAGCTCTTCGACTTGCTTCATCATTGTTGCCGACAGCGTCTTTAAGCGCTGCACTGGCATTCTGTATTTCAGTGATTTTCTGTTTAACTGCGTTGGGGTCTACAGAAAAGCCCCCCGATCTAATCAAATTGCGCTCGGTATGTGCCAGTGTTTGAATGAATTCAAAGCTGTCGCAAGGTTCTGCAGCTGATAAATTTGTCCCCACCAGAAGGGCCGGTGAACTTGCAATCATAAACACAGTTGAACGTCTGTTAAACACTGAGGACATAACGCCATTCTCCCGGAGAATAAATTCATTTTCAAAATCTGCCTTTACAGGTTAACATTTTGTTAATATAAGTTAAAGCAGTAATTGTGGGGGCACATCAAAAGAAATGGCTAGAGCACCGCGTACGATCCCTATCAGAAATTTTTTGCGGCTGAAAAAACCTGACGCGAAAATTCTCAATGTTTCGCGATTTAATTCTCTGTGGATGATCCCATTCAGCCTGTTTTTTCTGGTTATCGGGTATGTGGGAGGCGTTGCTTCGGGGTCTTCCGGTTCTCATCGCGCAGTGACAGAGAACGTTTTCGAGAGCAGCCGCGGATTTGATAAATTTGCACGATCCGTTTTTCTTAGTTTTGACGCTACTGACCCTGAAAAACCGGGAATGCCTCAAGTAATCGAAAAAATGCGGGGGTTTGAGGAAACATTGTTGGCTCAAAGTAAGATTACTGAGGACGCGACCGAGATTTCAAATGTCGTCGCAGGCCAATGCCAGAGACTGTCCGGAAAAATTATTCCCGCCTTTGATGCTTTGGCCAATCAGACAGCGAGTACTCAAGCTTCATGTGATGCCAGCAGGCAAAGATTCGAAGAGCTTATCGCGGTTATCAAGGGTTTTGAAAACTAAAGTCAGGAGAGAGAAATGAGAATAAGAAATAAAATCGCTTGGACACTTGCAGGATCACTCTTGATTAATTCATCGGTGTTGCCGCTGATTGCAACCGCTCAAACTCAGAACGGACCGACACTGACACAGCAAAATATAAATAGTGTTCGTGAGGCTACGTCCCTTATCGAGCGGTTTAATAAGCTTGAGGCAAGAGTTCAAAAAGCTGAAAAAGATGCCGAAGCTTCCAGACTTGCTGTCACTTTCCTTACCCAGCAACTGGCGAAAGATATTGAAAATGCAGGAGCCCATATTTTAGGTGTAAAAGATATGGCCGGACTTCTGAAACCCAATGCCGCCTACGAGCTCATCAAGGCATTGAAATCCGAGATAAATATTCCGATACATTTACATACCCACGATACTTCTTCGGTACAGACCGCTACCTATTTGAAAGCAGTCGAGGCCGGGGTCGATGTAGTTGATGTTGCCTTAGGTGGTCTGTCGGGACTCACCTCGCAACCTAACTTTAATTCGGTGCTTGAGATGCTGCGCTTCCATAAGCGTGAAAACACAATGGATACCGAAAAATTGGCCGAATATTCCAATTATTGGGAAACAGTGCGTAACTACTACTATACCTTTGAATCTGGGTTAAAATCAGGTACGGGCGAGGTTTACGATCACGAAATTCCCGGGGGGCAATATTCAAATTTGAAAGGCCAGGCTATCGCTTTGGGTCTTGAAGATAAGTTTCCGGAAGTTACCGATATGTATGGCAAAGTCAATCAAATGTTTGGCGATATTGTTAAGGTTACCCCGAGTTCGAAGGTAGTTGGCGATATGGCTCAGTACATGATCAGTAATAGCCTCACCGTTGAAGACGTACTTGAAAAAGGTTCGGAAATCTCGTTTCCTGAATCCGTAAAAAGTTTCTTTCGTGGTGACTTGGGACAACCCGTTGGTGGATTTCCGGAAAAACTTCAGAAACTAGTGCTTAAGGATGAAAAACCATACACCACCAGACCGAACGCCCATTTAGAGCCAATTGATTTTGAAAAGGAATTTAAATCCTTTAAAAGAAAATTTAAAAAAGGAATGGGCCGTCAGCTTGAGATGACCGATTTCCTTTCCTATAAACTATACCCAAAAGTGTTTACGCAGGCCTACAACAACCATGTCAAGTTCGGAAATGTCGTAAATATTCCCACCAAGAATTTCTTTTACGGAATGGACGTTGGAGAAGAGATTATGGTGGAGCTCGACAAGGGTAAGAATGTGCTGATTTCGTTAATGCTTAAAGGCGAACCCGATGAAGCCGGAAACGTTAGTATTTTCTTTAAAATAAACGGGCAGCTTCGAAATGTCATCATAAAAGATCGGTCGATCAAAGTTGAAAAAATAGAAAACGTAAAGGCCGATACCGACAATGATAAGCAGATCGGTGCTCCACTACAGGGGCTTCTATCGAATGTGCTCGTAAAAAAAGGACAAGAGGTCAAGCCAAACCAACCCCTTTTTATTATTGAGGCCATGAAAATGGAAACTACCGTCACGGCAACTTTAGAGGGTACCGTAGATAAAATTCAACTCGAGGGCGGTTCGTTGGTAAATTCAAACGATCTCGTACTTGTTTTGAAGTAAAGGATAGTGCCTTATCCTTTTACTAAAATGCGCAATCACGAAATAATGTTCCTGCATACCCATCCTTACGAGCCTTTTTTATTTCGGGAAGCGACAAAATTGATTGTAGGAACCTTGCCTCCACCAAGATTTACAATCGGCGAGCTCAAAGCCGACGATGTTGATTTCTGTTATGGCAGCAGTAATGGAATGCTCTGGCCCATTCTCGACCGTATTTTTGACCTCGGCTTGAAATACGAGAATACTCAATTCGCCATCGAACAGCGTAGGGATTTTTTATTGGAAAATAGGCTAGGGGTCTGTGATATTGTAGAAAGTGCCGAGCGCGATAAGGTCGATGCCTCTGATCTAGGAATGCAAAACGTGCGCCTTAGAAACCTAATCGGCTATCTTGAGGAATTTGGAAATTTGGAGGTGATTCTGTTTATGGGCGGTAACAGTAAGAACGGGCCCGAATACTTCTTTCGCAAACTTTTGAAGCCCCTGAGTATTCCTTTGGAAACCATTTCGGATACCGTACCTCGTATCTATCGTTTTGAACTTCCCAAATCGCAACGAAAAATCACAACGGTCTCCTTGACCGCTCCTTCAGGTGCCGCCAATAGGGCGGTAGGAAGTATGGAAGCCTACAAAAGAATGAAGGACAAAGACCCTAGCTTCAATACATTGGATTTTAGGGTACTGCAGTATCGACCGTTTTTTAAATAACTTTTAGAATTTTCTAGAAGAAAAATTGGTTAATTGCAGCTCGATTTTTTACCTGTAGAATGAATGGCAGAACGATGCAGAAAAGGCATTAGCTAGATTGCAGCGATACTTAGTGTAGATTCTCGTCTTTGCGGGAATGAAAAATTAAAATCCTAATTAACTAAAAAGAGCCTTACCGATGAGGGCGAGGCTCTTTTACGAGAACACTATATGAAAATGAAAAAATTTACTTCGTTTATTTGATTACAATGTAAAAGTATCTCCTTCCCTCCCTTATTTGAAATTATTGTTGTGAAAGCTGTTGTTTTTGTGGTGAACATAGCCTATTTTGTTATTTGCGGTATATGACAGCTTCAAGAGCGAGGAATAATGCCGATATTTACAAGTCGAAATAAATACTACAATACCTAATCATTTTCCACAAAAAGTTAGTTACCTAGATGATGCACCACCCAGAAAGATTGATCGAGTTTAAAAAATCCGTCAATAATAAGTTTAATGTATACAACAGTCTTTTTCTTAATCTTCCCTATCGTAATATAGAAAACGTAGGTACGTTGATTCCACTGCTGCTGGATCAGTGTAGAAAGGGACTCGCCTCCGGGCAGAACCCCCAGGAAATTTTAGAGGCGTTTTTCGAGAGTTTTGTCAATATCGCTTCTGAAAAAGACCGTATCGATTTTATGTTTCGTATTATTCAATACGTTGAGCGTCAAGTGGTATTGTACGATAGCGTGGAGGATGCCGCTTTTCCGAAATTACAGGAACACCGAAGGTCACTTTCGATAAAAGATTATTTCGAATTGGTAGACAAGAATAAAAGTTGGGACAAAGTGTCTAAAAAGCTTTCGACTTTTAGTGCCCGAATCGTTCTGACCGCACATCCGACACAGTTCTACACCCCGGCCATTTTGGATATTATGGGCGATTTGCGTTCCCTTATTCTTGAAGACCGTATCGACGACATTGATCTAACCCTACAACAATTGGGCTTGACCTCGTTGATAAACGCCAAAAAACCGACACCCCTTGATGAGGCAAAGAATATCATATACATTTTGCGTCATACGTACTACAATGCAGTAGGTGAGCTTTACGCCTATATAAAAGAAAATATACGCAATGCCAATTTTGAGAACCACGACATCATGAAATTGGGCTTTTGGCCAGGAGGTGATCGAGACGGTAATCCCTTTGTGACCGCTCCAATAACCAAAGATGTGGCCGACGAATTGCGGATCAATTTAATGAAGTGCTACTATAACGACCTGAAGCGCATTCAAAAAAAGCTGACGTTCAAAGACGTACAAGACCCTATCAAACAGTTGCGCGCCAATCTCTACAGGGCCATGTTCGATACCAAAAAAACGGTCGTTTACGAAGATATTCTACAGCCTTTGCTCGATATACGAGAACTGTTGGTCAATAAATACCATAGCTTATATCTAAAGGAATTGGATCACTTTATCGATAAGGTCAAAATATTCAAGACCCACTTTGCAACTTTAGACATTCGACAAGACCATAGTAAGCACAAATTGGTGGTGGAGACCGTCTTAAAGAAGAACGGTTTCATTAAGGAGTCGCTTGATGAACTTACCGATAAAAAATTGACAAGTCTACTGATCAGTAAGAATATTACGCTTAATGCCAAGGATTACAAAGAAGATATCGTAAAAGATACCATTACCAATATATCACAATTGAAAAGCATTCAAGCTACAAACGGTGAAGAGGGCTGTAATCGATATATCATCAGTAATTCTGAAGATATTTTCTCCGTACTTTTTGTTTTCGGACTTTTCAGATGGTGCGGATGGAACAAAAAAGAGATTACGTTCGATATCGTACCACTTTTCGAGACCATGCGAGGAATGGATGGGGCCGAATCCACCATGCAGACCTTATTCGACATGCCGGTTTATAAAGCACATTTAGAAAACAGGAATAACATTCAGACAATCATGCTCGGCTTTTCCGATGGAACAAAAGACGGTGGTTATCTGAAGGCCAACTGGTCAATTCTAAAAACGAAGGAAACACTTTCGAAAGTGTGTAATAAGAACGGTATCGATGCCATATTTTTTGATGGTCGCGGCGGTCCACCGGCTCGTGGAGGTGGTAAAACACATCGTTTTTATGCCGCGCAGACCAAAGGTGTCGCCAACAATGAAATACAGTTAACGATTCAGGGCCAGACGATTACCAGTTCCTATGGCACGAAAGACCAGTTTATTCATAACAGCGAACAATTACTAACAGCAGGGCTATCGAATAACCTCTTTGGTAAAGAGAACGTCATTTCAAGAGAGCAACGAAAATTGATAGAAGAACTTTCGGAACTTAGCTTCGAGAAATACGATGCGCTAAAGCAACATGAAATGTTCATTCCCTATTTGGAGAACAGAAGTACTTTAAAGTATTATCAGAAAGCAAATATTGGCAGTAGACCGGGAAAAAGAGGAAACAAAAAACAGTTGGAACTCACCGACCTTCGGGCAATTTCGTTCGTGGGTTCGTGGAGTCAGCTCAAACAGAACGTTCCGGGGTATTTCGGTCTGGGTACTGCGATAAAAACCTTGAAAGACGCCGGTAGGCTCCGAGAGCTGAAAAAATTATATAAAGATGTTCCTTTCTTTCAGGCCTTGATGCTCAATAGTATGATGTCGCTATCGAAATGTTATTTCGAACTGACCAGCTATATGAAAGAGGACGAAAAGTACGGGGACTTTTGGAACATACTGCATGAGGAGTTTAAGCTATCAAAAGAGATGCTACTACTAATATCCGGCAGTAAAATATTGATGGAAAACGAGGCCGTATCCCGAGAATCGATAAAGATTCGGGAGAGTATCGTACTGCCTTTATTGGTCATACAGCAATATGCGCTGCAAAAAATCGGACAAAATCCAGATTTTAAGGAGGAGTACGAGAAAATCGTTACCCGCTCGCTTTACGGCAATATCAATGCCAGTAGAAATTCGGCCTAATTAAGAAGATATAAATACCTTAGGATTATTAATCCTTATAGGTTATATAAAGAAACCCTGACTTAAGAGTCAGGGTTTCTTATTTTTCTCTCCTTGGGAGAGGCCAGTACTACCTTTTTTGGTAGTTCTGGGTGAGGGAAATCTTCTTTTTCAAATGCTGTATTCGAAGGCGAGATACCAGAGCAGTTTATGGCTCCGCGCGGTTAACCTCTATGGAGTTCGATAAGCTAAAGCATCCTTCTAGATCATCGACATCCAAATCGGCTTCCAGACCTACTAGCCCTTCTTCATAGCGCAAGTACCAGATAAAGCATACGCCCACACCGGCCCCGTCGAAATCGACACCTTCAACGGCTTCCAGTGTTGGTGGAAGACCAAGAATTTTACCTTCTTCATCGGTAATTACAAAAGTACTGTTAGGGCCTACGGCATTGGAGCTGTCCAATGAAAGTCCCGTAACCATATCGGGGGTTCCGTCGACCGTGAAGTTGTAGGGACCACCTGAAAGCTCACCGGCAACGGTCTCAAGGCGGTTCACTGTAATCGGATTCGATAGGTCGAAATCACCGGTAATATCGTTGGCGTTCATTCCCATTTCGGCTCCTTCGATATCACCTTCGTATCGGGCATACCAGATTAAACAAACTCCTGCACCTGCACCGTCAAAATCTACACCTTTCACCGCATCTAAAGTTGGGGGAAGACCAAGGATCATACCATCGGCATCCGTAATGACCCATGTGCTACTGCTTCCGAAGGCATTGGTATCATCCAACGTGATATCGGCCACGAAATCGGAAGTTCCATCTACGCAGAACGTATAAGGGCCACCTTCAATTTTACCGGCATTCGCCACTTGATTTCTAGTCACGGTCAGGGAATTGGAAAGGCTAAAACATCCTTCAAGGTCATTAGCGTTCATACCCGCTTCCAGACCTGTTAGGCCATCTTCGTACCTTAGGTACCAGATAAGACAAACGCCCGCTCCTGCTTCATCGAAATTGACGCCTTCAACAGCCTCTAATGTTGGTGGAAGCCCCAAAATCATACCTTCTGCATCGGTAATGATCCAAGAGCTATTCGTGCCTAAAGAAGCTGAACTGTCCAACGAAATACCTGTTACCATATCGGGTTCACCATCGACATCAAATTCGAAAGGCCCCCCGGTAAGTTCTCCCGCCATAGTTGCCGTGCGATCGACGCGTATCGAATTGGAAAGATCGAACGAACCGGAAAGATTGGCCGTGTTTTCACCAACTTCCGCTCCGGTAAGACCATCTTCAAAACGTAAGTACCAAATAAAACATACCCCTGCACCCGCATCGTCAAAATTCACGCCCTCAAGGCCTTCGACTGTTGGCGGTAGGCCCAGAATGTTGTTCTCTTCATCAGTAATGACCCAAGTGCTGTTCGTTCCCATGGAATTTGTTCCACTTACCGCAACGCCGCTCACCATATCAGCGACACCATCAACACAAAAGGTGAAAGGGCCACCGGTAATTTCGCCGGCCAAAGGCACAATGATTTCCGGGGTATCATCGTCGTCATCACTACAGCCCATAAAGACTAGGGCCAATACCATACTTGCAATTAAATAGACTTTTTTCATTTTTAAGTTTTTAAGGATTTTCGGTAAAAGTCTACAATGGGTATAACAAGCAAATCACAAGAACTTCAATTTTCTGTGATACAAATGGGATAATTTTATGAAATACGGGATAATATGGTTTTAATCCATAAGAGTTTGATTTGAGCAATAGTTCAGAGTAAACAAGATTGTGAGAGCGGAGCATGCTATGGATAGGGATGGCCAGTTTGAAGAAGTTTTGTTGGCCGACTTCCTACAGGTATTTTTTCGAATCTGGTTTTGGTATTTGGCCCCGAATGTTTGGGATTGCTTTTTTGGTCCCGACACTTCGGGAGATATCTCGTATGCCTACCTATCGGAAGCTATGGTGTATCCAAATCTTTTGTATACTGGAAACTTGTAGGTTCCTTCTCCCTGCAAGGGGAAGGAACAGGTAATCGAGCAGAAAAACCTAAGCCCCAATATTTATGGGTACACCGTAGCTATCGCCAGAAAGGCTCGCAACGAGGTAGTTCATTTTTCATAAACCTTGAATTCGGCGCCCATACCATAATTTCGATGTCCGCTTTGAAGCAGTTTGGAATTCGGATTGTAGTTTCGGTCAAAGACCTGCCACTTTTTATCGTTGAAAAAGATACGTCGAACAAATGTGTTCTGGTTGGTTTCACCCTTTACAAAAGGAAGTAAGGGTCTGAAAGAAGTCGATATTTTTTGAATGCCGCGAGAGGTCTTGATCTCTCTGTATTTTTTTGTTTCGACGAGTTTTCCATCCTTTCCGGCATATCCTAAAACTTGAAGGGAAATGAAAATACCTGATTTCGGTATGAATATGGATTTCGATAGCAAATCAAGTTCGAAAGATTTGTCCGCCTTTTCATCCATAGCAAAAACTACATTTTCGTAAGGAATACCCGCTCCGGGAAATCCATTATTGTTTTCGTAACACTGTATCCTGAAAATCGTAGCGAACTTTCCTTTTCCTTTTGATTTATATTCCGATTCTGCATTTACCGGTAGATATAGTTTTGAAATTTGGGTCGCTTTTCCCTCATATTGCTGAAAGAGCACGGCCACTTCACTTTCTACCGTAGGCAACCAACAGGCAAAAATATCGTTATGCGTTTGTGCCTTTTGCTTTCTGAACCGAAATTTACCTTCTTTCGGGGCGGAAACAATAATTTCTCCCAGTTGGGAAACCTCTGAATCTAGGGACACAATTTTTGCCGCCGAATCGCTCTCAAAAGTAACCGGAAAAGCTTTTTCGGCATAGCCCATAGCAGAAATGAACAAGGTATCGATATCGGCATACTTCTTTTGGGAAAATAGAAAAAGCCCCTCTTCATCGGCAAAGGTGCCCAACCCATCACCAAAGGAAATGGTAGCAAAGGGAATCGCCGAACGATTGTCGGCATCAACAATCTTGATTTCTTGCGCTTGCGTATTACAGACTATCAAAAAGAAAACAACGAACAGATACTTTTTCATGGCCTTAACGTTTTTACAGAAACTCTAGCGTCTAAACGCCTATATCCCTCTAATGAGAACGCGCGCTACCGATTTTCAGTATAGTTATACCAATTCAACATTAAAAATGAGCCAATCTACTTGTTCATTTTTCCTCCTTCTTCATTGTAAAAATCTTCCAGAGCTATGGCTATGCAAGAATTTTACGGCTTCAAAGAAGAAAAAAAGCAACTGCGCATCTTTAGCCCATTTCTAAAATCGAATTAGTACGAGTCGCAGTAACACTAAAAAAGGGAAACCGTGTAAAACCACATCGAACCAATCTTGAAATTGCATACCTAAGGCTCCGCCTGCTATCCATTTTAATTTGCCCCAAAGGTGGGGTTCGGGAAAGAATGGGGCAAGCCCCAATGTTAGGCATAGGAGAATAACGATTTTCCAATTGTTGAGAAGTTGCACTATCGTATTTTTTTGACAAAATCAGCAACAGTATCCACGCCGTAAGACGTCAAATGTTTAATAAAAGCGGAGCCGATAATGGCTCCTTTGGCAGTTTTTGTAGCCTGTTCGAAGGTCTCCGAATTGCTGATGCCGAAACCAACGATTTGAGGGTTTGCGAGCGAAAGCGAAGCAATTCGTTGAAAGTACTCTTGTTGCGCATCACCAAAACCGGATTTGGCCCCCGTAACACTGGCCGAGCTAACCATGTAGATAAAACCATTGGAAACGGAATCGATAAAACGAATACGTTCTTCGGAGGTTTGGGGCGTTATCAAGAAGACATTGATCAGGCCATATTTTTCAAAAATGGATTGGTATTCTTCATGGTACACGTCCACCGGCAAGTCGGGAATGATAAGACCGTCTATGCCTATTTCCTGACATTTTTTGCAAAATGCCTCCACACCGTATTGCAACATCGGATTAAAATAGCCCATGGCCACAAGGGGAATAGAGACCGATTCTCGAATATCCTTTAACTGCTCGAATAACACTTCGGTAGTCATTCCGTTTTTAAGGGCGGCCGTCGAGCTCTCCTGAATGGTCGGCCCATCCGCCAGCGGATCGCTAAAGGGTAGACCAATTTCAATCATATCGACGCCGCTTTTTTCGAGGTCTTGAATAACTTTTACGGTATCGTCCAAAGCTGGGTAGCCCGCGGTGAAATATATGGAGAGGAGTTTATCTTCGGTAGCTAGTTTTTTTGATATGCGATTCATTTCTATTCTGTGTTTGTTTAGACCGAAGACCTGCAAGGTATTGCAGACGTAGGAGGCTTCCTTGTAGGTCTGGTTCAATTAGGTGTTCCAAAGTTTCTAAACCTACAAGGTCGAAAAAAGACCTTGCAGGTTTCGTTAGAGCTTGAAATAGTCAATATAGGTGTTAAGGTCTTTATCGCCTCTTCCCGATAAATTAATGACCACGATATCGTCTTCCTTGAATTTTTTATGGTCAAAAATCGCAAAGGCATGGGAGGTCTCGATGGCGGGAATGATGCCTTCCAACTGTGACATTTCGAGTCCGGCGGTCATGGCTTCGTCATCGGTGATGGAAATAAATTCCCCGCGGCCCGATTGATACAGGTGTGCATGCATGGGGCCGACCCCGGGATAATCCAATCCTGCGGAAATGGAATACGGTTCCGTAATCTGTCCGTCATCGGTCTGCATCAATAAGGTCTTGCTTCCGTGAATGATGCCTACTTTGCCCAAGGCCGAAGTGGCCGCACTTTCACCGGAATTCACTCCTTTTCCAGCAGCTTCTACGGCTATAATACCTACTTCGGGCGTATCGAGATAATGATAATAGGCTCCCGCCGCGTTGCTGCCCCCACCGACGCAGGCGACCACATAATCGGGATTTTCACGCCCCTCTTTTTCTTGCAACTGCCATTTGATTTCTTCGGAGAT
>ENA-ORXM01004776-ORXM01004776.1-marine-metagenome-genome-assembly--contig:-NODE-4776-length-11482-cov-4.656028_pt1 | contig 11482 bp, 1 predicted proteins | sample MGYA00237867_ERZ511480 | MGnify/ENA primary metagenome ERZ511480 (study PRJEB26309, sample SAMN06266103) | marine metagenome | isolation source: Algal blade | place: United Kingdom:Sidmouth, United... | reverse complement strand
GTGTCCCCCCTACAGCAGCGATGGTTGCCGAACCATTTGTATCACCAATACAATCAATAGGAGTACTTTGTGCTGAAGTAATTATTCTAGCAGGCTCATTCACAACAACCATTAATTCTATAACAGTGCCATTAGCATCCGTTACTGAAACAGTATATTCTCCAGCAGGCACATTTTCGATCATGCTTCCAGACATTCCGTTGCTCCAATCGTAAGTATAAGGTGCAGCACCTGAAGTTACATTAACAGAAGCAGTTCCTGTTGCAGAATCAAAGCATTCAGCATCTGAAGCGACAATTGTTGCAGCTAAAGCGTTTGGTTCTGATACATCATAATTAGCAGATATCTGGCAACCATTAGCATCTTCGACAACTAGCATGTAACTACCACCACTTAAACCATTGATCTCAGCGGTAGATTCTCCATTTGACCATGTATAAGTATAAGGCATTGTACCTCCTGATACATTTGCTGTTATTGAACCATCTTCAGCACCACTTTCAGTTACATCAGTTATAGGAGCATCCAAAGAAAGAGCTTCTGGTTGGTCAATGTCAAAAGAGGCATTTATGACACATCCATTAGCATCAGTTATTTCTGCTGAATAAGATCCAGCACCAAGATCAAATAGATCCAAAGCACTATCTCCAGTATTCCATTCTACAGAATAAGGTGCAGTACCTCCATCTAATTCTAAAGAAATGGTAGCATCATTGTCGCCATTGCAATCAATTGAAGTCATACTAGAAGTAAAGTCCAAAACTTCAGGCTCTGTAACTGTCACTGAAGTAATTACTTGACAGTCAAATTCATCTGTTGCTGTTACTTCATAAGTACCAGCTTCAAGATCATTAAGACTAGCCGTTGTTTCTCCATTTGACCATAGGTAAGTTAAAGCACCATTAGTACCACTAACATTTATTGTAGCTGTACCATCTGCTCCACCATTGCAAGAAGCATCACTTCCTGCAACAGTTGCTGCGATTGTGCATTCAACATCATTGATTACTGTACTCAATTCAAGCGTACATCCGTTTGCATCTGTAACCATTACAGTATATGTACCAGCCTCTAATCCTGTAACTGAAGAAGAAGTTTCTCCATTTGACCAAGAATAAGTATATGGCATTACACCGCCAGTAACCATAACTGAAGCAGTACCATCATCCTGGCCATTACCTGTCATTTGAGTTTCCATGACACCACCAGCTATTGCAGAAGGCGCATCTATTTCAACTGAAAGAGTAATTGTACAATTATTAGCATCTGTAGCTGTAACGGAATACACACCAGCAGCTAAGCCATCAAGGCTTCCAGTGTTTCCGTCAATTGCTCCTGTAGCCATATTCTCCCATGAAAAAATAACAGGGTTTGCAGCATCAGAAAGATTGATTAACAATGAACCATCGTTCGCATCATTACATGAAGCGTCTGTTGGTGTTAAGGTTCCTCCTAGTATACATTCAAATGATTCTACTGTGAAGCTTTGAGTAGAAGTACATCCATTAGCGTCTGTTATGATCACTGAATAATCACCCGGCGCAAGACCATCAAGGGAGTTAGTTGTTTGACCATTGCTCCATGCATACGTGTAAGGTGCTGTTCCACCATTCACAGTTAATGATATCGAACCATTTGTTGATTCAAATGAAACTTCGTCTATTACAGAAGAGGCAACTTGTATCATTTGCGGTTCCGAGATATTAATCGTCTCTACAGAAGAGCAACCAAAAGCATCAGTAATCTCTACTATGTATGTGCCAGCTGATAAACCACTAGCAATATTTTGTGTCTCTCCATTTGACCATAAATAAGTAAATGGTCCTGTTCCTGAATTCACTGAAGCAATAGCAGAGCCATCCGCTTGCCCTAGGCATGAAGCGTTGTTAAGCAATGCAACGCTAGCATCTACATCGGTAGCTTGTGTAATAGTGACATTAGAAACATTAGTACAACCATTATTTGTATCAACAACTTCTAGAGTATACATTCCAGCTGTACCAATTGTTGGGTTAGCTGTATTGCCTCCTGATAATATCGTACCATTTGAAGTATACCAGTTATACTGAATACCATTGCCAGCTGTTGATGCAGATCCATCTAAAACAGCAGAATCCTGACCACAACCTAATACAAAAGTAGCTCCTGCATTAGAAGTAGGTTCTGTTGTATCTTCTTGGACAGTAACCGTTGAGGTGGAAGTACAACCGTTGTCATTGTTAGTAACCATTAAAGTATAAGTACCTCCAGCCGTAATTTCTGGATTAAGTGTATTTCCTGCAGCATTGATAAATCCATCAGAGGTCATCCACTGATAAGTAAAGTTTCCATTTGTTGAAGAACCATTGCCATCTAAAGTTAAGCTTTGATTGTTACAAGAAATCATACCATTTACTAGAGCAGAGGCGTCAGGTGTAGTGGTATTTTCATTTACCATACCAGAAGATTCAGAAGTACAACCATTAGAATTGTTTGTTACAACAAGCGTATAAGCTCCGGCTTGGTTAACAAAGAAAGTGCTTGCTGTAGCTCCAGCAATCGGATTGCCTGAAGCGTCAAGCCATTGGTAAGAGTATTCTGAACCTAGGCTTGTAGCACCTCCTCCAAGTGTAACTGAATTAGTATTGCAATTTATTTCTTGACCAGTTTGTACATCCGCATTAGGTGCAGAAACATCTTCAGTTACATCTATTGAAGCTGTTGCTGTACAATCATTATCTGTATTTGTTACTACTACAGTATAAGTGCCTGTTGAATTTACCATAGGATTCAAACTTGCACCTCCTGAAGCAATACTGCCTCCATTAGAAGAAGACCATGAGATTTCAAAGTTACTTCCATTAGAAGAAGAACCTGCGTCCAAAATGATCTGGTTTACGCTACAATTTAATTGTTGAGGTGTATTGATCGTTGCTAAAGGAAGATCATTATTTTGATCTACTACAACTGAAGATTCAGCAGTACAGCCGTTGTCATCATTTGTGATGATCACGGTATAAGTACCTGCCGCACCAACTTCAGGGTTTAGTGTGTTTTGACCATTTACAAAACTACCACCTGCACTCGTCCAAGTAACAGTGTAAGAAGCAGAGCTTGATAAAACATCAGCAGATAGAGAAAGTGAATTATCCGTACAAGTAAGTTCTCCACCTCCACTAGCCGTTACACTAGGTTCTGTTAAATTTTCATCTACACTTATTGTCTGCATACTTACACAACCGTTATCATTGTCAGTAACCATCACTGAATAAGAACCTGCGCCATTTACTTGAAGGCTAGCTCCTTGAGCTCCGCCCATGATGCTACCATCTGTAGTTGTCCAGTTGTAAGAAAGATTTCCAGCACCAGACGCATTTATGTTTACAATTGACTCTAAACATGTCACGTCATTAGGTTGAGTTAAGTCAATTTGAGGTTCATTAAAATCGGAGCTTACAACGATCACTTCTGTGTTTACGCAACCAGAAGTTGGATCTTGAACTTGAAGGGTATAAGTCCCAGGTTGATCAACTACAACACTTTGATCACTATTGGAAACAAAGTTTCCGTCTGTTGTTGTCCAATCATAAGTAAGGTTCCCGTTATTTGTTACTGAACTAATTTCTACCGTTGAGAAGTTACAATTAATATCATTCCCTGCAGTAAGGTCAAGTGTTGGAATATCAGCATTTTCAATTACTGTTACTGAAGCTGTATTAAAGCAGCCAGTAGCAATATCTGTGATAGTCAAAGTGTAGGTACCAGCTGAATTAACATCAGGGTTTAAAGTATTTGCTCCTGTAGAAATACTACCATTAGGAGTTGTCCAAGTGATATCAACTGCATTGGCATCTCCAGTGAAGTTACCTTGTAAAGTGGTCGAGCCAGTTGTACAGTTAATTTCAGAAGGTACTGTTATGTCAAATTGAGGGTCTGCTGTAAATTGTTCTACTACTACTTGTTGAGCAGAAGCGCAACCTGTTGATTGCACTATAGCTGTAAACGTATAAGTACCAGGCGTATTTACGGTGACATCGTTAGCATTTGCAATAATGTTTCCGTTTCCATCTGTCCAAGTTACATCTAAAGCACCAGGTCCAGTTGCAGTCCCGGAAAGGGTTGTTTCAGTTGTGGTACAATTTAAATCTTGAGAAGGCTGAGTAGAAACATCAGGGTTTCCTTCTCCACCTGTAACGGTCACCGTTAGTTCCTCTGTACATAAAGAAGTAGGATGAGTTGCTACTAAAGTGTAAGTTCCAGCAGAACCTACTGTAGGTGTTGGACCATCGGTTCCTGAAACAAATGAGCCATCTGTTGTCTGCCAATCGTAATTTAGGTTATCTAAGTTTGACGTAAAGTCAAAAGTTAAAGTAGGATCAAAACATTCTAGATCATACGAGCTTGACCCAGTAAGTTCAGGCTGCGAAAAGTCTTCATATACTGCTGCGGCTGTTTCAGAAGTACAACCATTAAAAGTATTGGTGATTGTCAAATAGTAAAAACCTTCTTCATCCACAGTTGGAGAAGCAGTATCGGTTCCACTAACAAAATTACCTGACCATTGTACCCATGTGTATTCGTATTCATCACCTTGGGTAGAGGCAGATCCATCTAGCAGTACCGTAGGATTTTCACAATTGATGTAATATATTTCTTCCGACAATATAGCTTCGGGAGGAGTGAAATTATCAGGCACTTCAACAGTAGCAGTTGCAGAGCAACCAGATTCTACGTTTGCCAAGATAAAAGTATAAGAACCAGGTTCGTCGACAACCAATGTGAGGTCGTCTTCTCCAGGAATTAGTGAGTTTCCTGTAGTCCAATAAGCTGCAATGCTATTTGGATCATCGTTTAGAGCTGAATATGAACCTTCTAAAATAATAGAAGGATTTGTACAAGAAAGAAAATCAGGTTCTTCTAAGAAAGCTTCTAAATCATCAACATAGACTTTTACTTCATCTTCAAGGGTACAAGTTCCTCCGAAGTATAGATCATCAACTGCTAAGAAGTTTCCGTTGTCAGAAGGACAGTTGTCCCAAATACAAATTTCTGCGGTTGTCGCATTTCCTGAATTCCACGTTCTGAACAAATTATCCCATCTACAGAAATCATAAGGGCATTTAAAATCGTCCCCCATTTGGACACCATTTATTTCTAAATAAATATTAGGTACACAATAACCATCAAAACCATCGCCTCCAGCTCCTAGACCACCGCCATTATTTCCCGGATCATTAGTATCACAAGCATCTCCAACTCCATTTCTATCTGCATCTTCTTGACCTGGATTAGCAACTGTTGGACAGTTATCATTAAAATTTGGAATCCCATCTCCATCTATATCGCCAGTTGGATTAGCTAATGGATCGCAAGCATCACCCACTCCATTCCCATCAGAATCAGTTTGTGCTGGATTTGCGATTGTTGGGCAGTTGTCCACACCATTAGGTATTCCATCACCATCTACATCGCCAGCTGGGTCATTGGGATCCATAGTTCTTTCACAAGCATCTCCTATCCCATCACCATCTGTATCAATTTGATCATTATTTGCAATATTTGGACAGTTGTCCACACTATCTTCTACACCGTCACCATCTGTGTCCATTGGCGGCATCGGTGGTGTAGGATCAGTAGTACCTGGTCCCGGAGGGGCAGGATTAGGTCCCATAGTTGCAAACCACCCACTAAAAGCATATTCGGCATTTTGACTTACCGATACTGTTTGACACCAAACTCTATTAGTTCTTTCACTTAAGTTTAATAGCAACATATTGCCACCTGGTCCTGGTGTATGATCATCACAAAGAACAAAGCCTGGCCCGTAACCACCATCTCTTGCATTGTCTACTACTGCATAAGAACCAGCTACTCCTAAAATTGGAGCAAAAGGTGCAGGATCTCTTGGCGGTATTGGATTACCATCCGCATCAACATCTGGTGGTGGTATCATATTAGCCCATGTCCAATGGGCATAGTCTGTATCAAATTCTGGAGATGGCGTCAGTACATCTCCTTCTCCAAAATCACCATATGCTATTTCATTTTCTAGCAAAACTTTTCCTGAAAGGTTGAAACAAGAAGTTTCTTCAACAAAAAGTGTGTAGCTATTTGTATTTTCTCCAAATTCATTACCGTCCTGGTCTGTCCATACCCATCTTTCAACACCGTCAGATACAAAAGCGCCCAAGGTGATAATCCCTCCTTCAGGATTTTCACATAATCGTATTGGATTACCAGCGTCGATGCTTTGTCCACAATTTGAAGATTGTGAAAATGCATTATTGCTTAATAGAAGTAGGAAGGATAATAAAACTAATTGTAGGTAGAGTTTTCTCATGATTGATGTTCGTTTAAGAATGGTAAAAAGTGTTAGTTTTTTTTATATAAAGTAGTATTTGTGGCTGTAGACGAATTATTCTAGTTACTTGTTAGTAATATAAGCTTTTTATGCCAATAAAGTTGGCTATTTCGTCAAAAATATGGACACATTAGCGTTGCGTTTTTCTGGCATTATAAAAATAAAAAAAATCCACTTTGGCCCATGTTAATTTTTGAAATAATATTAATTTTTTAACAATATTTATCATATTGATTTTCATTGTTTTATATAATTATCCAACAAAAAAAATTTATAAAAATTGTCCCGCCTATCATCCCTTATTTCCACTTCTAATCACATAAGTGATTTTTAGTTTCTTAAATATTTAATTGATTTCAACCATTTTAGCTTTAATTTTTACTGATTGATCTACTTTCATTTCATTTGAAAGCTGATGTTAATGCTTTAATATTTAAAACAATTTATATATTAATTGTCTTACTTATATTCTTAAATTTTTCTCGTTTGAAAGATTGCAATATACTTAATGATGCTTTTCCTTCTTAGCAAGTAAGTGGCATATCAATTCATTTATTAAAAAAAATTGATATCGGTTATAGTGTACAATGCTCTTAGAATGAGAAAAGCTGCATAGGGTCTTGAAAAAATTAGACCTTATGCAGCTTTTGAAAAAGAGAACTTCCCAATTTAAGGATTGTTGTTAATGAATTACGCTCACCTTATCAATGTAAATTCCATTTTGAAATTGAATCTTTAGTAAATAAACTCCATTGGCTTGGCTTGAAAGATCAAAAGTCTTGTTTATTAATCTTGTATTAAGCGTTGTTTCAGGTGAAACCGGTTTGCCTGTGATGTCATAAAAACCAATATTTATTTCTTCTTCCTGACTCAATTGCAGATCAAGATTTATTGATCCTGAAGTTGGATTTGGTGAGATAATAATAGATTCAACTACTTCCAAATCTTGATTGGAAGTAGGCATGGTCACTACATATTCTTCACTTACAATTTTACAACCGTTTGCATCAAATACTTCTAATTTATAAGCACCCGCTTCCAAAGCAATTAAGTCTTCAGTAGTTGCACCATTACTCCAACTATAAGTATATGGTTCTACTCCACCAACTATAGTAACATCTATTGATCCATCTGATTCTCCTACAGCACTAACATTGACTAGTTCTTCTAAATCCAGTATCAATTCATCAGGCTCATTCAGAACCATACTTTGTGTTTTTTGGCATCCACTAGAATCTGTGATTGTTAATTCAAAAGAACCAGCACTCAATGCTTCTATGATTGATGTCATTGATCCGTTTGACCATTCGTAGGTATATGGTGAATTACCACCAAGAACATCAGAGACCTCTATAACTCCATCAGAATCACCATAGCAACTTACATCTTGTATATCCAATCCATTGCTAATTGGTTCAGGACTATCCACTACTACAGTGTGAATTGCTGTACAGCCATTTGCGTCTGAAACTGTCACTTGAAAAGCCGTGGAAGGTAAATTTATTTGCTCAGGACCTGATAAGTTATTGTCCCAATTAAATTCATAAGGAGCTACACCACCTGTTGCTGATATTGTAGCAGTACCGTCCAAATCTCCTACACAAGTAACTCTTGTACTTGAAGCTGAAGTTATAATATCTTCAGGTTCTGTAATGACCACTTCGATGGTTTCTGTGGCACCTGTTGCATCCGATACTACAACCATATAAATTCCAGCTGGTACTTCTGAAATACTTTCTGTTGTATTACCAGAGTCCCATAAGTAAGTGTATGGAGGTACTCCTGATATCACTTCTATCACTGCTGAACCGTTTGATTCCCCAAAACAGTTGATACTTGTTATTTGCACAGAAGCATTCAAAAGAGAGGGTTGTGCTATTTCAAAGCTAGCCATTCGGCTACAGCCATTGGCATCTGTAACAAGCACTTCATAAATACCAGGTTCTAAGTTCATAATAGTGCTGGTGGTTAATCCGTTGCTCCAAATATAATTGTATGGTTCTACTCCACCAGTTGTTTGAATGTTAATCGTTCCATCCATGGCACCATTAATGGTCACATCACTGAAGTCGGAATTGATCTCAAGCATTTCTGGTTCAACTATATTTATTGTTATTGGCAACTCGCACCCATTTGCATCTGTCACCATTGCATTGTAAATTCCACTTGCAACCTCACTTTCATTTAGTGCAGAAAATCCATTTTGCCAATCAATAGAATAAGGCTCAGTGCCACCTTCAATTCTAATCAAGAAAGCCCCTGTTGATTCTCCAAAACATGCTACATTTTGAATCACTGATTCGTAAGATAATACTTCAGGTTCTAATATTTCCAAATTAGAAATCACCACGCAACCCAAAGCGTCGGTAGTTGTAACAGAATAACTTCCAGCCATAAGATCTGTGATCGCTGAACTTGTCATTTGATTGGACCATTCGTAAGTGTAAGGTGCTGTTCCTCCGTTAGTATTTACTGAAAGCGTTCCATTAAAAAAACCATTACAACTAATGTTTTCTCCTTCAAGAGCAGCTTCTAGATCACATTCAATGTTATTGATCTGAGTGGACTGCTGGAGGGTACATCCGTTTGCATCTTTGGCAATTAATAAATATACTCCAGCAGATAAATTTACAAGCGAAGATCCATTTTGCGGAAGCAACATACCATCCAAATACCATTCATAAACGTACGGTCCCACTCCACCTTGCAAATTAGATTCAATGGAAGCATCTGCATTACCAACACTTGATAATTGCGTATCATTCAAAGTCAGCTCTAACTGATCAGGTTGCGTGATCTCAACGATATTCAAAAAAGAACAACCATCTGTATCTTGAACTTCAATGGTGTAAGTACCAGCCGTTAAATTTGTAGCATCAGGTTCCATTGCCACTACTGTCCCAGCGGCATTTTTCCAAATAAAAGTTTGGTTGTTATTACGACCAGTGACAATTGCTTGTGCACCTCCATTTGATTCTCCAAAACAAAGCACATTGGATGTGGTAACTTCAACTACCAGGTTACAATCATGAGGTTGAATAGAAAAACTCCTATTCAAAACACAACCATTTGCGTCAGTGATTTCGACAAAATAAGTTCCAGGTGCTAGATTTGATTGTTGATCGGTAGTTGCACCGTTACTCCAATTGAAAGTGTAAGGAGTTGTTCCTCCCATTGTATTTAGAACAATGGTACCATCATTACCTTCAAAAGTAGTTTCATTTTGCGATAAACCATTTTCTGTAAGTGGAGATGGTTCTGAAATTGTTATCGTTTGTGTTGCAGAACAACCATCTTCATCTGTTACGACTACAGTATAAGTATCCGCTGACAAACCATTGGCAGTCATTGTATTAACACCATTAGACCATTGGTAAGAATAAGTACCTGTTCCATTCATTACATTTAATGTAGCTGAAGCATCTGATGATCCATTGCACGAAATTTGGGCAGATTGATTGACTTCTGTTTCGAGGTTGGCCAGTTCTTGTACAGCTACTTCTGCTTCGTTAACACAGCCGTTTGAATTGTTAGTTACTGTTAAAATATAATTACCAGCTTGATTTACTTCTGGATTTAGGGTTGTTTCACCTGATATGACGCCAGGTCCAGACCATGAATAAGAAAATTCATTCCCTATTGATGAATTGTTTGCATCTAAGACCACTGAAGAATTATTACAACCAAACACGGCTTCAAAACCAGCATCTGCTATTGGAATATTCGTATCTAATTGCACTTCCACCGTTGATGAAGAAGTACATCCATTTGTATTGTCTGTAACAACCAATTCATAAAATCCTGATTGATTGACCGTCGGGTTTAAACTGTCACCACCTGAAACAATTCCAGGGCCGTTCCATAGGTAAATAAAACTATTTCCTGAAGAGCTAGCAGATCCATCTAAAGAACCAGATAATCTTTTACAATTCAATATTAAAATTGGTCCTGCTGAGGCTGATGGATTATTTGCATTTTCTGCGACCATAATACTTTCAATTGAAGAACATCCATTGGCAAGATTTATCATTTCAACTTGGTAGATTCCTCCTGCACTTACTTCGATTTGATTTGTATTTGACCCAGATACAATATTACCATTTTGTGTTGTCCAGATGTATGAGACATTATGATCTAATTGATCTATAGCTAGTACATTTACTAGTTGTGCATTACAATTAATTGAACCGTCTGCACTTAAAAAAGGATCTGGTGCTGTAGAATCATCAATCACCATAATAGAAGACATAGAAGTACAACCATTATCATTGTCCGTCACTACCAAGGTATAAGTTCCTTCCAAGTTTACTTCAGGATTCAAATCTGTACCATTGCCTAATATATTACCATCTTGCGTTGTCCATTGGTAGGAGAAATTTGAACCTATACTAGAATTATTTCCATCTAAAAATATTGCATTTCCATTACAACCAATGGAGGCCTGTGCTCCGGCATCAGCAATTGGTAAGTTCGTATTTTCTTCTACAACAATGGTGGTTGAAAACGTACACCCATTATCGAGGTTGGTCACTACGAGTTCGTAATTTCCAGCTTCATTCAACTCTATAGTATTTTCATTGATGAACAAACTCGTTTCTCCTGACGGTGCTGTCCACGAATAAGAAATATTGTTTGCATTCACGGTTACCCCATAAGGAATGCTTTGAACTAGGCAAGTCAACAAGTCCGGATCATCAAAAGTCACTTGAAGTTGTTCGGCGTTATCTATTACTATAACAGAAGAGGATTCAACACAACCATTCAATGTATTTGTGATGGTCAATGTGTAAGTGCCCCCAGCGTTAATCTCCGGATTTAAAGTATTTGCTCCACTTGAAATAACACCTCCATTAGTTGCTTGCCAATTATATTGGAAAGTTTCTCCATTAGAAGAATTTGAAGCGTCCAATAACAAACTTGTATTATCACAATCTAGATCAGATGGCGTCTCAATCATGACAGTGGGTTCTTCTGTAGATCCTGTAACCTGAACTTCCGTAGAACTAACACATCCATCATCTTCATTGCTAACGGTCAAAGTATAAGTTCCGACCTGATCAACCATAGCTTCCAAAGAATTTTCCCCACTTAAAATATTCCCATCCTCAGTCGTCCAAGTGTAGGTATAGTTTGCTCCGACGG
>ENA-ORXM01004774-ORXM01004774.1-marine-metagenome-genome-assembly--contig:-NODE-4774-length-11483-cov-4.229002_pt1 | contig 11483 bp, 8 predicted proteins | sample MGYA00237867_ERZ511480 | MGnify/ENA primary metagenome ERZ511480 (study PRJEB26309, sample SAMN06266103) | marine metagenome | isolation source: Algal blade | place: United Kingdom:Sidmouth, United... | reverse complement strand
CTACGATCGAGGGGTACATGCAACGAAGCAGTTCGGCAACCTTAGACGGATAGCCAGACTCGTTTTTATATTGTTAATATTCAGAATTTTACAATAATACAAAAGTCTCATATCTTGCTTCTAGGGGCTAAACGTTTAGTAACATACCTAAATGTCTAACGGTGTGTAAATTTAATATATAAGACGTTTTGAGAAATAAAAGTACATTCTTTTTTGAAAAGTAATAGAATGAAACAGTCATTTATTAATTTTACCTAAGACAAAAAAACTATTTTTGCATTCAAATCTGTTAATACAACGCAATAGAATTTATGTTTATTGAGCCGAGTTACAATAAAAATAGAGGTTGGATAGAAATCGTTTGTGGTCCAATGTTTTCTGGTAAATCAGAAGAATTGATCAGACGCATCAAACGAGCCCAAATTGCCAACCTAAAAGTCGAAATATTTAAGCCTAAAATTGATACAAGATACAATGAAACCCACATTGTTTCTCACAATCAAAATCGAATTCCTTCTACTCCAATCGACAGCTCGCAAGAAATTTTACTACTCGCACAAAATGTGGACGTAATAGGTATTGATGAGGCACAATTTTTTGACACTGGTATTGTTCACGTGGTCGAAGAGCTGGCAAACAAGGGCGCCCGGGTTATTGTGGCGGGCTTAGATTTAGACTATTTAGGTGAGCCTTTTGGTCCGATGCCAAACTTGCTTTCTAAGGCAGAATATATAACCAAACTTCATGCAATTTGTATGGATTGTGGTGATTTAGCCAGTCGATCTTTTCGTTATTTGGAGCAAGATGGCCAAGTATTGATTGGAGAAAAAAATAGCTATGAACCATTGTGCAGATCTTGCTTTAATAAAAAAATGGCTGCTCAAAAACTAAACAAAAAATCGGCGAGTTGATGCTTCTTTATTAACGGTTTCTTTACCCTGTAATTCTCCTACAAACTGTTTTGCGAAAAAAGGAATTAGCGAAACCCCTTTAGCTCCAAACCCATTGAAAATAAATACCTTGTCTAGTGAATGATGTGGACCAATAAAGGGTCTTCGATCTGTAGTTGATGGCCGAACACCGGCTTTTAAATTCGAAAATTTCCCAGTCAATCCAAGCTCGTTGAGCTTTTCTGTGAAATACTGAATTGCATCTTGATTCGGTGTTTCATCTTCACCAAACTCTCTATTATAAGTTGACCCAATTGTATGACCATGCTGAGTTGGTAATAAAAAAATATTCTTCTTTAGCGTATCAGAAAAATTGAAATCGGGCATACTCACTTGCGCCACTTCGCCTTTGTTCACATTGAACGGAAGATGGGCGAAAAATGGGTTATTTCGCCCTTGGGCACCGTCACAGAAAATCACTCTATCTGCTCTTATTTTGTCATATACAACGTGATGTTTAATTTGTAGCCTATCATATTCAAAATCAGTATCTGTAAACTGCTGCCTTTGCTTGTTCTGCTCTGTCATTGCTTTTACGCAAGCATTCACATCAACCCAAAATGCGTTGAGAATTTCAAAATATTCAAATTGATGCGAGTTTATAGTCATACATTTCAAGCTTGGTGAAATATAGCCGTCTGCAACCGCGCTGTCAAAATTCTGCTTCCATTGCTCAAATATTTCTGTATTTGGGATGATGCGTGCAATGGTTGTATCAAAAAGAAATTGTGAAGAAAACTCTTCTTCTATGTTTTTATAGGTCTGCTTTGCAACGGGAATGAGTTGATCAATCAACCAGCTTTTTACTAATCGTTTTCCGGTGATTGGGTTTACCAAGCCAATTGCCACACGCGAGGCAGAATTGGCTTTGTATTTGTCGAACATGTGGACGGAGAAATTATTTTGTTGGAGTTCTCGCGCTAGTAAACAACCGGCTAATCCTCCGCCAATAATCATGCAGTCAACATGTTTCATAGAAAATCTACGTCTAAATTATACTTGAAGTTCATCAGTTCTGTCAATCCATCTAGTGGGGGCTTGTCTTCAAATAAAATTTTGTGAAGCATTTCTGTGAGTGGTGCTTTTAGATTGTTTTTATTGCAAAAGGAAGTAAAAATTTTAACTGACCGAATACCTTCTGCTACTTCCGTCATTTCTTCGGCAATTTGATGCAAGGTTTTTCCTTCTGAAATTTTCTTGCCAACTGTAAAATTCCTACTTAGTGGGCTAGAGCACGTAGCCACCATGTCGCCAATGCCGGCAATACCAAGGAATGCGCTACTTTCGGCGCCAAGATGCTTGCCCAAATACAACATTTCATGCAAACCCTTGGTGATGAGTAGTGCCTTGGCATTATTGCCAAAATCTAAGCCAGTTAGAATGCCACTGGCTATTGCGAAAATATTCTTTAGTACACCTGCAAACTCTGCGCCCAACAAATCATTTGAGTAGAAAATTTTGAAGACTTCAGAATTCAGACAAGCCTTTCCAGCCTCTTTTACTTCTTCGAACAGTGAGGCAACAATAGCACCGGCGGGTTGGCCTTCTTGCATTTCTGCAGAAAGATTAGGGCCGGCCAAGCAACCCACGCGCTTAATGCTACTTTCTTGCGCAATTACTTCACTCATGGTAGCCATATGATGTCTAGATATTTCTTGTAAAGAATGTAAATCATCTACACCAGCGGGTAACCGAACATCTAACCCTTTTGTGCCGTGTATCATAATATGATCTGGTTGCAAATAAGGAGAGAACGAACGAACCATGTTTCTAAAATTCTTCGCTGGCACTACAGCTAATAAGAGCACACATTCTTCAGTAATCTCTTGCATGCTCATTGTGGCTCGTACATTATCTGCCACAGGATAGCCTTTGTTTTGTTTTGCGATGTTGAAATTTTGCAACCTATCTTCAGAGCGCACATAAACTACCACTTCTTCAACATTGGTTGATGCTATTTGTGCAATTGCAGAGCCAAAACTTCCAGCTCCAATAATTCCGATCTTGTTATAAAAACCGCTCAAAATCGTACCCGTTTAAGCGATTGTGATAGTAATAAAGTAGTGATAAATCTTCTGCCAAGACATCTCCAGATTTCGTGAAGGCAAGGGGCTTTTTGTTATGAAACACGCCGACATTTTTTATACCGTCTGCACAAAGCTCCTCAACAGAAAACTTTACGGGTTCAGAAATTTTAAGCTTACCTTGTTTTTCGAGTTCGAATAGCTGAGCTTGCAATTTTCGAAGAGCAGCATAAATCTCATTTTTCGGAATTTCTAATTCTTTTTTGTCAATTTCTGTTAGGTCAAAAAAATCATTAGCACTAAACTTTTTTAGATAATACTGATAAGCCACATGTGCAACCACGTGGCTGCTAAGCACAATGTTTGTTTCAAGGAACTTATTTACGATTGTATCGCCAAGTTGCTTCGTGTAAACACCATCACGCTGCGAATCTTTTTTTACGTTGCCTTCTGATCTAAAGTAATCTTTTATATCAATGACTTGTCCATTATTTATACTTCTCCCTTCCTCATCAACATGATTACCAAATAAATCGGTGGGCTCTCCAAAAGAAAGATAGATTGATGAACGCTTTCTTAATAACTGAAAAATAAAGCTCGTTACTTTTTTCTTACTGGTGAACTCGTCTTTATTGAAATAATACTGTTCTACGTTTTCACTTCGTAAAAATTGTTTGATCAGGCTTTTGGCTTCAAGAACAAAATGATAACTCATCACTAAGGGAACAACAAAAATCTTATTCTCTTCAGAACTTTCCTCTTTGTTAATCAGGTTTCTCTGCGCTTCAAATGCTGTGCTTAGGAGCCCCAATTTTAAATGCTCTTCAATAGCGCCAGAACGTGAACGTGTGCCGCCAGGAAAAAATAATGAATGGCAACCCTTTTCAAGCGACACTGTAGAAAACATCTTCAGTGTTTCTAAATAATAGGGGTTTTTCTTTCGCCGATCAACTTTATAAGCCCCAAGCCTATTCATGAAATAGCCAACAGTTTTAGAGTTGAACAGGTTTAAGCCTGCTCCATAAATAAATGCTGGTAAGCCAATGGCGTGAATGCCCCAGCCAAGAATAATGGAGTCTAAGTTAGAAAAATGAGTTGGCAGTAAAACAATGGTTCCCTTTTTTGCTAAGCTTCGTATTTTTTCAATTTCACCAAAAATTCGAATTCTGTCTTGTATGAAAATGCGATGATCAAACAACGCTTTTAGGTTTCTAGCTTGCAAACCATTTAATAATGTTGTGAACCCGAAACTTAAAAAGCGTTTAGCAAAATGATAGGCTTGGGGATCAAAGGTTGCTGAGATTTCATTGGCATACCGCTCAACGATAAGTCGGCTGGCTTCTTTGTATTTGTCTATTTTTTGTTGCTCACTTGCGTCGGCATCAATAGAATTTGTGTCTTTTTTTAAACTATTCCAAAATTCTTTCTCATCTGCCTTATCAACGCGCCATGGATTTTTGGTAATGCGCTGCATTTCTGAATAGTATGTTTTTGCAAGATCGGCCTCTAAATCTTCAACTGTTGGAGAAGAACCATTCATTTTCTCCATTGTTCTATTAATAACCTCCTCTAAATTTTCTTTCTTGTTCTGGTAAAATTGCGCAATTGGCCACTCCCTAATTTGGGGATGAATGGGTTCATAATTTGAGCCGTAAGCCTTACTTTCAATCGGGTCTTCCTTCGCCATAGTTCATGGTGAAAATAGGCAATTTTAATATAACCTACACCTCTTTTTTAAATGGATTTTTAATTTTCGGAAGATTTACTCTGCGGTCTAACAAAGCCATGCGTGTGAGAACAATTGCAACCGGCGCAAGCAAAATGCTCGACAGCCAAATGCCAAGTAAAGGGCTTATCGCTTGTTCTTCTGCTAATCGCCTCCCAATAATATCGATAATGTAATACAGTAAATAAAAAGCAATGGAGATGACGATAGGCAGACCGAAGCCACCTTTTCTTACCAGTGCGCCCATTGGTGCACCAATGAAGAACAGTATTACACAGCTAAAGGCAAGCGCAAACTTTTGATACCAAGCAATATCATGCTTAATCAGTTCTTTTTTCGTCATGTTCGCCGATCTGCTTTGAGAACCTAGTTGTTGTTTCACTGCTTTTACTCTGCTCAGGGCGTTTGTGTATTGCATAACAGGCCGTGTGCTCACATTCTTGTCGTAAACAGCTCGATCATTGAGCAGCGAGTCTGTCCGAATTGGAAAATCAGCACGATGAGATTTAATGAACTTGAAATTTATTGCGAGGTTCGTTTTGGTTTGACTCAAGCTGTTTCCAATTGAGTTCTCTAACGAATCTTTGTCACGAGAAATTTGGCCCAGTGTTTTCAAAGAAGCATTGTTTTTGAACAAATCCTCATCAGTTTTTCCCAGAGCAAAACTACTCATATCAACCACCAAGTCAAGTTCATCAAAGGCAAAACGCGTGTAGGCATTTTTCAGGTTTTTATCTTCATGCATTTTACCACTCATTAAGTGCATGGTGAGATAATTACTGGTGTCACTTTCAACAATACGAGCAGAATCAGCTTTTATCACACGGGTTTGCCCCGGTTTTCTATGATCGTAAATGGTAACACCGAGCAATGCGTCATCATCGGTTTTTTCTTCTACACGCATCGTCATATTATCAAAGTCATTGATGAATACGCCTTCGCGAATAAGCAAGACTGATTTTTTTTGCTTGATATCCCAAATCAACGCATTAAATTTCAGTTTAGAATAAGGCATCACCGTGTTTGAAAAGTAAAACGCCACCAACCCCATTACAACAGATGCGAGAATTAATGAAGCCATTGCTCTTGTGAGGGAGACGCCGGCAGATTTCATTGCAACTAGTTCGTAGCGTTCGCCCAAATTACCCATTGTCATAATGCTAGCAATAAGCACAGCCAATGGTAGGGCCAAAGGCACTAATGTAAATGATGCATAGAGTATAAGCTCAGCCATAATCTCCCAGCCAATTCCTTTACCAAGTATTTCATCAATTTTTTGATAAAGTACCTGCATAAGAAAGACCAAGATGCCAATAAAGAAAGTGGCAAAAAATGGCCCAATGGCCGATTTAAGAACTAGTAAGTCTATTTTTTTCAATGCAGAAACCTGAGGTGTAAAATTACTCTGCAATAGTACTTTGCTGGCTCAAAAAAGTATCTTGTGTGTTAGCCTGTTTGCAAAATGGCGTCAGTGCAGTAGGTTTCTATCATATCAACCATGTGTTTTGAGCCGATAAATAACGGCACACGTTGATGAAGTTCATCAGGATAAATATCTAAAATATCTCTAGTGCCCGTAGTGGCTCTGCCGCCAGCCTGCTCTACCAAAAATGCTAGTGGGTTGCATTCATACATTAATCTCAACTTTCCTTCTGGCTGTTGCTTTGAGGCTGGATACATGAAAATGCCGCCCTTTATTAAATTTCTGTGAAAGTCGGCAACAAAAGAGCCTATGTAGCGTAAAGAATATGGCTTTTTATCTTCAGTTTCATCCATGCAAAACCGGATATAATCTTTCACATACTCTGGATAAAAGCTGTAATAACCAATGTTTGTTGAGAACATGTTACCCTCTTCAGGTATTCTAATATCTGGGTGGGAAAGGCAAAATTCGCCAATACTGGGGTCGAGTGTAAACCCATTTACACCATTTCCTGTTGTGTACACCAACATTGTGCTTGAGCCATAAATCACGTAGCCAGCAGCCACTAATTCTCTGCCTCGTTGTAAAAAGTCACCGAGTTTGCATTCTCCGGCATCTGTTTTTCGGCGATAGATAGCGAATATTGTTCCTATAGAAACGTTTACATCAATGTTTGAAGAGCCGTCGAGTGGGTCGAACAATACAATATACTTTGCATTTGCATTGTCGAAAGTAGAAATAGTGTGAAAGCTATCTTGTTCTTCGCTGGCGTAGCCGCAAGCCTCACCAGAATTTCGTAAACAATCAATTAGCGTGGCATCTGCAAACTCATCTAACTTTTGAACGGCTTCACCCTGCACATTCACTTCGCCAGTTAAGCCTGTAATATCAACTAAACCAGCTTTATTTACCTCGCGGTTAATAATTTTTGAAGCAACACCAATATCGCGAAGTAAACCTGAAAGCTCACCAGTTGAGAATGGGAAATCTTTTTGTCTTTGATAGATGAATTCATCAAGGGTGATTAACTTACCCATACGTACTTTTTTATTGCTTGCAATGATAGTTCAACCAACTGCACGATGCAACATTCAAATCCGTATCAAACACACTAAGAAGGCATGCTATTCTTGCGGAATGATAGACATAGTGATATTTGTAGGGTATTGTGTAGAATGATACACTTTGTGCATTTGCTTTTGAAAATCAGATTGTTTTGCCTCAAAAATGTTCTCTACATAGGTTTGCGGATTACTATCAATATACGGAAACCACGAGCTGTGAATTTGCACCATAATTTTGTGGCCGGCTTTAAATGTATGAAAAGCATCTTGCAGTTGCCAATTAACTTCTGTGACTTGGTTTGGTATAAATGGCTCTGGGTTTTCGAAGCTATTTCTATAACGGCCTCTAAAGGCTTCTCCACGAACCAAAAGTTGATATTCACCCATGCTAATATGATTCTGAGTTTCTTCAGTTTCGGGCTCGTCAGGCGGATACACATCGATCACTTTCACAACCCAATCTGCTGCAGTTCCGGTTGTGCTCACAAATAAGTTTGCCCAAATAGGACCGGCGACAGTCACATCGGTGGTTAGCACATCTGTCTCAAACACCAACACATCAGGGCGTCGACTTTGTTGGCGTTGATCATCGGCCATGTATTTGCGTGGAATAAAGATTGGCTTTATATCCATATTATGTGGCACAGGTTTTAGTGGATCACTCAAAAATTCTTCAAAGCTTTCACCGTCATTTACTTGCTCAACACTTAGTGCTTCTCTGGCATTAATAAAGAATGCTTTTTTTGTTGCATTTTGTGGAGGCCAAGCAGAAAATTCACTCCATTGTTTTGTGCCTGAGTCAAACATGTGGGCCTCAGGCAGGCCAGTTGTTCCATCGCCAGACCCTTTTAAAAAGTGATGAAAGAAGGTCGCTTCGATATCGCTTTGATAGGTTTCGTTAATATTCTCACCGAAGAAGACATTACTCACCGCTTGTCTGCCAGATTTTCTTGCCCAATCTCCATGGCTCCAGGGTCCCATTACAATTGTGTTGTAGGTATTTGGGTTGTGTTCTTCAATGGTTTTATAGGTCATTAGTGGCCCGTAGAGATCTTCCGCATCAAAAAATCCTCCTACCGTCATAACTGCCGGGCGAATGTCTGACTTTAAATGCTGAATAATGCCTCGTTTCTGCCAAAATTCATCATAATTAGGGTGCGCCTTAATTTCTTCCCAGAAAAAGTTATTTGGAAGTGGATAATCTTCATCCATTTTCGAAATTGGAATACGCTTGCGGTAAAAATTATAAATATCTGGCGTATCATATTCAGGAAAGGAATACCAAGCTGTATCTACAGGTTCGGTTTTTTGAATACCAAACAAATTATTTACACTCCAATAGGCATAGGTGTATGCGCCATTATGATGAAAGTCATCAAAATAAAAATCACCAATTGGCGCTTGCGGGCTAACTGCTTTCATTGCTGGGTGCGCATCTATTACTGCATTTGTTGCATAAAAACCTGGATACGAAATGCCCCACTGGCCAACCTTTCCATTATGGTTATCAAGGTTATTGAGTAACCATTCAACCGTATCAAATGTATCGGTGCTTTCATCTACGTTTGTATTATTGTCGTGTGGCAAAACAATGGGTGTCATGTTTGTAAATTCTCCTTCACTCATCCAACGTCCACGCACATCTTGATAGACAAAAATGTACTTTTCATTTTGCATTGTTTCACTCGGACCGAGACCACTTGGGAATTCACTAGGTTCGTAAGGTCTGCTTGAATAGCAAGTACGTTTCATTAAAATAGGGTAGCTGTTGTTTGTTCCAATATCTTTTGGGGTATAAATGGTCGTGTATAAGCGCACACTATCTCTCATGGGAATGTACACCTGCGTTTTATTATACATCGCAGAAAGAGGTTGAACCTTTTCAGTGACTTCAAGAACTGTTGAATCAGTAGCTGGCTCTTCAATTTTAGCCGTTTCAGTAGATGGTGTTTGGTTCACTTTTATTGTACAGGCGCTTAGCATAACGACTAAGAAAAACAATGGAAATGTAGTTTTCATATTAGCCTCTTCTGCGTTCTAGTAAAATCATCATCATCAACCCAAGCATAATTCTTTCTTGATCATCTTGGTCGATATCTTGCAACTTCTCAACTGAGAATTTTCTACCCCAAAATGAAGCTTGCTTTTTTATTTGCACCACAGCGCGTTCATTTTGGTCTAACACACTGTATGATGGGTTAAAAAAGTAACCTGTGAACATGCCCAAAATAGGTATTTCTCCAAACAGCGAGTCCATGACTTTTACCCAGCCATTGTCTTCGGTAATTTTATATTGCGCTTTATCGTTTTGATCAATCAAGGTGTATTCAGCTTTCCAAATTGACTTCCATCCTTTTCGGGCAATTTTGCCTAATTGGCTGCCATCAGCTCGGTTAAATCGATATGCGGCAGACCAATCTAACCATTTGTTTGCTTTGATTCTGTATAGCTCAGCTGACTTTTGTTCGTCATTAAAAATTTGTACATCTTCTTTCCATTTTAGCACTTTTGCACGAACATATGCTACAGTTCTGCCGTTCGCATCTATGGCACGAAAATCATTGGCTAATGTGGTGACTTTAAAAACAAATTGTAAAGGAAATTGTAGATCTCTCATAGGTTTTTGTTGTCGTTAAAGATAAGTTGATTTTTAATGCGTGTGAGGCAATTCTATTTCATATTTCGGCACTTATCTTCGTAGTCTATGTCGAATTTTATTGTCAGCGCCAGAAAATACAGACCCATGCGGTTTGATGAAGTTGTTGGGCAAGATCATGTGACAAACACATTAAAAAATGCGCTACGTACAGATCATTTAGGGCATTCATTTTTGTTCTGCGGTCCTAGAGGTGTAGGAAAAACCACCAGTGCTAGAATTTTGGCAAAAGTGCTGAACTGTGAAAATAGAACTGAAGATTTTGAGCCTTGTAACAGTTGCTCTTCTTGTACGGCATTCAATCAAAACCAATCGTTCAACATTTACGAACTTGATGCGGCATCAAATAATTCTGTAGATAACATTCGAGACCTGGTAGATCAAGTTCGCTTTCCTCCTCAGCAAGGTGAATACAAAGTGTATATTATTGATGAGGTTCACATGCTATCTCAATCAGCTTTTAACGCATTTTTGAAGACGCTCGAAGAACCACCAAAGTATGCGATTTTCATTTTGGCGACAACTGAAAAGCATAAAATTCTACCGACAATTTTGTCTCGTTGTCAAATTTTTGATTTTAATAGAGTGCAAGTTGATGCCATTGTTGAGCATTTGAAAATGATCTGCAAAGAGGAAAGTATAGTTGCAGATGAAACAGCCTTGCATGTTATTGCACAAAAGGCCGATGGAGCGTTGCGAGACTCTTTGTCGATTTTTGACAGAATTGTGAGTTTTTCTGGTGAAACGTTAACCTATCAGCATGTTACCGAAGGTCTTAATTTGCTTGATTACGAGACATATTTTGAACTTACAGAGCATTTACTTTATCAGGATCGAAATAAAACATTGTTGCTTTATGATCAAATTCTTAAAAACGGTTTTGATGGTGACCAAGTCATGTTGGGCTTGGGTGAGCATATTCGGAATTTACTCGTAGCAAAAGAGCCTGAAACGGCAGAACTTTTAGAAGTGGCTCCTGAAGTGAGGCAGCGGTTTATTACACAAAGCCAATTGGCTTCAACCTCTTTTTTGCTCAATAGTCTAAATGTTGCGAATACCTGCGATACGCAGTTCAAACAAGCGAAAAATAAGCGCCTTCATGTTGAACTTGCATTATTGAAAATATGCTATTTAGGGCAGCTTAAGAAAAACCAATCGATAGCCGATGAGGCTGAATTGGTAAAAAAAAACACTGACCCTAATTTGATTGCGGCCGAGCAAGATGCCGCACCTGTAGAAAGCGATATTCCAGATTCTGTAACTCTGGCAGAAGAGCCCACTTCTGTGGTAAATGAAGATGATGAGCAATTTAATGAGCCTGAAAAAATGGCGGATGAATTGCCAAATGAAACTATTCAAACTACAGAAAACAGTCTTCCTGAAAACCAAGATGTAAAACCTGTGGCAGAGGCAACAACACAACTTGTAGAGAAGCCTGCGGTGAACTCTTCTGCGAAGACTTCAAAAGCAGAAACCTTTCGTAAAACAGTAGAACCTGCATTGAGTTTTCGGTTGTCCAAACTAAATGAAGAAGTCTCTAAGCGAAAAGAAGCTGAGCAAGCCGACGAACAAGATGCGGAGGAAGTAGATTCTGATGATGAGGAAATTATTGTGAATTCTGCGGAGATTGAAAAAGCCTG
>ENA-ORXM01004773-ORXM01004773.1-marine-metagenome-genome-assembly--contig:-NODE-4773-length-11485-cov-2.778752_pt1 | contig 11485 bp, 9 predicted proteins | sample MGYA00237867_ERZ511480 | MGnify/ENA primary metagenome ERZ511480 (study PRJEB26309, sample SAMN06266103) | marine metagenome | isolation source: Algal blade | place: United Kingdom:Sidmouth, United... | reverse complement strand
TGTGGTTCAGGAGAAAAAATGATTGAACGATCTCAATCAGAAAACGCATCATGTCCTTTCTTTACGCAATGGATGAAGAAGGGGGATCGTGATGGGCGAACATCGCTATACACTCAGCCTTCAGGACAGAAAGAAACTTTGAAAGAAGTTTCAAAGCTACAAGGGTGGTTGAACAAATATTTCAACACAGGACTTGCTCTTGATGGTATTTTTGGTGTGCGAACGTTCACCGCAGTAAAGACTTACCAACTAGCCTACAAGAACTACATTCTTGATCCATGGTCAGCCTCACATGGTGACCATGCAACGGGTAACTTTAAAAATACTTCAGAGTGGTTTGCTAACTACTTGATGAGCTGTATTGATCCTGAAGTAGACTTTGATGGAGACCAACCAGGAACCTATAAACCTTTTGAGGCTACTGGAGGAAATGGACCTGCAGCACTTGCTACAACAGGCACATCAACTAGCATTATCGAATACGCATGTATTGGTGAAGACGAAGATGAACCAAGAACTCCAACAAAACGACGACGTGGAGGACGTGGAGGTTCTTCGACTCCACCAGTAAATTACTGTACAGTCTTTGAAGAAACGACACCTTTATCTACTTACACTATGGAGAATACAGGGGGAACAGTAGTGTTAAGTACGGTGAACATGGGTGGGCCTTCAGCTGGTGATAATCAATCATTTGATTATATTGTTGATGATCTTGGTGGGGGAGCAGATATATTTCCAAATGCAGATAAGACTGTTGATGGGCTCTATATGAGTGCACTCAATCCAGCTGCTACTTACACTCTAGATATGACAGGCTATAATGCCTCGGGAGATCTTGCTATCTTTTTCGATAATTTAGGTGCACTAGCAGGGGCTATGTTTGAAATTACAGCTGTAGCAGGAGGAAGTGCTGTTGACATGACAACACATTTTGATGAATATGCTCAGGTAGTGCGAGATGGAGGGACATTCACTAATCCGTATGTACTGAATCGTACAGCTGCAACGCTTACGGTTACGGCTCCAGGAGGAAGTCAGGGAAAGAGTTTATTCCTAGACAACTTGCCTTCAGATATTGAAACTATTACCGTAACACATAGCACGCCATCCACTCTTGATGCTATAACTATGGGTCTACATGACAAGACTAATCGTTGTGATGGGACAACACCGATTACTCCCCCAACTGCACTTGTTTGTGACGCAACAACATATATAGCTCAGTCACCTGATGCAGTTACTGCTACTACATTTAAATATCTTGATACTCCGACAAGTACCTTTATTGATATTGGAGATAACAGTCACGGATATACTTATAATGCTCTTGGGTACAATCCTACTGACAATCTCGTCTATGCCATGAACACAGGTAACAATACAGATTTATTGATTATTGATGCATCTGGGGCCGTCACAGATCTAGGACCGGTCGCAGGTTTACCGACAGCTCCAGGGTCTAATAACTATGGAATTGGAGATTTTGATGCCGCGGGTAATTACTTTATTACCTATGGTGGAGGAGGAACTGATTTGTATCAGATTGATGTGAACACAAAGACTCTTGTTAATACAATAATCATGTCGACAAGCGTAAGACTAGCTGACATTGCATATAACCCAGTAGATGGATTATTCTATGCTGTTGATACAAACACAGGAGACCTTCTTACGATTGATTCCACAACAGGAACAGTAGTTGTAATTGGAGCGACAGGTGTTGGTTCACCAGCATTTGGAGCTATGTTTGCTGACTCACTTGGAGAAGTTCGAGGAGTACGAAATAACGGAGGTTACTATACCTTTGATACAACAACCGGAGCTGCGACACTTCTTGGGTCTACTTCAAATGTTTCATTTAATGATGGAGCTCATTGTTCAGGAGCACCTTTTGATCCTGCCCCAACAGATCCTATAGCAGCTATCACTATTGATGATACTGATATGGATGCAGTATTGGTAGAAATGACAGGAACACGTAATACAGCAAGCGCATTCTCTGCAGCAGCAGACGAATGTCTACAGGTAACAGCAACTCTAAAAGACGGAGCAGCAGAACCTGCAATTACCTGTGGATTCCTAGCTGACGGAACAGCACTACCTGATGCTTCAGCAGCTTGTACACAAGCTGACTGGGATACTATCGGAGTAAACGCTATTGCAGCAGGATCTACCTTCAATGCGCTGACATTCGAAAAGAATAATGATATTGATCCAGCCCTTGCCTTCCCAATCGAATTTAGCCTTGTTGCTAAACAAGACGCCGGAGCAGCATGTGCTGGCGGAACAGATTCTGCAGCAGTTGTTGCGACGTTGGATCCGTATACTATTGCAACCTTTGATAATACGGCAGAAGGAGGACACCCAGCCCCTACAACCGCAGGAACTGATCCAACATATGGAGCAGTGAATAACGTAGATAACATTTACGCTGTAGGAGGACCTGAATTTGTTACTGATACTGCTATGTTAGTTAATAGTTCAGGAGAAAGTAATACCCTATGGTCAGTAATTGGCTATACAGGAAATGACTACCGTATTGCTGAGACACGGTTAACTGGAGATCCAGCTAACACAACAGCAGGAGCTACGGTTACTCTTCCGGCAGGTGGTACACCGGGAGCAAATCACATTGGAGGTGAAATTTCTACTCATGTTGGAGCAGGAACAACCCAGGTTAATCCAGTGAGCGTCTCTAGCTTCTATACAGATACTGTTGATTACTTTGGAGGACATCTCGGGTTTACACGACTCGACCGAAAGGTTCTTGAGTATGTTGTTATCGAAATGTTAACAGGACCGTTTGCAAATGAATTTATTAAATTGCAAACAGCTACAATCACACGATAGTTTGTAGATATAAAAAACACCGAGAGGTGTTTTTTGTTTTACAAAATTAGCAGACATTAATAATTCATATATAATAGAACTATGAGTAAATGGGCTGCAAAACGGAAAAAACGTATTATCATTATTGTTGGAATTACCCTTCTATTAATTGCAGGGTTTATTATTGCAAATCTTGGTAAAAAGACTCCGACCTGTGTTGATGGCATACAGAATGGTCAAGAGACGGGTATTGATTGTGGTGGTTCATGTTCACGTGTGTGTGAGGACGAAGTACGTGACCTTATCGTCTGGTGGGAACGTCCTTTCGAGGTTGATACGGGTCTGTATAATGTCGTGGCGTATATTGATAATCAGAATCTATCTTCAGGAATAGAACAGGTAAACTATGAATTTCGTCTCTACGACAGAGAAAATGTTCTTGTGACAGAGCCGCGTCGTGGTACAACTTTTATTGAACCTAATAAACGTTCTGCTATTTTTGAACCAGGGCTAACAACAGGTGATAAAGAGGCATATACAGTTTTCTTCAAGATTACCTCACGAATTCAGTGGGATAGGTCCTTGGGTGATTTTGCCTATGACCTTTTTAGAATTGAAGAACCTGTTTTGATAAATCAAGACAGCGCACCAAAGCTGTCAGTGAATATTGAGAATACCAGCCGTTTTGATTTTACGGATGTTCCTATTACAGCTGTTCTGTATAACCAGGAAGGGAATGCTGTCGCTGCCAGTCGTACGTATATCGATCGTATGAACCAAGGTATTCTAGAGCAAGCTTTCTTTTCATGGCCTGAGGCTTTTACTGAATCTATATCTCGGATTGAAATAATCCCTCGTATTAACCCCTTTCTTTACGAAGGATAGCTCGCCCCTCGTATGATTTTGAAACTTCACAAGGTTGATTGGTGGCTGGTATCTGCGGTACTTGCTCTTTCTGTTATATCTCTTGCGACCATTTCAGGTTTTTCTTCTGGGTTGTTTTTTCGTCAGTTGCTTTGGTTGGGCATCTCCCTGCTAGTTTTTTTTGCTGTTGTTCGATTTGATATTTCTTTTGTAAAGCAGTCTCGGAGCGTGCTCTATGCCTATGGGTTTGGGATTGTGTTACTTCTCTTGGTACTTTTTTTGGGGACGACGGTTAATGGTGCAAAAAGTTGGATTGATTTTGGTGGGTTTTCTTTCCAGCCTGCAGACTTTGTAAAACTAGTGCTCGTCATTGTTTTGGCAAAATATCTTGATAGGCGGCACGTTCAAATTAAAGCGCCCAAACATATTTTTATTACAGGTTTATATTTTTTGCTGCCATTTGCTTTAATTTTCTTGCAGCCTGATTTTGGGTCAGCAATGATCTTGTTTGCTATTTGGTTTGGGATGATTTTGGTTGCTGGTATTTCTCGAAAACATTTACTCCTTCTTTTTGTGCTTGGTTTTGCAGCCTTTATGGTGATGTGGACGTTTGTATTCAAGGAGTATCAAAAAGACCGCCTAAGGACGTTTATGGACCCACTGTCAGACATTCAAGGGGCAGGGTACAATGCCTTCCAATCAGTTATTGCTGTTGGGTCTGGGCAGTTATTAGGAAAAGGTGTTGGCTACGGAACGCAGTCTCGGTTAAATTTTTTACCCGAACACGAAACAGACTTTATTTTTGCAGCCGTTTCTGAAGAGTGGGGTTTTGTAGGATCAATAATTGTTTTGCTACTTTTTATTATAATTATTAGTCGAATTTTAATTATCGCAGCTGGTATGCAAGGGAACTTTGAACTCTTGTTTGCAGTTGGTCTTGCTATTTATTTCTTGGCACACATTGTTATTAATATTGGTATGAATATCGGTGTTATGCCGGTCACGGGAGTACCTCTACCTTTTATGTCCTACGGAGGGTCACATATTTTGATAGAATTTCTCTCTTTAGGTATTTTGATTTCCCTCAGGAACAGACAATCGAGCGCTCTTTTGACCAAGGAGTCTCCAGAGATATTTTTACGATAAAAAGAGTACCCCTATTCGAACATTTATAAATCAGTATACTGGTAAGTAGATATTTGTATGTCAGTTATTGCTTTTGGAAAACCTATTGCGGAAAAAATTAAGTCCGAGCTCAAGGAATATGCTCAAAACCTTGAGCGGCCTTTACGTTTCCATATTCTTTATGTTGGATCTGATCCTGTTATAGATAATTTTATTAGTTATAAAAAAAAATTTGGTAAGGCTATTGGTGTGAATGTCGTTATCCATAATATAGATGCAGATATCCAGCAAGAAGATATGATCACATATATACGTACACATCAAGAATCTGCTGACGGTATGATTGTGCAGCTTCCTCTACCAAAACACCTAAATACGCAAATTGTTTTAGACGCTATTCCACCGCAGAAAGACGTAGACGTACTCTCAAGCACAACACGAGAGCTTTTTAAAAAAGGAGACACACCGTTTCTTCCGGCTGTAACAGGAGCAATAATTACTGTTTTAAAGGAGCATACTATTGAACTTGAAGATAAAAAAATCTGTCTTATCGGTAATGGGAATTTAGTTGGGACCCCTACGGCAATGTGGCTCAGTCGACAAGGGTATTCGTATGTTATTGTGACAGAAGAGACATCTGACGAAGAGAAAAAGAAACAGATAAAAGAGTCGGACATTATTATCAGTGGGGCTGGAGTTCGTCATATTATTACCCCCACCATGATTTCAGAAGGGGTTGTAATCATTGACGCGGGGACAACGGAATCAAAGAAAAGAGTCTTGGGCGATATGCACCCAGATTGTATTCCTCTGACCAGTCTCTATACACCTGTTCCAGGTGGGATAGGGCCGATTACTATTGCTATTCTCTATCAAAATCTTATTCAGGCTCATGCCTCTTTTTGTCATGAATAAAATTATTTTTATAAATGAATATATTTTTCACTTACTCCATTCCTTGGCACACCGCTCATATTTTTGGGACGCTATGATAGGATTTGTGGCAAATCATATTGATATTTTTGTTTTTGCCTTGGTGGTAGGTTTTTTGATGGTCCATCATCACGCTAATCGACCTTCCAATAAGCCTTTCTTTAGCGGTCAATCCTACCGAGAAATGTTGCTCATTATTACTTCGGTACTTATTGCATGGGCCTTTGTGGAATTATTAAAAATGTTTTTTGCTGCTCCGCGCCCTTTCTTGTGGGTAGAAGGTTTAGAACCTCTTTTCCTTTATGGAGGGAATGATTCATTTCCTTCGGGGCATGCGACCGTTTTCGCCGCTCTGGCGTCGGGGGTTTGGTTGTATCACAGAAGAATTGGGGTTGTGCTGGGACTATTTGCTTTTATGATTGGTTTAGCGCGTATTATTGCCGGTGTCCATTTTCCTGTTGATATTGTTTTTGGTTGGTTTTTTGGGCTGTCTGTACCGATTGCTGTCCAGTTGCTGGTATATCGTTTTAAAGAAAAAGACTCACCGACAACTCCTGTACGTTAGCTTTTTTGTGTGCTATAGTCTTTTTTATACGCAGCATCATCGCCTTAGGTCTAGGCATATTATATCGCAGCGTATCACTAAGATTGACTAACTATATATGAATTTTAATGATTTTAAGTTCCGAGCTCCTTTGGCTCGAGCTGTTCGCGAGGCTGGATTCCGCGAACCATCGCCTATTCAGGCTTTGGCTATACCAGCAATTTTAGAAGGAAAGGACGTTGTGGGTCAGGCCCACACGGGAACCGGTAAAACGGCGGCTTTTGCTTTGCCTATTTTAGAAAAAATGAAAGGGGACGGATCAGTTGAGGCAGTGATTATTGTACCAACACGTGAACTTGCTATGCAGGTAGCTGATGAGGTGTATAAGTTTTCGCGATTATTAAATATTCGGACCGCAACGGTATACGGCGGAACATCATACAGGCGTCAAATACAACATATTGATAATGCTGGAGTGATTGTGGCAACACCGGGACGATTTTTAGACCTTCTTGATTCAAAGCGAATTGATATTAGCCCACGTTTCGCGGTCTTGGATGAAGCCGATGAGATGTTGAATATGGGATTTTTGGAAGATGTACGTCGTATTTTCACCTTTATGAAAAATCGAGAGCAAACATTGATGTTTTCGGCGACAATGCCTGACGAGATTCGTGACCTTGCAGAAACCCTGACAAGGAAACCAGAATTCATCGAAGTTGCAGCAGAAAAAACGGTGAGCAATAACAAAATCAAACAGCATTATTATGTGGTGGATGAGCACGAGCGTGACGACGCTATTATTAGATTGATTGATTTTGCAAATCCTCGAAAGGCCATTGTATTTTGTCGCACAAAACGCGAAACAGATCGATTGGCTGACCATTTGCGAGCCCAAGGTTACAAGGTCGCTGGTCTTCATGGTGACATGGAGCAGCGTGATCGGCGTCAGGTTATGATGGATTTCAAAAAACACAAATTCGAAATTCTAGTAGCGACAGATGTTGCTGCACGAGGTATTGATGTGCGTGGCGTCTCTCATGTGTTTAACTATCATATTCCTTTTGATCCAGAATCATACGTGCATCGTATTGGGCGAACAGGGAGGGCGAACAGAGATGGTATGGCTATGATGTTGGTAACGCCACATGAGTTTCATGAACTTGACCGTATTCAGAAGGAGACAGGGTCAAAGCTCGATTTACAAGAAATGCCCCGTTCTTCTAAAGACTGGCCAGAAATATTGAAAAACTTACAGAAAAGAATCTCTGATGTTAATATTGATAATGACTTGAAGAAAAAGTTTTCCGAGGCTAGGGCCAAGTCAAAAGATGAGGAATTCTCTGAAAAGTTATTTGCAGCCTATTTAACATTACAAACAGAGACGTCGACAATAGGTAAAACGCGAGGAGAGGTTGAACAACTACTCAAAAACAGAGCATCAATAGACGAAACGCCTTCAAAATCAAATAGAGGGCAAAAAACTAAAAATCCTCGTTCAGCTTCCAAGCGATCAAACCGATCACGTGGTCGTCATGATGGACCAGTTCGTCGTGGAACTGAACGCGGCGAGGTACCTATCCCAACAGTAGAAACGGTTGGAGGTTCACGAATTGTAGCTCGAAAACTATATTAAAAGACCGTCAAGGTCTTTTAATTTCGACAATATGGTATAATATAACCGTCTTATTCGCTTATTATTTAAAGATATATACACTATGAAATTTTTTACTAAAACATTAATCACGACAGCACTCTTTGCCTTTGCTTTGATGTTGTCACAACAGGCTTTTGCTCTTCTTGACGTAGAATTTGCTGTTCCTGTTATTGACGCAAACAACGATGAAGCTGTTGGAGGAAATATCCCATCAGTTGTTGTAACAGGTGATTCTAATGGTACAACGCATTATTTTGATTTGAATTATACGGCTGGTACTGCTATTCGTGATACCGACTTCGAGCTTATTACTAATGGGGATACTGATACCTTTTGGGAGGTTTCTGTTCCTGCCGGAACATATGACGCAGCAACTTTTCTTATTACTGATTTATTAAATGTTAGCGGAGGTCTAGCATCTATTTCTTTCTCTGTTTTGGATGATGCTATTGCAGAAACACCTACAGCAGAGACATTGGATTTTTCAATAACTAATGTTACTCAGGCTACTGCTGGTGATGGTATGGTTACAGAACTAGACGGAAGTGGAACTGCAGAATCTGGATTCACCTATACGATTAACGACGACGATACTGCTGCTGGGATTACTGCGACCGAATCAGGAGGATCAACCGATGTTACCGAGGGAGGTGCAACCGATACTATTGATTTCGTACTGGACTCAGCACCAACAGCTGATGTAACAATTACCTGTTCAGATGCAACAGGTCAGGTTACCGTTGCTACGTCACCGATGGTGTTCACGCCAGCTGATTTTGCTGATTCTCAATCATTAACAGTAACAGCTGTTGACGATGCTGTTGTGGAAGGAGCTCACATGGCAAGTATTACATGTACTGTGGAATCTGGAGATGCAGACTACGATGGATTGCCGACAGGTCCTTTTACGGCAAACATTACCGATAACGATACCGCTGGAATTACTGACACAGAAACAGGGGGTTCAACAGACGTTACCGAAGGAGGAGCAACCGATACTATTGATTTTGTATTGGATACAGAGCCTACAAGCGACGTAACTCTTACATGTACATCTTCAGACCCAACAGTAACGATCGCTACATCACCGATGGTGTTTGCACCGGCTGATTATAATACTACGCAGTCATTGACGGTAACCGCCGCTGACGATTCGGTTGTTGAAGGAGCACACAACTCAACTATTACTTGTACCGTGACATCTGCTGATACAAATTACGATGCATTACCTGTCGGGCCATACACCGTAAATATTACTGATGCAGCTGTTCCTTCTTCTGGAGGGGGAAGTTCTCGAAGAAAAAGAAAACCTGCAACAGATCCTACTCCAACAAAAACTACTAATGAGGTAACCGAAACAGAATCAGGTGATTCTTCGGATATGGAAGATCTTGAAATGTGTAAACATTTTAAACAGTATCACCGAAAAGGAGATACCGCAGGTGAAATCAAGATGATTCAGCTGTTCTTGAACGAATATTACGATGCCGGATTGGCGGTAGATGGTATTTACGGATCCAGAACAACTGCTGCTGTTAATAAATTCCAAATGCTTTGGAAAGATGAGGTTTTGACCCCGTGGGGATTCACTGGACCAACAGGACGTTGGTATCAATCAACACGAAACAAAGCTAACGAAGTTGTTAATTGTGACGAAGGTAAAGTTACCTTGGATAATGGAGTAACTATCGACTAATTTTTAAAGTCATAAAAAAAACACCTAAGAGGTGTTTTTTAATTGCTAATACAATTATGTTTAAATCCAGGTGTTCCAAAGGGGTTTGATGGTGTGATATAGACAATAACGTAGTCAGCATCAATTGGTATCGACTGATGACAAGAAGACTGAGCCCAAGATGCTCCGTTTTTGTAGTACCAGTATGCATACGGAGCTATAAAGTTTGAAAAGTCACTTCGAACAGACATTTTTACATACGGAGCTAGTGCGGTCCTTAGTTCCTCATACCAAGGGCTACCCTCGTAGATATATTGGATATTGTTATTATTGGGGGCATAGGTAGTAAATGGTCCAGGGTATCCATCATTATCAAGGCTATAGAAATCTAATGCCTTCTTTACCTGGTCTAATTCTAATAGAAATCTTTTTTCTTTAGCATTTTCTCTGGCGGCACCCAACGCTGTTAACGTTACTGATGCTAATATTCCAATAATAGCTACAACCACCAATAACTCTATGAGAGTAAATCCTTTTGATGTATTCATATCTATAAAATATCATTTTTTAAGTTTTTTGTCTGAGAGATTAGGTATCTTTTAGATAAAAAGAAAAAACCCTTAAGTTTTTATGGGGTCAAGCAATAATAGCTACCATCAATCCAGTACCTAATGAGATATTCGTTTGGATTTACAAGAATGCCGTTACAAGTGAATGTTGGAGCAAAAAGGATGCCTGCTCTGGCCGTGTAAATATAACGAAAATCTTGAGTTCCTTCCAAGGCATATACAGGTAAATGTATATAGTCATTTAGCGCAGTTTCAAAATCTGCATAGTAAGCACCCCCTTCCTCTACAACATAGTGCCGGCCACTCTCAGCAGATGCCGTAGTTTGAGGATATTCTCCGTTATCTGTACGGTAAAATTCAAGAGCATTTTGTACCTGTTCTATTTCTGCAATAAACTTTGCTTCCTTCGCCTTTTGCCTTGCATCCCCTAAAGAAGCTAAAACCACAGCAGCAAGTATCCCGATAATGGCAACAACTACGAGTAATTCTATAAGAGTGAATCCTTTTGGTGTATTCATATTTTATATAATAAAGGAGTCGAGAGTAGTATGCAAAGAAAAAACCGAATCAAGGTTCGATTATTAATTTTGCGTCTTAATCTAAAAACAGCAGGGCAAGTTTAATATCATCATAGGAAACTTCTTCTTTGCAGACTTCGAAAATAGGTTTTAATTTTATTTCACTGGCTGCGTTCAGGTCCTCGTCATTTTTTCTCTTTTTGATTTCTTCTACGGCCATCTCAACCTGTTCAAGGTTGCGATGCGATGGCTGTAGATGGCTAATATCAAATTCGGGGTCAGCCACCATAATATTGCGCACATGTTTGAGGATAGTGTCTTCGGTCAGATCACGCTCGGCTGCGATGGCTTTGATGTTTTTTCCATCAGAAAGCATCTTTTTGGTTTCTTCGTAGCTTTTGTTTTTTATGATTTTTTCCTTCTTTTGCTTCTTGCCTTTTTCTTTTGATCCTCCAATATTTTTAATATGAGATTGAACAGCATCCTCTCTAATATGTTCATCCGTCGTTTCGTACTGTTGATGAATAGTTACGGAATGTTCTTTCATGTTTTGATCAATATGCAAAACCTCCTGGTCAATATGTAGACCCATTTGGTTCAGACCCATCAGTTTTAGCCCAGAAAGGGTCCGAATACGCGACAAGGCAACATAGCCTTGCCCGGGTTCAAAGGCCTTTGAGAGGTCAATTTCCGCAGCATCCAGGCTCATACCTTGGGATTTGTGTATGGTGATAGCCCATGCCAGACGCAGAGGAATTTGTTTTACTA
>ENA-ORXM01004772-ORXM01004772.1-marine-metagenome-genome-assembly--contig:-NODE-4772-length-11494-cov-3.277919_pt1 | contig 11494 bp, 13 predicted proteins | sample MGYA00237867_ERZ511480 | MGnify/ENA primary metagenome ERZ511480 (study PRJEB26309, sample SAMN06266103) | marine metagenome | isolation source: Algal blade | place: United Kingdom:Sidmouth, United... | reverse complement strand
CATCAGTACGGGAATGGCAGGGCTTCCATACCCCTGCTGTTGGAAGCTCCTCGTTCCTGCCAGCATCCCATCTCAGTCGGCTCCGTGGATCCTGGCCAGCGGTCCAGTCACCGCAGGGGTGAAAGCTCAGTGCCCTTGAGTTGGGCGCTCTGAGACAGGGGCAGCGTTTCTGCGGTCACGCACCAGTGAGAGTGACAGAACCGACTTGGGGAGTGGGACTGGGGCTGCGTGTTCACTACTTCTCCACTGTCTTTATATCCTCGGTCTCTGCCCCACCCTTCACATGCAACCGTGTCCAGTCCTACCAACTGCTGGGACATCACGACATGCTCAGCCGCGCGCCTCGTGGCGTCCACAGCACTGAGGCGATGTCAGCCATATCGCCAGCCAATGATACCTGGTTCGAGCAGCCGCGATTGTCTGTTGGCAGTGTGTCGGGAGGAGTCGGCAGCAATATGCGTTTTCACCGACACGTTCGTCGAGACGGACACCGCTCGGTCGAGACTGGCGCTCACGCTCAATGATGACATTACCACACCCTTGCCCTTTTACCGATTGGGAGCATCCCGCATGGGGCCGGCGCGGAGACCACAACTCGAAACGTGCGCTGCAGGAAACAGGACTGCCACAGCACAACTGCTTCAGTCAAGTGTACCAGGCTACCCCACCTTATCGATGCCCACCGACGACTCAATTTTCTATGCTTCAGTCTCGTCCACCCCCAAACGGACCCGCGAACAGCCTGGCATCCGCAGCTCCGCCCTGCCTGAGCCACTAATCCGCTACATGAGCATGAGCAAATGCCAGTGGCGCCACCAACCGTGGCTTTCTTCGGTCGGCGTGTGTGTCTGAGGTGTCACACTATCGCGCTGCATCCCTGTTCTGGCATTGAGCTGGGCTGATCACGACCTGCTGCTCCCCCCATTCCAATGTTGCTTCGCCCGCTCTGGACACACTCAGTTGGCACCAGCTGTTGGCGTTGTGGCATTGAGCGAGATTCGGTCGCCGCCGCCTACCAGTCTCGCCTGCACGTGCCATGGGGTACGGTTCTTGCAGCGTGCAGGCGGAGGGTGGACCCATGCTGTGGGATACGCGGCCCAGTGCCTGCCGGGGGGCGGATAGCTCTCTATTGTGCGGGGGTGTCGGCGCAAAGTGACAAGGGCCGCCATGGCCATCCGACCTGATTGGTATGATCATGGAGGTAGTCTTTCTCGTCCCTTTTGGTAACCACTGACAATGCACTGACGCTGAACCGATGGGTATGGAGAGAGAAAAATGTAATGTACAGCAGGCCCCAAGCCCAGGCGAGTAAAACAAAGCCATGTCCCACGTGCCTACTTATCAACGGCGTCGTCGCCTTCGCCCGCGTCAGAAAGCAACGAGCAGCCGTCTACAGCGGTCAAACTATCGACGAACAGTGCGACACCCATGCGCTGACGTAGGACGGGCACGTCGTGCTGGGAAAAAGAAAGAGGGGCACCGAGGGCAAAGCGGTCGGCGGCGGCCAAGACAAACACCCCACAGCTCCCCCGATCAGCTTGACGCGGCATCCCCACATCAACGACCCCGTCCCAAGACGCAATGTCCCACGCCTCCACCGCATCTGTCCCCAGACGAGCCCCAACCTCGTCCGTCAACCACTTGCGCACCGTGCCAAGAATGGGCGCCGCCTTGCCGCCGAGCGAGTCGAAAAAGATCAACCGCCGGTGCTGCACGTCGACGAGCACAAGCACCCAGTGCAAGTTGGCCACGTTGACGGGAATGAGGATGCGGTCCACGGCGCCGACGTCCAGCCCGCCGCGAAATCCCCACCGGCGCACTCCCGCATAATCGTAACAGCCGGCACGCTCGCGCAGTCGGGAGAAGAAGAATGTGTTGAACATGAACGTACGGGGGAGATGTGTCGTCGCGGGCACCCCGACGCCGCGCAAGGCGGCAATCTGCACGGCCCGTTTGTTGATCAGCGAGACGAAAGAGTTCATCGTGGAGTCGTTTAGCCAATTCTCGGCCTCAAACCGCCGAAAGTCGGCCACCGTCAACCGGACCTTCGCCTTGTTCCGCGGCCGCACGACAGTGGCTGGCGCCCGACCATTGACGAGAGCGTCGAGGCCTGCAGCGTGTCCATCCGACAGCGGGACGATGCTCAAAGGCGCAAGGTTGACCTGCCTGCCGCCGTCGAGCACGACGTCCTCATCTGAGCAGGTGGGATGGAAAAGGGCGGCCGCGTCGCCATCCGAGTCGCCGACTGTGGCGTCGTCGACGACCACCTCGTCGACAAAGACCGGCGCTTGACCGTCGGCTGCACCCACATCCTGGAGCTCGGCGCCTAGGCGGTCGTCAGTGCCGCGCGTCCCATCGACCTTGTCGCGCAATGCCGCCTCCGTCTCTCGCACGCCGGTATCGACGATGGACGCCTGGCAGGAGCACGCCGACCCGCGCTGGCAGCCCCTCACAATCTGGCTGTGGTAGAATGGGGCGAGGGCGACGTGGTCGTTCTCGCTCTTGGTGTTGGAGGATGCCATGCGCTGGAGCTTGCGAATGTTCATCATCGCAACTTGCACCATCTTGTGCGCCATGTAGGTCTTGGGCGTCATGTAGGCGAGGCTTGTGCGGTTGGCCACAGCGATAGAGTGGGATACCTCAGCAGCTTGAGTTGCCACACCGGCGGTGGACCCCAGACTCTCGTCAGGCATGTAAATGGGAGAGCAAGTGTGAGTGATAGAGTGGGGCCGGTCGAGGATGCAGCGCACACCATGCCGCCGCAAGATGGGCCGCACGCGGCGGAGCGCGTTCTTGTCCAGCTTACAAGCCACGTCGTAGAAGATCACCTTGGGAAGAGAGGGGAAGCGCTCCAACACAATGGACAGTGCCTCGCCGACGCTCTCGGCACGAAACAAGCAACGAAAGCCAAGGGTGATAACATGAGGACACACAACATTGAACACACCTTGCGTAAGACCACACTTAATGGAAAACGCCTTGTTACAGGCGTCCCCGTCACCCTCCACGTCCGCGGCGTGGCGGTCCTTACCCTTGTACCCCACCCGTCGCTTCAGGGCCTCTGTGTCCTTGATGCCCGGCCGTACACGCTCAAGCCCGGGAAAGGTCTCAAAGCTCACGAAGGGGTCGTCCATGTCGACCCCCCCGTCCGCCACCTTGCCGGCGCGCCAGCGGTTGTAGTCCGCCGGCGTTGGGGTGCCGCCCCACGTGCGGCAGTACTCGGCGTTGACCGACCCGCGGTCGATGGTGTCCTTTTTGTCGGCGGCCGCGGAGAAGAGCTTGTCGACAGACTCCTCCATGTCCACGGCGCACAACAGCACGGTGCCCACCGCGTGCCGAAGAGGTTCTTCCTCGTCGAGGACGGAGGCAAACCACCCCAGGAAGTTGGTCAAGAAACCAATGCCGTCGACGGCCTCCGACACGTCGCGCCACATGCCCACCGCCTGCAGCCGCAAGCAGTTCTCCAGGAGCCGAGATGCCTTCTCGTCGTGGGCGTTGAACATACCCGACACGGTCTCGCCCAAGAAGGCCTGAAGGGAAGGTCGGATGTGGAGCCACGCGCTGTCGTCCGTCTTGGAGTAGGCAGCAAAGTCCGGAGCGCAATGGCCAACCCGCTCACGCCACACGTCGCTTGGAAACTTGGCCGGGGCCCCTTCCCCGCCAAGGGTCAAGTTGCAATCACCGTCCGTGCGCAGCTTGGCTTCTAGGCCGGTGCTGGCCAGAGCCGCCTCTCCCGCCTTCCCAGTAGCATGAGCCTTGGATATAGAAGAACCCCGCAGCGACGCGGCCTTCTCGACACTGCCGTCAGTGCTGCGATCGTCGAACGGAATAAAAATGGAAAAAGACGCGGGCAGCCGCCGTCTCGACCGACGCTCGGTCATTGATGTCAATGGTCTGGCGCCAGCTGCGCAGCAGCTCCGTCTGCGTACCAGTGAGGGGCGCGAAGGACTCGAGCACCTTTGCGATCGCCACGCGCAGCGGGCGCAACTGGATGACGCAAAGCGCCGAGGCTTGGATGTCTAGCACCGGCACCTCCTCTTCGAGCCGCTCGGGGTTGACGTCGGCAGGGTCGGTGCATCCCAGGGCTTGCCCGTCATTGACGATGATTTCCGGGTTGGGACCGCAAAGCGGGCAGCACGCAGCCTCGGGGGGGACAACGAACGTCCGCAGCATGTCGGTGCCAATCTTAACCACGTCCTGCCGCCAGATCGAAAACGAGAGCATGTCCACCGAGAGGTGGCGAGTGGCGGCCGTGTAGGTCGAGCTCGCCGAGATGATGAAGGAGTAAAGTTTGTCAGGAAAAGCGCGGGTGAGCAGCACCCAGCGCCGCGTCTTGTCCCGCCGTCTCACACAAAAGAGCGCGTCGTGACTGCCGTCATACTCGACCCGGCGTTTGCAGTCGCACGTCCAGTGGCCGATGAGCATTTTAAAAAAGAGAAAACAGAAAGAATGATGCAGCGAGAGCGAGCAACAGGGCCAGACCAAGAGTGTCAGAAAGAGCCCGAAGAAAGGAGTCACCACCGAAGCGAGCACCACCCGCGTAAAGTGAGAGCGAGCATCGAAAAGCAAAGAGACAAGTGACTTACCCTCATAGTCGGCGCCGATGGATGGTGCGTGTAGAGAACCGCCGGCTCCTTCGTGACCACGTGCCTCTCCTCGCGCTTGCACCCGCAGCTGCCGCAGTAGGGCTCCACGTGCACCATGCCGTTCTCATAAATGAGCCCACCCTTCGCACACTGGTGCAAGAGATTGCTCATGCGCTTGAGGTCCTCGGCCCGACCAACACCGCCACGAGCGCATCGAGTGGCAAACATGCCCTTCCAATCCGCGGTCCTCGCCCAAAGCTCGCCAGCGGCGACTTCACCCACACACGGCAGCAGGTTGCGCCGTACTCGCGCCGCTACGGTTGCTTCAGCGGCGTCCTCGCTGCCGCGCTCCGTGTCACCCGGCTCCTTCTCAATCCCCGCGTCCTCGTCTGGCAGGCCACCGTGCATGCCGCCTCCATCCCCGGCGGCCGACACCTTGAGCGTTGAGGCAGCCCGCTCCTTGGCACAAGACGGTACGACAGCTCTGTGCTTAGAGTTGAACGGCCGAGCCAAGTTGACATGGCCGCACCGCGCCCGGAAGCGGCGGCAGCTCGGAGCGATGCAGGAGGCAACGTTCGCCGCCGTGAATGATACAATCGAGTAGACGGAGCGGAAGAGCACGACCCACGACGACGACCCATGGGGGCGGCGACACACAAAGTCCTTGGGCGCCGACGGCAGGTGCATGCGGTGCCAGAACTCCGCAAGAGGGATCCGAGCAGTTGACAAGCATGACAGCAACGCCGTGGAGTGTTTGCACACCGAGCTGCGGGAAGAGATTGACAGGAAGAGCGCGTTCTGTGTGCCCGTGAAGCAAGAGCACAGAACACCACCGCGGTTAGAGCACCAGAGGACAGCTTGGTCGTGCTTCCCCGTGCCGAGTTGAAGGACGATGGCGCGTGAGCGTGACTCGGGATCACCCACAAGCGTTGCGCTTACCGCCGTCTTGCCCCTGCCGACGCGGGTGGCTGACGGCCGTCCGCACGCTCGACGCAAGCAGGAAGAGAGGGCCTCCATCACCTCCTTGCTGACCAATTGGTCGCGCTTGGGACGAGCGGCACTTGGGCGGGGCGGGGCGCGCCCATCATCAAATCCGCCGTCGTCGTTGTCAAACACAGGGACGGCACGATAAGAGCGCGTCCGCAACCTCTTGGTAGGGCGGGCCGCCTCGACTTCCGAGCCCGCGCCGGCATCGGTCGACCAAGCGGCGGTCGCTGGGTCACGCCGTCGAGAGCCGGCGCGCACTCGAGCGTCCCACGTGACGTCTGCCGGCCTGCAGTGGGCACTTGGAGCAATCACCTCCGCCGTGGTGCCGAGCGAGGAAGGTGGCAAAGATGCCAGGTGCTGCAAAAGGATGGGCGTCGTCTCACGACCGCCAGCGTACGCGGCAACCACCGGCGCATGGAAACGCCGTGTCCGCCCAGGTGGCGGGTCAGGCATGCCGAGGGTGACATTTGCAGACGTGCTCAATGTGATGGCGCAGGCGCGGGGGCCAACGGCAGTGAAAAACGCCGGCACTCAATGCAGACCGAGTCGCACCCGCCAACAAACGCGTCGCGGCACGGGCAACAGAGGAGGCGCCGCTGCCGTCCCAACAAAGGGAGTGAGCGTCGCCGGTGCAGCGGATGGCGTGGGGGGTGAAAGCAGGAAGCACGAAGAGAACAGCAACCACACGAAACGACGCCCGAGATGCGGGCAGCGACGGGGATGGCGGCGGGGAACACGACGGATGCCACCATGGACGATTAGGCCGGCGAGAGGGATGGCTGCCAGCCCAGTTCCGTGGCCGAGATCGGGGGGGGCGCCCACAGGGTGCGTGCACGCAGGTGCCGCTGCGCAAACGATGCCGAGGCTGAATGGCACGGGGTGTCCCTCAGTGGCCCCAAATCCAAAAGCGGCCAACAATACGGGCCGCCAATTTCAGCCAGCGGGAGCGCAAACAGGGAGCGTGCAAAGCGCCCACAGGGTGCGTGCACGCAGGTGGCGGGGCTGAATTGGGGGGTGTGGACCACAGTGGCGCTCGCGGCAAATGTGGGCCGACGATTATTGGCGCGCCAAATCTGGGCCCCCAATTTCGGCCGGTGCGCGCCCAAACCGGGCGCGTGCCGGGCGCTTACAGGGTGCGTGCACGCTGGTGGCGGTGCTGAATTGGGGGGTGTGGCCCACAGTGGCCCCTGCGGCAAATGCGGGCCGACGATTATTCGAGCGCCAATTCTGGGCCCCCATTTCAGGCTCATTCCCTCGCAAACCGCCGCCCTCGAAGGCGCCCACAGGCTGCGTGTGCGCAGATGCACCCGAATGGCCTGTTTTGCATGATATCGGCATGCCCGCCAGGGCCAGGTGGTAGGTCTGATATTCATGGCTGCTGGAGCTGTGGCTGCCAGCAGTTGTCTGACATGCGTTTTCAGGAGGTTCCGAGGGCCGCGCTTCCGTAGTATCTGCGATCTGGGCTGTATCTCGCTCGTCATATGCCCTTGACACACTCACTGCGCCCCTGACAAGCCGCCTGTTGAGGGGCTTGTTTGTGTCTGGGTAGGGTCGTTCGGCGTGTCTGGCGGCTGGTGTCTGTGTCTGGCACGCATCCGGCTGCCTCGTGGGCGTCTCACGGTGGTCTGTGGTGCTCTCACCACAGCGCGGGCTGAAGGATCCTCATTGTTTGATTTGCTGAGCTGGTTTCACATGGCAAGTTCCCACCAATGTCATGTGAAACTGCGCACGGCCGATTCCTTCACGTTGAGGTTGGTCGTGACACGGCACTACGCAGATCGCTCCGTGGCACTACGTAAGTAAACAAATGCTAGTATTGGTTAGTCAGCGAGCGTTAATATCTGTAATACTGCCCTGACCTGGTCCTGAGGACCAATCAAAAGCGCGGGTGGTCTGGTCCTGAGGACCAATCAGAAGCCAGGGTAGTCCCATTCCTGAAGCCTCTGGTGAATCACTATTGAGTCAAGAAGACTCATCTATTGAGTCAGGAAAACTCATCGATGAGTCGCTGTGGCCTGGGCATTGAGTGATGGGGCCTCACTATCCAGGCGAATATTTCCCGTAGGGTTGCCGCCACGAAAGAGCGGCGCCGGCAGCGCGAGCGGCCGACACGGCGATTGCCTCCCGCCAACGGCGGGATGGCAGGAACCCTCCAGTGCTGAGCTTCATGGGGAGCCGCCGCGAAGAGGCACGCCGGCGTGCCGGCGCGTCGCGGCACCACGTAAGCGCGCTGCGAGACCCGGGCGGTTGGCAACACGCGCCGATCGACGGACCGGTCGGTGGGGGGCGCCGCCGTGTCCGGCGGCGCCCCGCACCGCCGGTGCGCAAGTGCGGGTGGCGGGCGGCGGCAGGTAAGGGGCTCATGCACCCTTCCCTGGCAGACGAAAGGGTGACCGGCAGAAGTGAGGGGGGTTCGCGCCGGAGGCGCATGCACAGCGGTTCTCCCAAAAATTCCCTGGCCTTTAGGGCAGGGTGCTCTAAAAGTGTAGTGATGCACACATATACTTAGATCAAGAGACTTGCTCTCCATTTCAGAGGTGGCAGTCTGCATTCGTGTCCTCAGAGCAAGCCCAGCGGTGCGCACTAACACCATAATATCCAGCCGAGGCACTCGGCTGTACTAGTCAGAATGGCCAAAATCGCCTGTCGTTCACCATCACCTGTCTGGAGACATTCAAAGATTGTCGACGCTCTTTCAAAAGTGAGATCAAGTGCTACGGAAGTGCGTAAGTATCCTGTGCTACTTACAATCGTTCTGCTTATCTTTGACGTGCTCGTGTAATGTGTCTGCGGTAGCACGACAGAGACGCAAGGGAACATGTTTCCCACGTCATACACCGTCAGCGTTGCGGTCAGACAGTGAAGAGGAAATGGGTTGGGGTCGGCCGTCCACTTCAGAGCGTTTGGTTTTTGTGGCCAGCATACTGCCACTCGCACGACGAGCGGCGCCGACGAGCCTGCTTCGGGGACTACAGGCGCGTGCAGGGCTGGTGGCATGCTGTGTGGCACTGGCCTTTCGCGAAATTGCGTGCCCTCGCAATCGAAGTGCAGGCCGCCGCGCCATCGACGACGCAGCTATATGTAATATGTAGCCCATCTCTATGGCCTGTGGTACACCTGTCCAATCTTCTCGTCAATATCAATATTGGCGTCGCTGCCCATCTTGATTGCAAGAGAAGGAGAAGAGGACCACATATATAGATACGAATACAACGTAGTATATCGAACAGCCACTCTAACGCCGTGGAGACGAACACAAACATGGGAATGGTCACAGATGGGCTCAAAAAGCACCAAGAACGTTCACTACTAAGAAAGGTCGCGAAGACATAGCATAGAGAGTAGAGAGTCATCCACAGGACACTCCTCCAGTGACATGAAAGATCATGTGATCCTGATCACTGCGCAACAGGTAGGTAGGAGTCTTCGGGGTTTGGCGTCAAGGTCCAGTTCACCGTAGGGCTCAGTTGGAGGAGTCGGTAGGCCGATGGGTGCGCGCGGCAAGCTTCTCCTGCGTGCAACCCGGCACGCTCTCCCAGATGTCCATTGCGGCTAGGCAGGCGTCCTCGTCGCTCTCGGTCATCGGCATGCAGCTGGTAGTGGGCGCGAGGAAGTAAGGCTGCGGAGGGAGTTGTGGTCGATGACGTGGAGAACGGCGCGGTCCACAGGAGCCCCGTCGTGGTCAGGGTGTGGCAAGCAGGGTGGCAGGGAGCCGTGCGCCGGAGAAGCATGCTTGGTGCCAATTCTTTGGGACCAACTTTCTGATGTAGCACGCGCCGAGGCTGCTCGTTGCGCTTGCGCCCTCTTTAATTCTGGATGGCGACGATAAACTCCGGCCTGTTCGCTACCCACGCAGCTCCGCACTCCAACGTCAGTTTCAGCACGACCACCACCGCACTCCTCGCACGTCCGCCTCCCCCATTGCCCCGTTTCCGGCGTCTCGTCCTCCACGTTTCTCACAAGGGCGCACACGCGCGGGCGTGTACTTCGTGAGGGGCCGTACGGCTCCGGTTCACGCGCAGTTGTATGATGGGCATCTTATCAGCGGGGGACATATCAGTGCGCAATGACTATGTGAGAAAAATGTCCATCATCACACATCCTGGGTGCACTCAAAGCGGCTCGCAGCTCACCGACCATCTTCTTGGCCCTCCGGTGCCCGTCCAGCGACCTTAAATACTCCATCCCTTCCTCCGTCCCGCCCGCCGTCATGGCCCACTGTGCGGCGCGGCGGTGGTCACCCCCACACCGCTTCCATCCGTCTCACCTGCCCAGTGCCTTGCGCTCAGCATTTTGCATTTCCAACAGGAATTCAGATCGATCCGGCATGTACAACGATTCGGGGGTGGCCAAGGCGGCGGACCCGTCGGCCTACCGCCACCGCTCCTACACGGTCGTCTGGGAGGGGGAGGCCGACTTTCGGGTGACGTGGACGGGGTCGGGGGCGGCGCGGGGGCTCGACGTGACGCCGCCCCATCGGCGATGCCGTTTCTGGTACTGGAGCCGACAGAGGGCCAGGGCCGTGACCACGTCAGTCGTTTGACACATAATTATGTAATGAATCTCTAAAGTTATTTGCACGTATGAGTTGTGCATTCCATTGAAAGGTGCACGCATACCTGCGTTCAGAACAATCTTAGATACCGACAGCCCAAACCTTTGAGGGTATACAGTGCGTTCTCATGATAAGAGAATCATTTAAAAGAGAATATGGGTCGCGAGTCTTCCATTCCAGTCCATGTAGGCCACTTTTATTGGTTTTCAGCTGAATCAGCCGTCTCTTATAGCGAGAACGCACTGTATACCCTTCGCACTCGTTACGTTAGGTTTGGGCCAGCTCATAACCGGACCTCCAATACCCGTATCACTGTCATCCAATACTCGGTGGCTGGATGAAAACCAAATACCATACTCGTGGCCAAAACTGATACTCTTGGTGAGGACCAGATAGAATTGGCAGGGGAGTACAACCATCATCAACAAGAAATACCACATTATGTATGTATATCAAAACCGAACATGTTCAAATTTAAAAAGCCTCTCAAGTGCAGTGGCTTCTTTCAGTTCTAGTTAAGTTCTTCCTGTTTACCTCGGTGATCTCGGTCTCGGAAGGGCACCTCACGGCGCCGGGCTGGGCCAAGAACCGCCTCCGTATCCCCTCACAGCCCCCCAAGGCACCGATCTCAGCACCTTCATTGGCGGATTGCATGCGTGTCTGGTGCAATTCCCAGCGAGGTTCCGCGCTTGCCAGGCCACCCGCTGCCCCTCTCTTGAGCACACTCCGCCCTCGACCTTCATCTCCCCCCTACCAAAGGCTCTTCCCCACCCTTTGCTTAGACAGCACCCAGGCACCCCGATCCACCACTGTCTCCCGTCGTTGACTCTCCTCCTTTCTATCCCTCTCCCCCGCACCCCCATCCGCATCTCTCTCTCACTTGCTCCCCCCACCCTCCAAGATCATCATGGCCTTTGTCAGCGGCATTGCCGTGCGGCCGTCCGTTGTCCGCGCTGGCCGCCTGAGCAAGACCTGTGCCGTCGCCGGCGCGCCCGTTGTGGCCGCCATCCGGCCGTCGCGCGCGACCGTGACGCCCGCCGGTGCCCGCTCGCTGCGCATGGACACGTATTGGGAGGGCAAGGCCCCCCCGAGCACGGTTCTGGGCCTTGGCAAGAACGTTCCGTCGGGCCTCTACCTGCTCGCTTCCGTGCTGTCGCTCGCCCTTGGTTCGTACGGCGTGTACAAGAGCAACCTGGCGTCGCCTCTCACGCCCTCGACGGTGGAGGCGCAGTACATTCTGGCGTCGCTGCTCGCGCCCATCTCGTGGGGCCTCCACGTCGCCAGCTGGATCCAGAAGCAGAACAACAAGTAAGCGGCACGCGCTTCGCTTGCCTCTCATCCCCTGTGCGGTACCCCCGGTTTGCTT
>ENA-ORXM01004771-ORXM01004771.1-marine-metagenome-genome-assembly--contig:-NODE-4771-length-11494-cov-14.376106_pt1 | contig 11494 bp, 10 predicted proteins | sample MGYA00237867_ERZ511480 | MGnify/ENA primary metagenome ERZ511480 (study PRJEB26309, sample SAMN06266103) | marine metagenome | isolation source: Algal blade | place: United Kingdom:Sidmouth, United... | reverse complement strand
AAAAAGGCCCATTTCGATCTCCCCGCCTTTATCTTGTCCCGACTCGACGTGATGGGCGTGCGCGCGGAATGGACGGGACAATGCACATATGCCGAAAAAGACGACTATTTCAGCTATCGCCGCAACACACATGCGCAGATTAGCGGCTATGGGCGCAACTTATCCGCAATCGTTCTGCCGTCCTCCATGGACTCTGAAAACGCAGGGCGCTAACGGAAATTCAAATTCACCCTGCACGGGATAGCGACCATGAAATTGATCAGCGGCACCGCCAATAATGATTTGGCGAAGAGCATTGCAGATGTGCTCGATATTCCTCTGACCAGTGTGGAGATTGAGCGTTTTCGCGATCAGGAAATCTTCGTCCGAATCAATGAGAATGTGCGCGGCGAGGATATTTTCCTTATCCAGCCTACATCGGCTCCCGCCAATGACCATCTCATGGAGCTTTTGATCCTGATTGATGCTCTTGTCCGGGCCTCGGCGCAGCGCATTACGGCGGTTGTTCCCTATTTCGGCTATGCTCGACAGGACCGCAAAACAGGCGGCCGGACTCCGATCTCAGCGAAACTCGTCGCAAACTTGATTTCAAAGGCTGGCGCGCATCGTGTGTTGACTGTGGATCTCCATGCGGGGCAAATTCAGGGCTTTTTCGATATCCCAACGGATAATCTGTTCGGACAACCTGTTTTCATTACGGACATCCGAGAGCAATTCTCAAAGAAAGACCGGTCGAAACTACTCTTCGTGTCGCCGGACACGGGCGGCGTGGTGCGGACCCGCGCCATTGCAAAACAATTCGACGCAGATATTGCCATTGTCGATAAACGCCGCCCGAAAGCGGGCGAAAGCGAAGTCATGAATATCATCGGCGACGTAGCTGGCCGGAACTGCATTCTCTATGATGATATTATCGATTCGGGCGGAACGCTCTGCAACGCGGCGAAAGCATTGAAAGATCACGGCGCAAATACGGTTTCCGCTTATATCACTCACGGCGTGCTGTCCGACCCGGCTGTGGAGCGCATTACAAAATCGGAATTGACGGAAGTCGTCATTACAGACACGATTATGCAGCCTCAAAAGGTCAAAGATTGTGATAAAATCCGCGAATGCTCGACGGCGAAACTGCTGGGCGAAGCCATCCGCCGCATCGCGAATGATGAGAGCGTCTCGAAACTTTTCGGTTAAAGCTCCACATCACAGCTTGATACGCCGGAGACTCGCAAACCCCCTTGCGTGCTATGTCGCTTTTGCCTATAGGGCGCACCAACTATAGATTCAGCCCTACCAAAGGCCGCTTCAACGCAATTGGAGCGGTTCGTTTTTTGGGCCAAGCATGTAAATTAAGGTCAGTCCCATGAGTGTTGTTCTCGACGTTGTCGTCCGCGAAGAAAGCGGAACCGGAAATGCCCGCGAAGCCCGCCGTAACGGCATGGTCCCGGGAGTCATCTATGGCGGTGATAAAGACGCTGTTTCAATCGGCGTAAAATATAATGAAATTCTGAAAGCCATTAACTCCGGGCAGTTTCTGTCCAATATGGTTGAGCTCAACCATGACGGCAAACCACAAAAAGTCCTGACCAAAGACGTTCAGTTTCACCCGGTGTCAGACAAGCCTATTCATGTCGACTTTTTCCGCGTGACCGAAAAAACAATCATCGACGTCAACGTATCCGCCGTATTTGTTGGCGAAGACGTGTCTCCGGGCATGAAAGAAGGCGGCGCTCTGAACGTCGTCCGTTACAACATCGAGATCAAATGCCCGGCCGGCTCTATCCCGGACAGCATCGAAGTCGACATCTCAGGCATGAATATCGGCGATTCAATACATCTCTCCGAAGTTGCACTTCCACCGGGCGTTAAGCCCGGCATTACGGATCGCGATGTTACAATCGCAACGATCGTTGCCTCTCGCACGTCCAAGACTGCGGAAGAGGAAGAGGAAGAAGCGGCAGCAGCAGCGGCAGCAGCTGAAGGTGAAGACGGCGAAGCTGCAGCCCCTGAAGGCGAAGAAGGCTAATTGCTTTCCGTCCTGCGTCGGCTGTTTTCACGGCCAAAGGAGGACGACGTTATGGAAATCTGGTGCGGTCTCGGAAATCCCGGGGCCAAATATCACGGCAATCGGCACAATATCGGTTTTCTGATCCTCGACGGTATCGCCGAGGATCATGGGTTTCCTCCGTGGAAGACCCAATTTAAAGGCCTGACAACAACAGGCCTGATTGGCGGACGCAAAGTTCTGCTCCTCAAACCCTCAACTTTTATGAATGAGAGCGGGCAAGCCGTTCAGGCGGCCCTGTCTTTTTATAAGCTGGGTTTGGATGATCTCACCGTTTTACACGACGAGCTCGACCTCGCCCCCGGCAAAGTCCGGGTTAAGACGGGCGGCGGATTGGCAGGGCACAACGGCTTGCGGTCCATCAACAAGCTCTGCGGCGGACCCGATTTTCACCGCATTCGCCTCGGCATAGGTCATCCAGGCGTTAAGGACCGCGTTGCGGGCTATGTGCTCTCCGATTTTGCCAAGGATGAACACGACATCCGCGATGACATGATAAACGGGTTCAGCAAAAATGCCGAACTCCTCGCGGACGGCAAGCGCGATCTGTTTCAAACACGCGTGATGGAATATATCGCCCAATAATGCCTTGGAGGAAAACCTTTAGCTTCCCTCTTGCCCCTAATCCCAGACACGCTAGACCGTGCCTATGTTATCTTTATTCGAAATCGTCGCGCTGCTTCTCGTGTTGTCAGCCTTGCTCTCTTGGCTCAACCGAGCTTACCTAAAGCTGCCCCATACGATTGGCCTCTTGGTCATGGCGCTTCTCGCCAGCTTCATCCTTATGGCCTTAGAGTTCTTTTTCCCGGTTATCGGTTTGACCGACACCATGGAGGCCATGCTCAAGCAAATCGATTTCAATGAGACTTTGATGAAAAGCATGCTGGGCTTTCTCCTCTTCGCAGGAGCGCTCCATGTCGATATCGGCAAATTGCGCGACGCCAAATGGGCGATTGGGTCCATGGCGACTTTTGGCGTGGTTCTCTCGACATTTATCGTCGGCGCCGGATTTTGGGGCCTCGCGCAACTCTTTGGAATTGAGTTGCCGTTTATTTGGGCCTTGGTGTTCGGGTCTCTTATCAGCCCGACTGACCCTGTCGCGGTCCTGTCCATCCTTAAAACTGTCAAAATGCCAAAGTCGCTGGAGACCAAAATAGCAGGCGAGAGCCTGTTTAATGACGGTGTTGGCGTTGTCGTCTTCACCCTCATCGTGGCCATCGCCGTCGGCAGCGCAGGCGGCGGACACGCCTTCCTGACCAATGAATTTCAATTAGCAGGCCCCATCATGGCGGCCGCAGGCGGCGGCTCTGTCGGTGTGTTGGACGTGATAGAACTCTTTGTCGTCGACGCCATCGGAGGCGCTATTCTAGGCGGCATCGCGGGGTGGATTACCTATCGCATGATGGCGCGCATTGACGAACATGCGATTGAGATCCTGATTAGCTTGGCCCTTGTAGCAGGCACTTATGCCCTCGCCCAGCGCATCGAAATTTTGGGTCATCACTTGTCTGGCCCAATAGCGGTCGTCGTGGCAGGCCTCATGATTGGCAATAAGGGCAAAACATTCTCCATGAGTGAAACTACGCGCGAGCATCTGTTTGCATTCTGGCATATGGTCGATGAAATTTTGAACTCAGTGCTCTTCCTATTGATTGGCTTAGAGCTCTTGGTCCTTGGTCTTCGTCCTGAATATGCCCTCATTGGCGCGGTGGCCATTCCGTTGGTTCTCATTGCGCGGACCTGCGCGGTTTATGTCCCCATGAAAGTCATCGGGACGTTTAAGAGCTTTACCAAAGGCGCTGTGCCTGTTCTTGTCTGGGGCGGCGTGCGCGGGGGTATCTCTGTCGCCTTGGCGCTATCCCTGCCGGATAATGACTACAAGCCGCTCATTCTCACAGCGACCTATGCCGTCGTCGTCTTCTCGATTATCGTGCAAGGTCTGACGATCAAGAAAGTCGTAGAGTCTCAAGTTAAAGAGAACCTGACTGAGGACGCTGTGGTTTAACGCCAAATCGTTTAAGCAGAGACAGTCGCTGCGGCCTTTCCAGCGAGCCGCTTTTCCCGCAATTGCGCGCCGAGAACTTTTTCAAAATGCCACTATAATACCCTGTGGCGAAAACGATATATTTTTGAAACATGTCGCTGGCAGCTGTATTTAACCGATTGCGTAATGCGATGTGATAGAATAACGAAACCGAATGACGCGACACTCGCTCATAAAAACCTTCATGGTTCTGATGGCGGCTTTGTTCTTTACGGTTCAAGGTTTTTCCCAAGCGCATGCTGCCTCCAACGGTGATCTGGATCACACGCATGAAGGCGTCGCCTGTGATGTGACACTCATTGTGGCGGAACAAGACGTTCTCACACCGCCCACACATATCCCGTCGCCCGCAATTTGGCTCACAGAGACGAATTATGTTGTAGCGGCTTTGAAACCCGATAATCGCAGCTTTGAAAGCCGCGCACCGCCTCCCCGAGGCCCGCCTCTCTAAAATCTGACTTTTCTAGCTTTATCCGCACGGCTTCTCCGTAGCAGGTTTGCCTGTTTCGGATTCTCTGCCCCTATTTCAGATTTATAAGAGTATTCTATGTCCCGTTTTGCTTCCGGCCTTTTGGCCTCCGTATTCCTCGTTCCGTCTATCGCTGTTGCCCAAGACATTGGCGATGAGGACGTTATTATTGTTACCGCTTCGCCGCTGGAACGTTCCATTGACGAAGCCATTACCGGCCAATCCATCTTGTCAGGCGACGACCTCCAAGACCGCCTTGCCGGCACGATTGGCGAAACCCTTAAATTAGAGCCCGGCCTGTCTTCGACCAGTTTCGGCGCAGGCGCCTCCCGTCCGATTATTCGCGGCCAAGGCGGCGACCGGGTTCGGGTGCTGACGAATGGTGTCGGGTCAATCGATGCCTCTTCAGCCTCGCCTGACCACGCCGTGGCAGTAGAACCCGCTCAAGCCGAGCGCATCGAAGTCGTAAGGGGCGCAGCCCTCTTGCGTTATGGCAGCTCAGGCTCCGGCGGTATCGTCAATGTCATTGATGGCCGCATCCCCCGCGACATGCCCGATGGCGAAACAGATGCGTATGTTCGCATCGGCGCAAGCTCCGTTGACTCAGCTGGCGAAGTTGCCGCGTCAATTGACCAACGCGCCGGAAACCTCGTCTTCCATCTCGACGGGACTTACCGCCGCGCAGAGGACTATAATATTCCCGTTGAGGGCGAAAGCCGCGCACAGCTTGCCGAGGAAGGCGAAGAAGTGCCGGATGATTTTGACGAAAACCGCACACTCGAGAACAGCTTCGCGGAAACCTCCAGCCTGAGCGGCGGCGTCTCCTACGTCGGCGATCGCGGCTTTTTTGGCGTGGCTGTCAGCGATTTCAATTCGACCTATGGAATCCCCGGTGGACATGGACACGAGGAAGAAGAAGGCGAGCCCGAGGGTGAGGAAGAAGAAGAAGAAGAAGAAGGTGAAGTCTTCATCGAGTTGGATCAACAGCGTGTTGATGTAAACGGAGGCTGGGAGTTGGATGGCCCTATCGAAAAGGTTCAACTCTTTGCGGGTTATGCAGATTATAAGCACACGGAATTTGAAGGCCCCGGTGAAGTCGGAACAGTCTTCAAAAATGAGGGCTATGAAGTCCGCGCTGAAGTTATCCAAGCAGAACGCGGTAATTGGCACGCCGCGCATGGCGTCCAATTCCGTGAGCGCGATTTCTCCGCTATCGGCGAAGAAGCCTTTGTTCCGCCGTCCCTGACGCAAACAATCGGCGCTTATACGTTCCACGAAATTGAGCTTGGTAACATCCATCTCGAAGGCGCGGCTCGCTATGAAAGCACGCTTCAAAAAAATAGTGAAATTGTAGATAAGCGGGACTTTGACTTGTTCAGCGTGAGCGCGGGCGGAGATATCCACGTGACGGACGCGGTCCGCTTCGGCGGTACAGTTTTCCGCACGGAACGCGCACCGACGACCGAGGAGCTGTTCTCTAACGGCCCTCATCTCGCGACGAACCAATTTGAAATCGGCGATGCGACGTTGGATAAAGAAGTTGCGACGGGTGTCGAGGCTGCCATTCGTCACCGCGAAGGCAATCATAATGTGACGCTGAACGTGTTCTATACGGACTATTCCGATTACATTTTTGAGACCCAAACAGCCGGTGAAGAGGATGGGCTGCCAATCTTCCAATTCGTCGCTGACGACGCAGAATTTTACGGTTTTGAAGCGGTGGGTAAAACGCAATTCGCCTCGGCTGGTGACTTTGATCTTTCAGCTGATACGTTGGTAGAATACGTACGCGCCAAAACGGATTCCGGTAATCTGCCGCGTATCCCACCCCTCTCCGTTTTGACCGGACTGGAAGCGGAATCTGACCGATTTAAACTGCGCGGCGAATGGGAATATGTCGCAGAAGCCAATGATCTCAGCGCGTTCGAGCTGCCCACTGATGACTATAATCTCATCAATGGTTTCCTGACATGGAAAGCCCCTGCAGGCGCAGAGAATGTCGCGCTAAGATTCTCGGTTCTGAATATCTTGGACTCTGAAGCCCGCCAACATACGAGCTTCTTGAAAGACCTCGTCCCACAACCGGGACGGAATTTCCGCTTCTCGATTACGGCGAAAATTTAATTAACGCCTTTGGCCTTTCTCCCATACGGGAGAAAGGCCCCTACTCGACCTGCGAAATGTTCAGCGTGTTGGTCGTGCCTGGACGGCCAAACGGAACGCCCGCAGACACCATCACTGTATCCCCCGATTCCAGCCCCATCTTCTCTTTGGCAAGGCCGGAGATTTTTCCCATCATATCATCGAAATCGGCCGGGTCAGGTGTGACAACAGGCACAACGCCCCAGCTGAGTGCGAGGCGGGAGGCCGTTCGCATATTAGGAGTTAATCCTACAATCCGACATGGCGGACGCTCGCGGCTGATGCGCTGTACGGTCGATCCCGTCAGCGTGTATCCCAACACAGCCTTTACGCCCAATTTGGTCGCCATACCGCGCACAGCGCCGGATATGGCGTCCTCGGCGGTCGCTTCGTAAGGCAATTGGACAGACTTAAAATATTCCCAAAAAATTGGATCACGTTCCGCGGAACTTATGATCCGATCCATAATAGCAACAGCCGTGGCAGGATGACGCCCCACAGCGGTCTCCGCCGACAACATAACACAATCAGCGCCCTGATAGATCGCGCTCGCCACATCAGAGGCTTCGGCGCGTGTTGGAGTCGGCGCATCAATCATGGATTCCAGCATATGTGTTGCGACGATGACAGGCTTACCCAGCGCACGGCATTTACGGATAATCCGGCGCTGAACAACGGGCACGTCTTCAAGCGGCAATTCTACGCCTAGATCACCGCGTGCGACCATGGCCGCGTCAGCCATGTCCAAAATAGAATCCAAATCCTCAACGGCAGACGGCTTTTCGATCTTCACAATGATACCGGCCTTGCCGCCGATAATCGCGCGTGCGTCGCTGACATCTTGAGCATTTTGAACGAAAGACAAGGCGATGTAATCCACGTCCAGCGTCAGCGCAAAAGCCATATCCACGCGGTCTTTATCCGTCATGGCCGACATCGGCAGAACCGTGTTTACGACATTGATACCCTTGCGCTCGGACAACTCGCCCGGGACATCGACTTTCGCTTTCGCGACCTTGCCGTCATTGGACAGAACTGTGACCTGCAACTTCCCGTCATCAAATTTTAACACAGTCCCCTCGACCATGGCGTCCATCAATTCCTGATGCGGCATAATGACAAGACCGGGCTTTCCGGGGGTTGTGCCTTTGCGGATTTCAATTGTTTCGCCGTAGCGCAGCTCAATTTTCCCGCCTTCAAAACTACCGCAGCGCAGTTTCGGACCTTGCATATCCGCTATAATGCAAATCGGATGTCCCGTCGCCTCTTGGATGGCCCGAATGGCTTTGACAGAGGCAGCGTGATCTTCGTGGGAACCGTGACTGAAATTCAATCGAAATGCGTCCACCCCGACATCATGCAACAGCCGCAGCGTATCTGGCGCGCGGCTAGCCGGTCCGATTGTGGCGAGAATTTTAGCGTGGCGATTCCGCATGTAGACAACTCCGTGATAAGCGGAGCCGCCTTAGCCGCTCATGGATTTGAAATCATACGTTTTCTCGCATTTAACATGCGAATATGAACCGAAATCAGCAAACAGAGGCCGGAAGTGTGATGGATTGCCCGATTTTGATGGCATAATCTGCGTTCAATCCGTTCATAGATTGAATCACGCTCACGCCGACGCAGGTTTTGCGGGACAAGCTGTAAACCGTATCGCCCTGCTGAATCGTATAGTTTTGCCCAACGCGAGGTAGGATGCGGGAGGTCTCCGGCATACGCTGCCCTGTCGTGGCGGCGTCAATTGAAACCAAATTGCGGCTGTAATCATAGTCAACAGGGGTTCCGGCTGCGCCAACCGGGGCCGAATTTACATTTTGAGCTTGGGCTAAAGGCTGCGCGGAGCTTTGCACGGTTTCACCTTGGAGCGATTGCTGCATGGCCATAAAGCCGGGCGTGCCGCTGATGTCGCCTGAATTGTAAGCTGAGTCCGTTGGCGCTGTCGCCAAAATGGTCTCGGATTGGGAGTATTCCTGAATAACAACAGCTTCGGTCTGCGCAGGATAAGCCTGAACCGGAAGAGGTTGAGCCTGATAAGTTGGGGCGGGCGCACTCTCATAGCTAACAACCGTCGGCGCAGGTGTCGTTGGCATAGCATTCGCATATTGATGTCTGTCGCTAGGATCACCTTGATAGGCCGTCGATTGCTCATAAATCGGACTTTTCTGCGTCGTTGAACAACCACCTAGCAAAACTGCAGACAAAGGAAGGATTAGAAAAGCACGCATAATGGCCCCCACAAAAGGATGAGGCCAAAATTTGGACGGGTATGGCTAATATTTGGTTAAAAAGGCGTGTCTCCGATATTTCAGATAAATATCTTTAGTTGATTCTAGGAAACCATAAATCTGCGGCTTGAAAATCAAGGCGAAAAACAGCACATGGAGCCACATCACGCATAAAACGAGGAAGTTACCCCTTATGAACATCAAAACCCGCCCCGTAGAGTATAAAGATGGTCAAACGAAATGTGTCGGATATCTGGCCTGGGATGATAACCGGGCTGATCCCTTGCCTTGCGTTCTGGTCAATCACGCATGGGGAGGACTGGACGGATTTGCCATGGACCGCGCCGTCCACATGGCTGCACTTGGTTATGTCGGCTTTGCGCTGGATAATTACGGCGACGGCGTACAGCCGGAAACCATGGAAGAAAAATCAGCATTGATGAACCCGCTAAAAGAAGACCGTGCGGCCCTACTGAAACGCCTCAAGGCCGGATATAAAGCTGCCGCCAGTTTGGACGAAGTCGATGAGACCCATATGGCGGCGATCGGCTATTGCTTTGGCGGGCTCTGCACATTGGATATGGCGCGCGCAGGTCTGGATCTCCAAGCCGCAGTCTCCTTTCACGGCCTCCTCGATGCACCGGAAGGTCTGCCGAAAAAGAAATGCAAAGCCAGCGTTCTTGTCTGTCACGGTTGGGATGATCCAATGGCGACGCCTGACCTTCTCAAAGCCTTTGGCGAAGAAATGGCCGAGAAGAAATGCGATTGGCAGATCCATGCCTATGGCGGGGTTGTTCACGGTTTCACAAATCCGAGCGCTGACGATAAAAAGCACGGCATTATTTACAATGAACTCGCGGAACGACGCTCCACCAATGCCATGCTGGATTTATTGTCTGAGAAATTCGCCTTACACGGAACGGACGCAGCATAGCCCCTATGAACATCATCCGAGATACAGACGCTCTACGCGCCTATTGCGACGCGGCGCGGGAGCATGATTTTGTCTGCATCGATACGGAGTTCATGCGCGAGAGCACGTTCTTCTCCATTCTCTGCCTCGTGCAGGTCGCAACCGTAGAGGAAGACGCGATCATCGACCCGCTCGCGGACGGGATTGACCTGACGCCGCTCAAAGAGTTGCTAATGGATAAAAGCATCACAAAGGTTCTGCATGCCGCGAGGCAAGACATGGAGATTTTCTACCGGATTTGCGGCGCCGTTCCCGGCCCAATCTTTGACACACAAATCGCGGGCATGGCCATCGGCCTCGGCGACAGCGCGGGATATGGCGCGTTGGTGAAAGACCGTCTTGATATCAGTCTCGACAAAGGCGCGCGCTTTACGGATTGGTCCCGCCGTCCGCTGTCGGAAAAGCAGCTTTCTTATGCTTTGGCTGACGTGACGCATTTGAGGGACCTTTATCCGGATGTTGTGAGTGAGCTTGAGGAAAAAGGCCGCCTGAAATGGGTGATGGAGGAAATGTCTCAGCATGAAAATGAGACTCTCTATACATTCGAGCCTGAAGACGCTTGGCAACGCCTGAAACTGCGCGGTCATAAGAAACCCTATCTCGCGGCCCTCAAAGCCGCCGCCGCGTGGCGCGAACGTCAAGCCATCAAAAAAGATATCCCGCGACGCCGCGTGTTAAAAGACGACGCCATGTATGATCTCGCGCAGCAACGCCCGCGTACGTTGGAAGCGCTTGCTAAATTACGCGGCATTCCGCGTGGATTTGAAAAATCTTCTTCAGCAACGGGCCTAGTCGAAAGCCTCGGAGCAGCCGTGGATAACGCCGCCGAATATGCTCCGCCAGCGCCTAAGGTCCAACATATGCCGCCATCTCTCGGCCCGCGCATTGAAATGCTGAAAACACTCCTGCGTCTGCGCACCGAAGTCGAAGGCATTGCCACGCGCCTTGTCGCAAATGCGCGCGACATTGAACAACTCGCAGCCTTTGGTGAAGGCGCGGACATTGCCGCACTGAAAGGCTGGCGACGCGAGATTTTTGGACAAGATGCCGTGGATATGCTGCGCGGAAAAATCGCCCTGCGGTTGGAGGGCGAAAATGTCGTCGCCGAACGTCTCGACTAAAGGGCCTCTCCCTCTGCCAAATGGGCCGCTGCCCAAACGGCGCAGTTTCATTTATGCCCCGACAACGGCCCCGCTGACCCTCATCCATAAGGATGATGATCTTCTTATCGTAGATAAGCCTGCCGGGCTGCTTTCCGTGCCGGGACGCGACCTACCCGACAGTCTGCAAACGCGGTTGAAAGACCTCTATCCCGAAAGCCTGCTCGTGCATCGTCTCGATATGGCGACATCGGGCCTGATGGTCTTTGCCCGCAATAAAGCTGCGCAACGGCATTTGGGTTTACAATTTGAACGACGCCACACCACGAAAACCTACGTCGCGCGTGTGGCAGGCAAAGTTGACGGCGAAAGCGGGCGGATAAACCTACCCCTCATCGCCGATTGGCCGAACCGCCCGCGCCAAATGGTCAGCTGGAAACACGGAAAACCCAGCACGACGGATTGGGAGGTTTTGG
>ENA-ORXM01004770-ORXM01004770.1-marine-metagenome-genome-assembly--contig:-NODE-4770-length-11496-cov-2.356774_pt1 | contig 11496 bp, 9 predicted proteins | sample MGYA00237867_ERZ511480 | MGnify/ENA primary metagenome ERZ511480 (study PRJEB26309, sample SAMN06266103) | marine metagenome | isolation source: Algal blade | place: United Kingdom:Sidmouth, United... | reverse complement strand
TCAGTTATTCATGCCCGCAGCTTTTATAAACGATTCGGAGGAAGAAATTCAACAGTTAGAAAAACTCATTAAAGAACATCATATTGGCTCATTATGCTTTTTCCATAGCAGAGCAAGTGCCGCAACCAATTTTGAAGGAAAGAAAAAAGTAGTCTCCAATGAGAAGAGTTTTGAAACCTTGCAAAACCTAATCATCCGTTATCAAAAAGCTGCCAAATACCTCTTATTGATTGCAATTGATGCCGAATGGGGATTGGCTATGCGTATTGAAAATACACCGCAATATCCCTATGCTATTTGTTTAGGTGCAATGACCACAAATCTAGAATTAGTTGAAGAAGTTGGAAAAAATATTGCATTGGATTGTAAAGTTGCTGGTATACATTGGAATTTATCTCCCGTTGTAGATATAAACAACAACCCTAAAAACCCTGTAATTGGTTATCGCTCCTTTGGGGAAGACAAAGAAAATGTAACCCAAAAATCACTTGCTTTTATAAAAGGAACTCAAGAAGCTGGCATTCTAACTTGTATTAAGCATTTTCCTGGTCATGGAGATACAGAGACCGATTCGCACCTAGATTTGCCATTAATTGATAAAAGTAAAGATGAATTATGGGAGAATGAATTATATCCTTTTAGAAAAGTAATAGAATCAGGTGTAGATTCTGTAATGGTTGGGCATTTATCCGTTCCGGCATTAGCAAATGGCAGCAAAATATCTTCTAGCATATCTAAAGATATAATTAAAGGTACTTTACGAAAAGAAATGGGGTTTAATGGCGTTGTAATTTCCGATGCTTTAAATATGCACGCCGTTTCTAAAAACCACCCAATAAAGGGAGAGTTAGAATGGTTGGCTTTTGATGCTGGGAATGATGTTTTGTGTTTTGCAGAGAACACCAAAGAAGGTATAGAAACTATTCTAAAAAATGCTGATAATCAAGCAATAGAAGAGAGTTTTAAAAGAATATGGTTGTTAAAAGAAAAAGCTATTAATAAATCTAATGATAAAGAAAACTCTACTATAAACCATAGCTCTTTAAACAGACAAATTGCAGAAAAAAGTATTACGCAACTACAAAATAACACTATAGATTTTAATAAAAACGCTTTTGTAGGGATTGCTATAAACTTTAGTAAAGACTCTACTTTCTTTAACACTATAAAGAAGGAAAAAGATTTCGATTTTTATAGTTTGACTGATGTATCTATCACAGAAATAAAGTCAAAAACAAAAGATAAAAATAACATTCTGATTAGTTTAGAAACTCCAAAAGTAAAACCCCAGAATAAATTTGATATACCTGAGGAATGCTGGACTTTTATAAATGAATTATTACAAAACAAAAATGTAATCCTGTACGTTTTTGGAAACCCTTACATTCTTAATCACTTAAATTACAAAGAAGCAAATGCAGTAGTGGTTGCCTACCAGAATTTTAAAGAATTTAAAACCGTTGCTGCTCGTCATTTTTTAGAAAAAATGCTAGCCAAAGGAAAACTACCAGTTTCTATAACGTAGACTATTATGAAAAAAGAATTTAACATTATTGGATTAATGTCTGGCACTTCATTAGATGGGTTAGATTTGGCGTACTGTCAAATTTCAGAAATAGATGGCGTATATAAATATACTATTGCAGAAACAAAAAGTGTAGACTATACTCCAGAAATGAAAAGCAATCTTAAAAATGCTATTCATTTACCAGCTCTAGAATTACTAGAACTAAACAACACCTACGGAACTTGGCTAGGAGAGCAAACCAAACTTTTCATAGAAGAAAAAAAGTTAGATATTGATTTTATTGCCAGTCATGGGCATACTACCCATCACCAGCCTCAGAAAGGAGTTACCTATCAAATTGGGAGTGGCCAGCATGTAGCAAATGCTTGTAACCAAATAGTAATTAATGATTTTAGAGCCAATGATGTTGCTTTAGGCGGACAAGGAGCTCCATTAGTTCCTATTGGTGACATGCTGTTTTTTAAAGAATACGATTTCTGCTTAAACCTTGGTGGTATTAGTAATATTTCTTTCCAGAAAGGAGAAGATAGAATTGCTTATGATATTGGCTTAGCGAATATGCTACTAAATTACATCACTCAAAAAATAGATGTAGCATACGATAAAAATGGCGATTTAGCACGTTTCGGAAAACTAAATCAAAATTTATTACATAGTTTAAATGATTTAGAATTTTACAAATTACCCTACCCAAAATCTATTGGATACGAATGGTTTTTAAAAGAAGTTACGCCATTAGTAGATAAAACAAAAGACACTATTCCTAATTTATTACATACTGCAGTTGTGCATATATCTAATCAAATTACAATACAAATTAGACAAAACATTTCAAAAGAAAACAACAAGCTTTTAGTAACTGGTGGTGGTGCCCTAAACTCTTTTTTAATAGACATTTTAAAAAAAGAATTACAAAACACAGCAACAATAGTAATGCCATCTAAAACCGTTATAGAATTTAAAGAAGCTTTAATTTTTGCCTTAATGGGTGTTTTAAGACATCAAAACAAAACAAATGTACTGAGTTCTGTAACTGGCGCTAAAAAGGACTCTAGTTCTGGTGTTATTTTTTATCCACAATAACACTCTCCTATCAAATTATAGTACTTTACTTTTATTTATGGATAATATTGGCTGTATAAGCAAATCAATTCTTAAATTGTTAAAGATTACGCAATAGCACTTTATTAATAGTAAATGTTTATGAATAATAAAAAAGAGAAAGCATCTGCTTATTGGAAAGAAAATATACGATATTTAATACTACTACTTACCATCTGGTTTTTGGTTTCTTTTGGAGCAGGAATACTATTTAGAGAAGCTCTTAATGAATTTCGCCTAGGAGGTTTTAAACTAGGTTTTTGGTTTGCACAACAGGGTTCTATATATGTTTTTGTTATTCTAATATTCATATACGTTAAACTAATGAATAAGCTTGACAAGAAGTACGGCTACGACGAATAAAAAATCTCACCTAAAAATAAAATAATATGAGCGTTCAAGTATGGACATGGATTTTAGTTGGGGTAACTTTTACCCTTTATTTTGGAATTGCAATTTGGGCACGCGCAGGTTCTACTAAGGAATTTTACGTTGCAGGCGGTGGCGTTTCCCCCCTAGCTAATGGTATGGCTACAGCAGCAGATTGGATGAGTGCCGCCTCCTTTATTTCTATGGCAGGAATTATCTCTTTTGCAGGCTATGATGGCTCTGTATATCTTATGGGGTGGACGGGCGGCTATGTGCTTTTGGCCTTACTCCTAGCTCCCTATTTGCGAAAATTTGGTAAATTCACAGTACCAGATTTTATTGGGGATCGCTACTATTCTAACACCGCAAGAACCGTTGCCATAGTTTGTGCTTTAATTGTGTCTTTCACCTACGTTGCAGGACAAATGAGAGGTGTCGGTATTGTTTTTTCTCAATTTCTTCAGGTAGATATTACGCTAGGTGTTATTATTGGTATGGCGGTAGTTTTAGTATTTGCTTTTTTAGGGGGAATGAAAGGGATAACTTATACCCAAGTGGCACAATATTGCGTCTTAATTTTTGCTTTTATGGTTCCTGCTTTTTTTATTTCGATGCAAATGACAGGAAACCCTATTCCCCAATTTGGCATGGGCGGAAAAGTAGAAGGAGGCACTTTTTTATTGGATAAACTAGATACCTTACACACCCAATTAGGATTTAATGAATACACTAGTGGAACAAAATCTACTTGGGATGTTTTTGCTATTACTTTAGCTCTAATGGCTGGTACAGCTGGCTTACCACATGTAATTGTTCGCTTTTTCACTGTACCTAAAGTAAAAGATGCTCGTAAATCTGCTGGATACGCCTTACTACTAATTGCTATTTTATACACAACAGCACCTGCAATTGCAGTATTTTCCAGAACCAATTTAATTGAAACAGTTAGTAATAAAGAATATAAAACAATCCCAGAATGGTTCAGAAATTGGGAAAACACAGGTTTAATAGCTTGGTCTGATAAAAATAAAGATGGAAAAATTCAATATGTAGCAGGAAGTGCCTTATCAGGCAAAAAACCAGTTTTTACAGAGAAAAGAGGTGTTAATGGAGAACGTTTAATTTCTAATGCTAATAACGCTGCAAATGAACTTTATGTTGACCGTGATATTATGGTTCTTGCAAACCCAGAAATTGCAAACTTACCAAACTGGGTTATTGCTTTAGTCGCTGCTGGTGGTTTAGCTGCTGCTTTATCTACAGCTGCAGGTTTATTACTTGTAATATCTACTTCTATATCTCATGATTTAATTAAAAAACAATTAAAACCAGATATTTCTGAAAAAGGAGAATTATTAGCTGCACGTATTGCAATATTAGTTGCGATAATAATTGCTGGGGTTTTTGGAATATATCCGCCAGGATTTGTCGCTGCTGTTGTTGCGTTGGCATTTGGTTTAGCTGCTGCATCTTTTTTTCCTGCCATTGTATTAGGTATTTTTGATAAACGCATGAACAAAGAAGGTGCTATTGCTGGTATGGTCGTAGGAATATCTCTTATGCTATTTTATATGATTAAATATAAAACAGGATTAATTGGCGTTATGGATCCAAGACCAATGAGCGAATGGTGGTTTGGAACCTCTCCAGAAGGTTTTGGAACATTTGCAATGCTCGTAAATGTTATAATTTCAATTATAGTTTCTAGAGTTACTCCTGCCCCACCCAAAAATGTGCAAGAAATTGTAGAAAGTATTAGAATACCAAGTGGCGCAGGTGAAGCCACATCACATTAACAAAACAAAAAAACACAACGCTTATATAGTTTGAATTTTTAGAAGAAATATTTACTTTAGATTCTTCTTGCTTAAATACATATAAAAATGAGTAATTACCATATAAAACATTTAGAAGAATATTATCAAGTCTACAGAAAATCTGTTCGTAATCCTGAAGCTTTTTGGGAAGAAATTGCAGAAGAACATTTTGTATGGAGAAAAAAGTGGGACACCGTTTTAGACTGGGATTTTACCAAACCTGAAGTAAAATGGTTTGAAGGTTCGCAACTAAATATCACGGAAAATTGTATAGATAGGCATTTAACTACTAGAGGAGATAAAACAGCTATTTTATTTGAACCAAATAACCCTAAAGAAGAAGCACTACATATAACTTACTCACAGTTACATGAACGCGTTTCTAAAATGGCAAATGTTCTAAAAGAACAAGGGGTTAAAAAAGGAGACCGTGTTTGTATTTATTTACCTATGATTCCAGAATTAGCAGTTGCTGTTTTAGCATGTGCCAGAATAGGCGCTATTCATTCTGTAGTATTTGCAGGATTTTCTTCTAATGCGCTTTCTACAAGAATTAACGATTCGGATTGCAAAATTGTTTTAACATCTGATGGTTCCTATAGAGGATCCAAAACTATAGATTTAAAAGGCATTGTAGATAAAGCTTTAGAAGATTCCCCAGGAGTTACTAGTGTTTTAGTGGTAAACCGTATTAATTCTGACATTACTATGAAAGAAGGTAGAGACCAGTGGTTACAACCTTTATTAGATGATGCTTATGGAGATTGTGTTGCTGAAATTATGAATGCTGAAGATCCCTTGTTTATTTTATACACCTCTGGTTCTACAGGAAAACCAAAAGGTATGGTGCATACTACAGCTGGTTATATGGTATATACAGCCTATACGTTTAAGAACATTTTTCAGTATAAAGAAGATGATATTTATTGGTGCACTGCAGACATTGGATGGATTACAGGTCACTCCTACATCCTTTACGGCCCATTAGCAAATGGTGCAACTACGGTTATGTTTGAAGGTGTACCCTCATATCCTGATTATGGAAGATTTTGGGAAGTTGTAGAAAAACATAAAGTAAATCAATTTTACACAGCTCCAACGGCAATAAGAGCTTTAGCTAAGGAAAACTTAGAATATGTAGAAAAATACGACTTGTCCTCTTTAAAAGTTTTAGGCTCTGTAGGAGAACCTATAAACGAAGAAGCTTGGCATTGGTACAATAACAACGTTGGTAAAAAACAAAGTCCAATCGTAGATACTTGGTGGCAAACAGAAACAGGTGGAATTATGATTTCTCCAATACCTTACGTAACTCCTACAACTCCTACTTTTGCCACGCTTCCATTTATTGGTATTCAACCAGCATTAATGTATGAAAACGGTAAAGAAATAAAAGACAACCAAATAGACGGTAGGCTGTGTATTAAATTTCCTTGGCCATCTATTGCCCGAACTATTTGGGGTAATCATGAGCGTTATAGAGATACCTACTTTTCTGCTTATGAGAATAAATATTTTACTGGCGATGGCGCGCATAGAGATGCTGTTGGGTATTACAGAATTACTGGTAGAGTGGATGATGTTATTATTGTATCTGGCCATAACCTTGGAACAGCTCCAATTGAGGACGCAATTAATGAACATCCTGCCATTGCAGAATCCGCCATTGTAGGTTTCCCTCATGATGTAAAAGGAAATGCTCTATATGGTTACGTTATTTTAAAAGAAACTGGAGAAAGTAGAGATAGAGAAAATCTTAAAAAAGAAATAAACCAACAAATTACTGAGCATATAGGACCAATTGCAAAATTAGATAAAATACAATTTGTATCTGGACTTCCTAAAACACGTAGTGGTAAAATTATGCGTCGTATTCTTAGAAAAATTGCCAGTAAAGACACTAGTAACTTAGGAGATACAAGTACATTATTAAACCCAGAAGTAATAAAAGAGATTATGGAAAACGCACTATAATAATATCTGACAGTAAATTATTAAAAGTCAAACATATTCTGTTTGACTTTTTTATTACGCAATTACAATTCTTTGTTTTCTTCTAATAAGAATAAAAATGAACAAAGAGAAAAAACCACAAACTGCCAACCCTGCAAATAAAGGCCAAACCGTATTCTCTACAAAACTACCAACATACGTTGCTATTGGTATGGAAATTATTGTAGATGTAAAACCGGTAATTGCAGCCCCTATCCCTGCTATATGACCAATTGGCTCCATTGCAATAGAACGTAAATTACCAAACAAAAATCCTAGGCTAAAAAATTGAGCAGCTAAAAAGATTATTAAAATAATAACATTAGGATTTGGAGAGTTCCAAAACAAAACTACATATAACAAAGACACTCCAAAGAATAAATAAAGTGCCATAAACGCTAATTTTTGCATTCCAAATTTTAGAACCAAATTTCCGTTTAAAAATGTTGCTATACCAATAGAAATAGCTAACCCTGCAAAAATGTAAGGAAATTCATCTACCAAATTATATTGCGTTTCAAAAACTTGTTGTGCTGCACTTAAATACACTAAAAAAGAACCCGTAATTAAACCAGATATTATAGTAAAAGCAATAGTTTTCCTATAACGTACGAGCTCTTTTAAACCATCAAAAAAAACATTTTTTGTAAATGGAATTTTATATGCGGGTTTTAAGGTTTCTGGTTGTCTTTTCCAAAACCAAATACATACTATTAAGGAAAAAACTAATTGCACATAAAATATTGCTTGCCAGCCTAAACTATTTAGAGCTGCTTTTCCCATTGCGGGTGCTATAACAGGTATTAAAATAAAAAAAGCAGTTACAAAAGACATCACCTTGGCCATATAATCTCCTTTATAAGTATCTCTAATTATAGATATACTTATAGACCTAGCTGCTGACAAGCCTACTCCTTGCAAAATTCTCCCAAAAACCATCCATGCCATAGAAGGTGCAAAAACACAGATAAGACTTGCTATAAAAAACACCCCAAAACCTATATAAATCATAGGTTTTCTACCATAACTATCAGATAAAGGTCCAAAAAATAATTGCCCAACTCCTAAACCTAAAAAAATCATGGTTATTAGCTTTTGGTTTTCTGTGTCTCCTAAGCTATTAACCGCAATACCTATATCGGAAAGTGCTGGTAAAATTGCATCAATAGCCAATGCCGTAATAGACATTAATGAGGCCATTAAAGCAACAAACTCAAAATTTGGTTTTACATTCTCATTTTCCATTGCACAAAGGTACTTATATGTAACACATCAAACAGAGAGTTTATCATATTAAAAAAATATCTGTCAATAGATTTTTTTAATACAAAAAATAAAAGAAATTACGTTTTTATGAGTTGTTCATAATTTAAATAATCCCATACTTATTTTTTAGTTTCATTAAATAGCAAATACTTATTTTTGTATAAATTATTATACATGTTAATTATAGGTATTGCTGGAGGAACAGGTTGTGGAAAAACTACCGTTGTTAATCAAATTATGAATGAATTTCCTGAAGATGAGGTTGGTCTTATTTCTCAGGATTCTTACTACAATGATTTATCTCATCTAACCATTGAAGAAAGAAAAAAAACAAACTTTGACCACCCTTCTGCTATAGATTTTGATTTATTAGCAGAACATTTAGAAGTATTAAAATCTGGTAAATCTATAAAACAACCTGTTTACTCTTTTATTGAATGTAACAGAACCAAAGAAACAGTAACCACGCAACCAAGAAAGGTATTATTGGTAGAAGGAATTCTAATTTTAACTAACCCTAAAATTAGAGAAATGTTTGATATTAAAATTTTTGTGCATGCAGATTCTGACGAAAGATTAATTCGCAGATTAAAAAGAGATACAGCAGAAAGAGGTTGGAGCTTAGATGAAACTCTGGATTGTTACCAAAATACTCTAAAACCAATGCATGACCAGTTTATAGAACCTACTAAAGAATTCGCAGATATTATTATCCCAAATAATAAATATAATACGGTAGCTATAGATATTGTACGTACTATAATAAATGATAAATTATCCTAAAATGGGATTAACAGATTTAAGAAAAAAGACTTGGTTTAAAATTATTACCAATACGTATGTATTAGTATTAACCGTTTTTGTTATTTGGATGCTATTTTTTGACACCAATTCTTTATTAATTCATTTAGAATTAAAAAAAGAAATTAATAAACTAGAGAAACAAAAAGAATTCCTAAAAGAAGAGATTGCAAAAGACAAAGTAATTATTGATAAACTTTCTGACGCTAAAGAATTAGAAAAATTTGCAAGAGAAGAATATTATTTAAAAAAGAAAAACGAAGAAATTTACTTAATAGAATATGAGGATAGCCTAAAAACTAAGAATAAACTTCCATAAAAAAATTTTCTCTAAAAAACCACATAAAACAGACCTCTACAAACTCCTATTTTACAACACTTTAACGCTATTTAACATAATCTATTACACTTATTCACTTTGTGTTAACAAAATCGTTTCTAGAACACCACAAATAATTGTATTTTTACGTCCTAACTTACTTTACAATGGGCAAGATAATTGCTATAGCTAATCAAAAAGGTGGTGTAGGTAAAACTACAACCACAGTAAACCTTGCGGCATCGCTAGGGGTACTAGAAAAGAAAGTGTTATTAATTGATGCTGACCCCCAAGCTAATGCTACATCTGGACTAGGTATAGATGTGGAAAGTATTGAGCTAGGAACGTATCAATTATTAGAGCACACAAAAACAGTAGAAGAAACCATCATAGAAACTACATCGCCAAATGTAGATTTAATTCCGTCTCATATAGATTTAGTAGCTATTGAAATTGAGCTAGTTGATAAAGAAGAGCGAGAATACATGATGAAAAAAGCTATTACTAGTCTTAAAGAAAAGTATGATTATATCTTAATTGATTGCGCGCCTTCTTTAGGTTTACTAACGCTTAATGCTCTAACATCTGCAGATTCTGTCATAATACCAATTCAATGTGAATATTTTGCATTAGAAGGACTGGGTAAATTACTAAACACTATTAAGAGTGTTCAAAAAATACACAATCCAGATTTAGATATAGAAGGTATGCTGCTAACTATGTATGATTCTAGGTTACGATTATCTAACCAAGTTGTAGAAGAGGTTCGCAAACATTTTGGAGACATGGTTTTTGAAACTATAATACAAAGAAATGTGCGCCTTAGCGAGGCTCCTAGTTATGGAGAAAGTATTATAAAATATGATGCTAGTAGTAAAGGTGCCGCCAATTATTTAAATATGGCTAACGAAGTAGTAAATAAAAATAAGGAAATTGCGTAATGGCAAAAGCAACAAAAAAACAAGCTTTAGGAAGAGGTTTATCCGCGTTATTAAAAGATCCGGAAAACGATATACAATCTGCGATAGATAAAAATGCGGATAAAGTTGTTGGCAATATTGTGGAGCTAGAACTAGAAAGTATAGAGGTTAATCCTTTTCAGCCTAGATCCTATTTTAATGATGAAGCATTAAGTGAATTAGCAACATCGATAAAAGAATTAGGAGTTATACAGCCGATAACCGTTCGTAAGTTAGATTTTAACAAATATCAATTAGTCTCTGGAGAAAGAAGGTTTAGAGCTTCTAAACTTATAAATCTTCAAACTATTCCTGCATATATTCGTATTGCTAACGATCAAGAATCGTTAGAAATGGCTTTGGTAGAAAATATACAAAGACAAGATTTAGACCCTATAGAAATTGCTTTGTCTTACCAAAGACTTATAGACGAAATAGAACTTACTCAGGAAAAATTAAGTGATCGTGTTGGAAAAAAACGTTCTACAATTGCAAATTACTTAAGACTTTTAAAGTTAGATCCCATTATACAAACTGGTATGAGAGATGGTTTTTTGAGTATGGGTCATGGTAGAACTTTAGTGAATATTGAAAAAACTAGAGATCAAATAGCGCTATATGAAAAAATTGTTTCTAAAAACTTATCTGTACGAGAAACAGAAAAAGCTGTAAAAGATTATCATGAAGCAAAAAAACCCAAAACTGCAACAACACTAACTACAGAAACTTCAAAGACACCTGAATATATAGCGAAAGGAGTTACTAACTTATCTAACTACTTAGATGTTAAAGTAGACATTAAACCAACCTCAGGTAATAAAGGGAAAATTACAATTCCTTATACATCCAAAGAAGATTTTAAACGAATAAAAAAAATAATCCTAGGTGAATAAATACCTAATTACAGCAATTATTCTAATCTTATTTTCTTCTTACACTTTTGCTCAAGAGGACAACAAAGAAGTAGATAGCACAAGTGCGCAGACTAATATAGATAGTGTAAAAACTAATCTTAAAGATAAAGGTGTTGTTATTGATTCAAAAAAGACTAAGAAAAAGAGAAACATTAATCCTTTAGCACCTAGCAAAGCTGCATTTTACTCCGCAGTTTTACCCGGATTAGGGCAAATTTACAATAAACGTTACTGGAAAGTTCCTATTGTATATGCTGCTATAGGAACTGGTATATATTCGTATAAATACAATAATGATCTTTACGATCGCTTTAGAGTTGCATTTAAAAGAAGAAAAGCCGGATTTTTAGATGATGAATTTTATAACCCTAATGGAGAAAACGGTAATACAAATGCAAATTTTTCTGATACTGTATTACTCACTGTTCTC
>ENA-ORXM01004769-ORXM01004769.1-marine-metagenome-genome-assembly--contig:-NODE-4769-length-11497-cov-3.866462_pt1 | contig 11497 bp, 6 predicted proteins | sample MGYA00237867_ERZ511480 | MGnify/ENA primary metagenome ERZ511480 (study PRJEB26309, sample SAMN06266103) | marine metagenome | isolation source: Algal blade | place: United Kingdom:Sidmouth, United... | reverse complement strand
TATGTAAATCGTGGTAAATATGTTTCATTTTTTCCTCCTCTAAAAAAATAGCGGTCTTGCCAGGAAAGAACAATTTGATGTTTTTTACGATGAGTCCGAATATCAATATGATAATTAATGAGGAAAGATGCATTTGCTTTCCTATAGCGTATAGTAAAAGTAGTACTGCAATTAACAAAAATAGTTTGGCTTGACTTTTTATGCGTTGAAAGATGAGAATAATGGCATAACTGGCTACGATAGCTATAATGATTGTTAAAACAAGGTTGATTGAAAACCCAACAACACCGCCATCTTCTGCGGGGTTAAGACCTCCTGTTAAGAAGTAGAACATCATGATTCCGAAAATATCAGAAAAGGTGCTTTCGTAAATATGGAATTCTTTTTTAGCTTCTGCTAAGCCGCCAACACTAGGTATGATAATAGCACTTGATAAAATGGAAAGTGGGGTGGCATATAGCCAAGCAGATTGCATGGTCATGCCATCAACAAATTGAAAAAGCAATAAGGCAGCTACCCAGGCACTAGCTACTAAACCTATTAGGGCAATCGCCATTGATTTTAAAATAGGTACTAACTTCTCCTTTTTAAGCTCTAACTCTAGGGCTGCTTCAAGAACGATCATAATAAGGCCTACGGTGCCTAGTATTTCTAGTGAACCAGCAAAATCAGGCGTGCTGGGTGCGAAAATGTCTAAACCTGCTTTGATGAGAATTCCCAATAAAATGAGCATAAGAACAGAAGGCACATTGGTTTTTTTTGCTATTCCGTTGAACCAAAATGATAAGATGACAATTATTGAGGCTTCAATAATGAGGTTGTAAGAGGAGAAAATTTCCATAAGGTTGGGTTAGTTTAATGGTGCTATTTAGGAAATCTAAAGATAATGTTTATACCCTAACATGTTATGCTACATGTTAAATTTTTCAGGTTTTGCTGTTCTATACTAGGTGTAAATAGCTAATATTATAGGTAAAAATTAATTTTGGCTTACCATTGAATAACAAGATTGCATGAAAATAAAATTAAATGTATATTTGCACGACTGAAAGGATAGAATTTGTATTCATGAGGGGACATTTAGTCCTCTTTTTTATTGTCGAGATTTTCTTATAGTGCACTTTAGTTCAAAGAATTAAACGAATTTATAGAGTTCTTGATAAGAGTATTAAGCTCTAATTAAAACAGACAAGTAGTATGTTTAAGAATAAAGTTCAGACACTTTTGCATGATGCTCTTGAAGAAGATGGAAACCTGTTTTTGATTGATTTTTCAATTACAACAGATAATAAAATCAAAGTTGTTTTAGACGGAGATTCTGGAGTGACGGTTCAAGATTGTATGAAGATTAGTCGAGCTATTGAGCATAATTTAGATCGAGAAGAAGAAGACTTCTCTTTAGAAGTCGCCTCTGCGGGAGCAGCTTCAGCAATGATTTTGCCAAGACAGTACAAAAAAAATATTGGTAGAAAGCTTGAAGTGAAGACAGCAGAAGAAACCATTGAAGGTAATCTCACTGATGCTACAGATGATGGCATCGTACTAGAGTGGAAAGCACGTGAACCTAAACCGATTGGTAAGGGTAAACATACGGTTCAGAAAAGAAAAGAAATAGACTTTTCTGATATAAAAGAAGCAAAAGTTATTTTAAAATTTTAATAGCAGAAGAATGGAAAATATTGCGCTAATTGAGTCTTTTTCAGAGTTCAAAGATGATAAGTTCATTGATAGAGTGACCTTAATGGCAATTCTAGAAGACGTATTTAGAAACGCACTTAAAAAGAAATTTGGTTCTGATGACAACTTTGATATCATTATCAATCCTGATAAAGGAGATTTAGAGATATGGAGAAATCGAATTGTGGTTGAAGATGGAGAAGTTGAAGAGCCAAATGAAGAAATTTCATTGACTGAGGCACGTAAAATCGAGCCAGATTTTGAAGTTGGTGAAGATGTTTCAGAAGAAGTGAAGTTGATGCATTTAGGAAGAAGAGCAATTTTAGCGTTACGTCAAAATCTTATTTCAAAGATTCACGAGCACGATAATACAACCATTTACAAGCAATTTAAAGATCTTGAAGGAGAGATTTATACAGCAGAAGTTCATCATATTCGTCATAAAGCTATTATTTTGTTAGATGATGAAGGAAATGAAATCATCTTACCAAAAGATAGACAGATTCCTTCTGATTTCTTTAGAAAAGGAGATAACGTTCGTGGTGTAATCGAAAGTGTAGAGCTAAAGGGCAGTAAACCAACGATTATTATGTCTAGAAGCTCTCCTAAATTTTTGGAACAATTGTTTTTTCAGGAAATTCCGGAAGTTTACGACGGCCTGATCACTATAAAGAAAGCAGTTCGTATACCAGGAGAAAAAGCAAAAGTTGCAGTGGACTCCTATGATGATCGTATTGATCCTGTTGGTGCCTGTGTAGGTATGAAAGGTTCTAGAATTCATGGTATTGTTCGTGAATTGGGTAATGAGAACATTGATGTTATCAATTGGACGGCTAACCCACAATTAATGGTAACAAGGGCTTTGAGTCCTGCCAGGGTTTCTTCTGTAAAGTTGAATGACGAGAAAATGACGGCTCAAGTTTATCTTAGGCCTGAAGAAGTTTCTAAAGCTATTGGCCGTGGGGGTCATAATATTCGTTTAGCAGGTCAATTAACTGGTTATGAGATAGATGTGTTCAGGGAAGGTGTTGAGGAAGATGTAGAATTGACTGAATTTACAGATGAAATCGATGCTTGGATTATTGAAGAATTCAAGAAAATAGGATTGGATACAGCTCGTAGTATATTGGAGCAAGATGTAGCCGATTTGGTGAAGCGTACCGACTTGGAAGAGGAAACTATTTCCGAAGTTGTGCGTATTCTTAAAGAAGAATTGGAAGATTAGCTATGAACTCGTCATGGGTTTTAATACTTTAGCGGAAAATTCTGCTAATGTGTTAGAGTGTAAAACCACATTGGAGTTCTGTATATTAGCAAGGATTAAAGAGAATTAGGAGAAAGTATTTATGGCAGACATTGCAAAAATTAGGCTTAATAAGGTCCTCAAAGAGTTTAATATTTCTTTGGATAGGGCTGTTGATTTTCTTGCCTCTAAAGGGCATGATATCGATGCGCGACCTACTACAAAGATTTCCGATGAGGTTTATGAAGTGCTTCAAGGAGAGTTTCAGACCGATAAGAGCAAAAAAGTCGCCTCCAAAGAAGTGGGTGAAGAAAAGCGAAAGGAAAAAGAAGCTTTGCGATTGCAGTTAGAGCAAGAGCAAGAAGATAGGCGTTTGGCTAGAGAAAAACGTGCTGCTGCGGCAGAAAAGACGTTGGTAGGAAAAGTTGAGCTTCAAGGTCCAAAAACAGTGGGTAAAATTGATCTTGATGGGAATAAAAAAGGCAAGGCCGCTCCTGCTCCTGTTGAGGAAAAAGTTGAGAATGTAGAAAAAGAGGATGTCTCCGAGGTTGAAAAGCCAAAAGAGGTAGAGCTGCCAAAACAGGTAGTAGAGCCACAACCTAAAGTTGAGGAGGAACCTGTTAAAAAAGAGGTTAAAGAGCCTGAGGTAGAAGAAAAAGTAGAAGAAAAGAAACCTGAAGCTCCAAAAGTACCTGAAGCTAAGGTTGAGGAAAAACCTAAAGCTGCGGAAGAAAAGAAGGTTCAGGAAGCAAAGCCTGAAGCTGCGGCAGAAGAAACTTCGGAAGAGAAAAAAGACGATGGCGTCTTAACTACGAAATACAAAAAACTTACCGGTCCTAAGATTACGGCCAAAATTGACCTTTCTCAGTTCAATAAGCCTAAAAAGAAGAAAGAGGAGCCTAAAGCTGGTTCTGATGCTGGCGCGGATCGTAAAAAACGACGAAGACGTATAGTTAGTAACCCGGGAAGTGGTAATAAAAGTAATGCGCCAAGACCACGCGGTACTGGCCCAGCTGCCAGAAAAGGTGGTGGAGGTGGAAACCCACGTTATGGAGCTCCAAAAGTAGAGCCTACTGAGGAAGACGTACAAAAACAGATTAGAGAGACCCTAGAGAAATTGCAGGGTAAATCCAAGAAGGGTAAAGGAGCCAAGTATAGAAGAGATAAAAGAGACCAGCACCGTCAACAAACTGAGAAGGATCTTGAGCAACAAGAACTTGAAAGTAAAGTGTTGAAGGTTACGGAATTTGTAACTGTTGGTGAAGTGGCAACCATGATGGGTGTAGGTACTACCGAGATTATATCGGCATGTATGTCACTTGGTATAATGGTTACTATGAACCAGCGTCTAGATGCTGAGACATTATCTATTGTTGCTGATGAGTTTGGTTACGAGGTTGAATTTGTAACTGCCGATCTTGAAGAATCTATAGAGGTAGAAGAAGATGCCCCGGAAGATTTAGTAGCACGCGCACCTATTGTTACGGTAATGGGTCACGTGGATCATGGTAAAACTTCTTTGCTGGATTATGTTAGGGAAGCCAACGTAATTGCAGGGGAAAGCGGTGGAATTACACAGCATATCGGTGCATATGGAGTTACTTTAGAGGGTGGTCAAAAAATCACATTTTTAGATACACCAGGTCACGAAGCTTTTACGGCTATGCGTGCCAGAGGTGCTCAAGTTACTGATATTGCGGTTATTGTAATTGCTGCGGACGATGCTATTATGCCTCAAACGAAAGAAGCGATTAGTCATGCGCAAGCTGCAGGTGTGCCTATTGTATTCGCAATAAACAAGGTAGATAGACCTACGGCCAATCCCGAGAAAATTAAGGATGGCTTGGCTCAAATGAATTTGTTGGTCGAAGATTGGGGCGGTAAAATACAATCGCACGATATTTCGGCAAAAACTGGGCAAGGTGTAAAGGAGTTGCTTGAAAAAGTGCTACTCGAGGCTGAACTATTAGAGCTTAAAGCTAACCCTAATAAAAAAGCTAACGGTACCGTTGTAGAGGCATTTTTGGATAAAGGGCGTGGTTATGTTTCTACTATATTAGTTCAGGGTGGAACTCTTAAGATAGGGGATTACGTTTTGGCTGGTACAAATAGTGGTAAGGTTAAAGCAATGCAGGATGAACGTGGAAATACCGTTAAAGAAGCAGGTCCAGCTACTCCAATATCTATTTTAGGTCTTGATGGCGCGCCACAGGCGGGTGATAAGTTTAATGTACTTGAGGACGAAAGAGAAGCCAAGCAGATTGCTACCAAGCGTTCGCAATTACAGCGTGAGCAGAATGTTAGAACGCAACGTCATATTACATTGGATGAGATTGGAAGACGTATTGCGTTAGGTGACTTTAAAGAGCTTAATATCATTCTTAAAGGTGATGTTGATGGTTCTGTGGAAGCATTAACGGATTCGTTCCAGAAATTATCCACAGAAGAAATACAAGTTAATATTATACATAAAGGAGTTGGTGCAATTACTGAGTCTGATGTATTGTTGGCTTCTGCGTCAGATGCGATTATTATTGGTTTTAACGTAAGACCAATGGGTAACGCAAGAGATGTTGCTGAGAAAGAGGAAATCGATATCAGGATGTACTCTATTATCTATGATGCTATTAATGATCTGAAGGATGCAATGGAGGGAATGTTGTCTCCAGAAATCAAAGAGGAAATTACTGGTACGGCAGAAATTAGAGAAACCTTCAAGATTTCTAAGGTTGGTACAATTGCAGGTTGTATGGTTACTAATGGTAAAATTTTCCGTAACGCGGGAATACGTCTTATTAGGGATGGTGTTGTTGTATATACGGGCGAGTTAACTTCATTAAAACGCTTTAAGGATGATGTTAAAGAAGTGGCCAAAGGTTATGATTGTGGTCTGCAATTAAAGAACTATAATGATATAGTTGAAGGAGATATCGTTGAAGCTTTCAGAGAAGTGGAAGTGAAAAAGAAGTTGAAATCTAAATAAGATATTCAAATTATATAGAGCAAAAAAAATCGACCTTAACGGGTCGATTTTTTTGGTTTTAATAACATAGCATCCGGATATTTTTGCCGGACCTCTTTAAATTTTCTCTCGGCATCCAATTTGTTTTTAAATCTTCCGATCCTTACTCTGTATGTAGGAGAATCAAAATCTATTTTAGAAGGTAGGTCAGGAAAATCTTGTTCTACATTAGCTTGGATTTTCTGAGCTTTACTGTAAGATCCAAAACCAACTTGAATTCGATAATACTCAGAACTTTCGTTTGAAGTCTTGTATATTTCTATTAAATCAGTGATTTTTTCGTCTTGTTCAATGTTAATTTGCCCTTGCTGGGCAAATCCAAATGTTAAAGACGCCATAGTAAAACTTAGTGCAAAAATTGTCTTCATTGTAGTGAAATAATTGGGTTCTAATAATTTATGTAAAAGTAGCTTATTCCTCGGCAATGTAAAGGATGGCATATTATTTAGAATAAATATAAATTAGGAATTATCAATCCGTTAACATTTTCAAAATAAAGTCATTTACGTATTTTTGCCTTCGATTTTAGCATAGATAATAACAATACAAGTATTTTCAAAATAATGAAATTATCGTGCCAAGATGTCGATAGAAATAAGATTCATATGAAAAAGGTTCCGTACCGCCATTCGATTTCTAAGGTTTTAGGTGTAACTCTAATTGTTTTCCTGTTATTTTCCGTTTCTATATCCGCTCAAGATGAAGCGGCTGAAGGCGACGCTTCTGCTGAGGCGGCCAGCTCTGGTGATACGGCAGGTGATCCAGCAAAGGGTAAAGCGTTGTTTAATCAGAATTGTGCTGCTTGTCATGCCTTAAACCGTAAAATGACTGGTCCAGCTCTTGCTAATGTGGAGACTAGGTTGTCTGATGATGAGGGCTTAGGTCGTGATTGGTTGTATAAATGGATTAAGAACAGTCCTGGTTTGATCGCCTCTGGTGACTCGTATGCCAATGAAGTATATGCAGAATACAACAAGGCGGCGATGACGCCTTTCCCTACTTTGTCGGATGAAGATATCGATAATATTTTGGCTTATACTGCTGCGCCACCAAAAACTGCTGCTCCAGCTGCCGGCGATGCTGCTGCTGTTGGTGCTCCAAGTGCGGGTGCTACAGATGGTATATCAAACGAAATAATATTAGGTGCTCTAGCATTGGTTTTTGCTCTTTTGGTTGGAATGTTGTTCTTAGTGAACAAGACACTCAGAAGAATTGCTGAGGCAAATGGTGTTGTGTTAGAGGACGAGGAGTCTCAGAAAAGGCTGCCATTGTGGAAAGCGTTTGCTAAAAATCAGTTTTTGGTTTTGGTGACCGTTATTTTTCTGTTGTTAGGTAGTGCTTATTTTGCATATGGTTGGATGATGCAGGTTGGTGTAGATCAAGGGTACGAACCAATTCAGCCAATTCACTACTCTCACCGTATACATGCGGGCGAAAATAAGATTGAGTGTAAATACTGTCATTCCTCTGCGCGCGTATCAAAACATTCTGGCATTCCTGCGCTCAATGTTTGTATGAACTGTCATAAGTCAATATATCAAGTGGCTGATGAAACCTTGGAAGAGGGTAAACGCGAGTATGGTGTAGATTATAATAAAGAAATAAAGAAGTTGTACGCAGCTGTTGGTTGGGATGAGGAGAATCAAAGTTACACTGGTGAGAGCCAGCCTGTAGAGTGGGTTCGTATTCATAATTTACCGGATTTTGCATATTTTAATCACTCTCAGCACGTAAGTGTGGCTGGTATTGAATGTCAGCAATGTCATGGTCCTGTAGAGGAGATGGAAATCATGTATCAATTTTCGCCGTTAACTATGGGTTGGTGTATTAACTGTCATCGTGAAACCGAGATCAAAGTAGAAGGTAACGCTTACTACGATAAAATTCATACCGAGCTTTCCAAGAAATATGGTGTTGAAAAATTAACAGCCGCACAAATGGGTGGGCTGGAATGTGGAAAGTGTCATTATTAATCGAACTAGAAAGTAGCTAATTACATAAAAACGTATGGCATCAAACAAAAAATATTGGAAAAACGAGGCGGAATTAAATCCGAACGATTCCATTGTTGAGACGCTAAGACAGAACGAATTTGTTGAACAGATTCCAGTGGATGATTTTTTGGGAGATAAAGAAAGTCTATCCGCTACATCTACCAATAGGAGAGATTTTCTCAAGTACGTAGGTTTTAGTACTGCAGCGGCTTCATTAGCTGCTTGCGAAGGACCTGTGCATAAATCTATTCCTTATGTTGTTCAGCCAGAAAATATTGTTCCAGGTGTTGCAAATTATTATGCTACTACCATAGCGAACGGTTTTGACTTTGCAAGTATACTGATAAAGACAAGGGAAGGCCGTCCTATCAAGGTTGAGAATAATAAAGATGCTAAAGTAGCAGGTTCTGCAAACGCAAGGGTTCAGGCATCTGTACTCTCTTTATACGATAGCACTCGTTTGCAAGGGCCTATGGCGAATGGAGAGCCTACTGAATGGTCTGTTCTTGATGCTGCTGTAAAAGCAAAGTTAGGAAGTCTTAAAAATTCTGGTCAGCAAATCGCATTGTTAACGCAGACTTATGCAAGTCCGTCTACAGATAGATTAGTGGGGGACTTGAAAGCTGAATATGGTAATGTAAATCATGTGGTTTACGATGCCATTTCCGAAGATGCAGCGGCTAGTGCTTTTGAGGCAAAATACGGTGAGCGTGCATTAGCGGATTATGATTTTGAGAAGGCTGAACTCATAGTATCTTTTGGGGCCGATATCTTAGGAGATTGGCAAGGGGGTAGCTATGATAGTGGTTACGCAAAAGGACGTATCCCTAAGAATGGCAAAATGTCCCGTCACGTGCAGTTTGAGGCGAATATGACCTTGAGTGGAGCGAATGCCGATAAGCGTGTGCCTTTAACGCCAATGCAACAAAAAATAGCTTTAGCTCAGTTGTATGCTAAGTTAAATGGTACAAGTGTTGGTGGTGAGCTTTCTGAAAATGTACAGAAAACCATAGATGATGTTGCGGCTCAGATAAGAAAAAACAGAAGCGGAGCCGTAATAGTTACGGGTCTAGACGATATAAATGCCCAGACAGTTGTTCTTGCGATCAACGAAATGTTGGGAAGCAAGGCGTATGATGCTGCTTCTCCTCGTTATGTAAGACAAGGTAATGTTAAGGCGGTGCAGAAGTTGATTGCCGATATGAAAGCAGGCAAAGTTGGTGCGTTATTGATGGATGGTGTCAACCCTATGTATACTTTGCCAAATGCTGCAGACTTTAAAGAAGGTGTTGAGAAGGTAGGTCTTTCGGTTGTGTTTTCAAATAACTGGAATGAAACTACTGAAGTTGCTCAATATACTGCCGCTGCTAATCATTTCTTGGAGTCTTGGGGTGATACGCAAATTAAAAAGGGCCAGTATAGTTTGGTTCAGCCAACTATAAAAGAGCTATTTGATACAAGGCAGTTCCAGACTGCATTGTTGAAATGGTTAGGTAGTGATAAGAGTTATTATGAGTATGTAAAAGAAACATGGTCTCAATCAATTTTAGCCGGTAACGATTGGAATAAGGCGCTACATGATGGTGTTTATTCTGCGGCTGGTATGACTTTGTCTTCTGATGCAGATCCTGAAAATACAGCTTCTACGGAGGTGGATAAAGAAACAGTTGACGCTAATGTAATTGAGGAGGTTGCCGCGCAAGCTGGAATTCCTATTGCAACAGCAATCAATAGTTTGGTAAATGCTACGAGCGGTGGGGGAGTTGAACTTACTTTATATCCTAAAACGGGTATGGGAGCAGGTCAACAAGCAAATAACCCTTGGTTGCAAGAGTTTCCTGACCCTATAACAAGAGTGTCTTGGGATAACTATGTTACGGTATCCAAAGCAGATGCAGAACGTTTAGGTTTCGTGAACGAGCATGTGGCTAACGGAGGTTTGGACGGTAGTTATGCGAATGTCACCGTGAATGGAGTTGTAATAAACAATGTTCCTGTAATAATACAGCCCGGTCAGGCTATTGGTTCCATAGGTCTCTCTTTCGGTTACGGAAGAAAAGTAGGTATGAAAACCGAAATGCAAACAGGTGTAAATGCGTATCCATTATACCAAGATTTTAACAGCGTTCAAGCTGCTACAATAGAGAAAGCTTCGGGAATGCATGAATTTGCATGTATTCAGTTGCATAAGACCCTAATGGGTAGAGGAGATATCATTAAAGAAACTACTTTAGAGATATTCAATACTAAAAACCATGCAGAATGGAACCCGCAGCCTCAAGTGTCGTTAGATCACCAGGAGGTGCCTGCAACTTCTGTAGATTTATGGGATAGTTTTGATCGTACTATCGGTCATCACTTCAATATGTCCATAGATTTAAATGCTTGTACAGGTTGTGGTGCTTGTGTTATTGCTTGTCATGCAGAAAACAATGTTCCTGTAGTTGGTAAGGAAGAAGTTAGAAAGAGTAGGGATATGCACTGGTTGCGTATTGATAGATATTATTCTTCAGAAGATACTTTTGAGGGGGATAATATTAAGAAAGATGAGTTTGATGGCCTATCTGGTGACAAAGGTTCGTTAGGTGGTTTTGGTGAGTTGGAAGATCCGGCAGCTAATCCGCAAGTAGCTTTTCAGCCTGTAATGTGTCAGCACTGTAACCATGCACCATGTGAAACGGTTTGTCCTGTTGCGGCAACATCTCATAGCCGTCAAGGTCAAAACCATATGGCTTACAACCGTTGTGTAGGTACGAGGTATTGTGCTAACAACTGTCCTTACAAAGTTCGTAGGTTTAACTGGTTCTTGTATAATAACAATGATGAGTTTGATTACCATATGAACAATGACTTGGGCAAGATGGTATTGAATCCTGATGTAAATGTTCGTTCAAGAGGGGTTATAGAAAAATGTTCAATGTGTATTCAGAAGACCCAGAAGTCTATTTTGGATGCTAAAAGAGACGGGCGTCTTGTAAAAGATGAAGAGTTTCAAACAGCATGTTCTTCTGCATGTAGCACAGGGGCTATAATCTTTGGTGATGTTAACGATGAGGAAAGTGAAGTTTCCAAATTAGCAGAGAGTGATCGTATGTACCATTTGTTGGAGCATGTGGGAACTAAGCCAAATGTGTTCTATCATGTGAAAGTGAGAAACACGAACGAAGCATAAAATCGTATTTAAGTAAACAACTATAATAGAATTATATGGCGTCGCATTACGAAGCACCTATACGAAAGCCCTTAGTTATTGGGGATAAAGGCTACCATGATGTTAGTGTGGATATAGCCGCTCCAGTTGAGGGTAGGGCTAATAAGCATTGGTGGATTGTGTTTTCTATAGCCTTAATGGCATTTCTTTGGGGAATTGGTTGTATTATTTATACAATCTCCACAGGTATCGGTACATGGGGTTTGAACAAGACCGTTAACTGGGCTTGGGATATTACTAACTTTGTTTGGTGGGTAGGTATTGGTCATGCCGGTACTTTGATATCAGCGGTACTTCTATTGTTCCGTCAGAAATGGAGAATGGCAATTAACCGTTCTGCGGAGGCAATG
>ENA-ORXM01004767-ORXM01004767.1-marine-metagenome-genome-assembly--contig:-NODE-4767-length-11497-cov-20.096497_pt1 | contig 11497 bp, 10 predicted proteins | sample MGYA00237867_ERZ511480 | MGnify/ENA primary metagenome ERZ511480 (study PRJEB26309, sample SAMN06266103) | marine metagenome | isolation source: Algal blade | place: United Kingdom:Sidmouth, United... | reverse complement strand
GTTAATAATAGGAACGATAGATTTACATGTAATATATTCGCTCTAGGATGCAGCATAGCAGGAAGTCAGGATACTCAGAATGAAGTAGCACTCTGTGCTGGTGAGGACTATACCCTACCGTCAGGATTACTTGTGAGTGATGCTGGTACTTATAACGATACATTGATTGCCTCTAACTTCTGCGACTCTATCATTACAACTAATTTATCCTACCTCGATACACTAAGCAGTATGGTGACACACAATGGATGTAATGGTGACGGATTCGAAGTAAGCGTAGGAGGTATAAATTACAACGAAAGCAATCAGACAGGCAGAGAAACTTTAACTGCTTCCAACGGATGCGATTCTATCGTTACTGTAGAGTTAGCATTCTCAGAAGCAACAAGTTCCATATTCCAAGAACGTATATGCGAAGGTGACGATACTGAATTCACAGTAGGGACTGAGGTATTTGGCAAGGATAATCTTACAGGTTCTGTAATGCTTAATAGCTCAACGGGCTGTGACTCTATCGTAGATGTATCTATAACATTAGAAGCTAATTTTATGGAGACAGAGACATACCAAAGGTGTAGCGAAGAATCCTTATCTGTAAGAGACAGAGAGTATTCTGGCACCACAATAGACACATTCTTTTATACTAATGAATCAGGATGTGACTCCCTCTATGTTGTAAACATTGAAACGTATGAGATTATACCAGATCCTCAAATAGAAAATCCTATCAATTTAATAATTAATGAAGAGTATGAAATATCAGTACCTTTAGATGATGAATTTACTATCCTATGGGAGCCTGCAGATTTGGTCAGCTGTAGTACATGTGCTACTACCTCGGTCCTCTCAGATGGATCTATAGATTTGCTTACTTATACGATTATAGATGATAATCTCTGTAGTCGATCTTTTGACATTAATCTATCATACGATTGCCCTGTATACTTGCCCAACATTATATCACTACAAGATCAAGACAGTCCGAACAACTCCTTCGGGCCACTAAGCAATGACGCTTGCAATCTATCAGATAGCTACGAGATGTACATTTATGATAGATGGGGAGAGCTGATATTCTTTACTGATGATCCTGATATAAGCTGGGACGGATACTACAACAATAATTTTGTAGAAAGAGGAGTCTACGTTTATTATATCTCCTATATTTTTAATGGAAAGGCAATGAAGAAATCAGGTGATCTTACAGTGCTGTAACTCATCTATCACAGGCTTATAATTAATTACCTCTAAAACCTTGCATTACTCTTAGGAAAGCTTAGACTGTTGCCTTCCTTCGTATGTTGTTGTTCAGTAAGTATAACTTTTTTGAAGGCTCTTGACTTACATAAGCTGTACTTCCGTAACCTACAATCATACCTGGTGAGACTAACTCATAGATCTTGTTAATTGTTATTTGTTATTTGTTAAATTTTAATTGACGTAGATGAATTAAGATTTTAAAATAGCAACAATAACTATAATTTGATGAGTAAAAGAAACATCAATATCACCGACTTGCCTTGGAATCTATTCTAACTTTAGCGGCATTTAAGCTTCAAGAATAACTTCTCAAAACACTCAAAAGAGATAGAAGAGATAGAAGAGATAGAAGAGATGGTAATAGATATCAATGTCACACTCACAACTCTCACCCATATATAATCATGATAGTTGCTCAATTTTCATCTACTACATTCTACAGTCAGTAAACAAGCTGGGATATAATATCATCTCACTATTCAAATGGGTAAATGATACCATTACTCTGTCTTAATGTATCCATCATAGAAATCAGCTGAAGGCTATCGTCGTGAGACCATTTCGAGGATTCTATCTGACCATTAGAAATACACTCATCACATTCCATAATCTCATGACCGTAACCTTTACCTATCTTAGGAATATCATAATGCGTCTTTTCGTTATCCTTGATTAAAGTATAACCTTGCGCCTCATGCCATCGCTCATCAATATGTATGGAGCCTTTTGTTCCATTAATTTTAGCTATCATTTCTGAGTTACTTATGAGACCGCAATTCAAGCTTGCATGAGCTGATTTATAATCTAAAATCATCGAAGTCTGAAGATCGATTCCGTTAGCATGCTTTATAGAAGAAGCCTTCATCTCATCGGGATAACCTAAAATCATATAACTTAAAAACAATGGATATATACCAACATCAAGTAGAGCTCCACCTGCCAAGTCAGGATTAAATAATCTTTTCTGCAGGTCTACTTCTCGATGAAAACAGAAATCTGCATTTATAAATGTGACATCGCCTATTACTCCTTCTTTGATCACTCGCAATACATCAACGAAAGCTGGATTAAACCTTGTCCATAGCGCTTCCATAAGAAACCTATCGTACATCGTACTTGCTGCAATTAGATCTTGTACCTGACGGTGTGATACTCCAAGTGGCTTCTCACATAGTACGTGCTTACCATTTGACATTGCATCGACTCCAAGCTGCATATGGGAGTTATGGGGCGTCGCTATATAAACGATATCAACTTGGGCATCATCCAATAATTCACGATAGCTACCGTAAGCATTATGAGCTCCGTGAGTATCGGCAAAGTTACATGCCTTAGTAGCACTTCGAGAGGCTACAGCCTGCAGTGAGTGCCCTTCGATTAGATTAAGGTCATTAGCAAAAGTGTTAGCTATATTACCCAAACCTATTATTCCCCAACGTAGCATAAAAAATATGATTGCTTTTAAATTTATAACTGAAAGTTATTTATACCAATAAGTAACTTTAATCTAAAACAAATTATAGTAATTCCTCAACTTAAAATGAATAAAAAATCTCCTTAGATGACTCTAAGGAGATTTAATGATATGACTTGCAATTTACATTGGCTATCACATAAGATGCTATAAGTTGATAGTACAATAGAAAATAATTCAGCTTATAAACAAAAATTCTATGTCCCATGTTGCTTACAATACTTATCTGCAGCACAGTGTATAACTATATACTGAGACTACAAGTAGATTTCAATTTACTATTATAAAAGATAATTATTAATGATATCCATATTTACTATATGACATTTACCTTCATTCTGATCTTCTAATAAGTCCTCGATCTTATATATGAGTAGACTACTGTCAACTTTACGTTTGACTAAGACTTCATCCTCTCGACAGTAGATTATTACAAAATTTTGCATAAATAAAACAATTATTTAGAACCGAAAAAAAACATGAGGAGCCTATCCTTTGATGTACTCCCCACGCAATTATGCTATTCAATCCATCAAATTAAATATCTGATGAACCTGCTTTAGTTACGAGTGATCACATCTGATCAGATTTATGTAAATCAATTTAGTAAGAGAGAAAGACAACTTATTATAAAAGCTAATCGACAGTGTAGCCTTCAATGACATAATGTATTGAGAGGGGTTAATATAATGACATAACTGGAACTACAGAATGTACAATGCATTGTAAGCTGGACTTAGACATCCATTAGATTCGTTCTCAGTGCATTATCTGTTGTAATCATAATTGACTTGTGGACATAAAAAAAATCCCCTTAGACTACTCCAAGGGGATTCTATAATATTCTTTAAGATTTCTCTTACAAATTATCTAGCGAATGCACCTACTACTAAATAAGTAGATAGATCAACTGTGCTGATATCTTGAAGTGGATCATGCACTACAAAGAAACCTTCGTAAGTAGTAGTAATTGCTGTATAATCCAAAGTAGTTTCCTGACTGATAGAAGCTGTTCCACCATTACCTGCTAACTGCTGAGCAAAAACTGCACTGTTAGGAGATTCATTGTAAGGAGTACCATTTGGAGTAGATGAAGCATCAGCAGCATCATGAGCATGAATGTTGTAAGTAACATCATCTACTGTATTAGTCAATTCTACAGTGATCATAGTGTTACCACTTTCCAATTCAGTTACAGTCATTTTTGCTGTAAGATCATCTGAGTGAGTACCTACATAAGGTGTAGCTGTATTAAAGTCATAATCGAAAGATGTAGTTGCTAGATCATCGTCTCCTCCACATGAAGTCATCATTAAACCTGTAAGGAGTAATGCTGTAGCTAATAATAAATTAAGTTTCATAAAATTATTTGTTGTTTGATTAAAAATATTTCTAATTGAATTACGTCACAAAGGTCACGATTGGATCTTGAATAACCTACATTTTTGCGATTTTAACAAAAAGAAAAACGTTGGGTCGAGACTGAAAAAAATTCAATTAATTACACATATTTGGTATATATAATTTTTTTATGTTAAATATATCAGATACACATAATATATAGCTGTCTAAAGTGGTTATTACCCTACAAAAACGACATACAATATAAGCGTACTTCAACTTCACTGAATTTTTTAGTTTTCATCACAAAGCAATAATTTATTAAAATCATGAAGAATCCATTAGTTCTACTAGTATTAGTATGCGGTATGCACTCCCTCAATGCACAATTAACCATAGGTATAAAAGCCAACTACGCAGTCAACACGAGTCCATCGACACAGACAGAATTATCGACCCTCGGAAAGTCTGTAGAGCTGCTGGATATGCAATACGTGTCTACAAAGGACCAATTGTCATATGGCCTATCCATATATGATGAAAATGCCTTCGTGTTTATGAACACGGATATTATGTACACTCAGACCGAGCATGAGTATGAAATCAACAACCTGATAGATGATTTTAAGCGGGCTTCTGTCAAGAATTTCTCACATAGGTCGTCTAAGATTAGCGTTCCGTTAGCTGCCGGAGTTAAACTTCAAAACATAAAGATCGGTGGCGGCCCTATATTCAACTACACACTATCAAGCTCACAAGATTTATCAGGCATAGACAATATAGTAGAGAGAGAAAATAAAGTAAATATGGGCTTCCAATTTGTCGTCGGCTACATCATTCAAGATAGAATACACATAGATCTCAGAAGAGAGATTAATTTTTCTGATGTAGGAGATAATTATAGCTATCAGGGCGTTCCTGTAGACTTAAAGTCAAGCCCTCACAATGTAAGCTTAGGGCTATCCGTATATTTATAATAAGATACGTATATAGAAAGCCCCTTCACTTATTCGCCTTTCAGAGGGGGCCTTTCTTTCATACCATCTGACAGAACTAAGTTCTCTATACATTGCTCTCTTATATTCCAAAGTTCCTCTTCAGAATATATAATATCATACATGGCTTTCCATCGTATGATATAGGACTTATGGTAGTGCCTCTTTAAGTTTACAACTTCTACGGGAAGCATTTGCTGCTCTTCTAAAAGATCCGTCTGTATAAGATCATATATAGATTCTTCTTTGGTAACATCTATTACACCGTCTCCGAATCTCACATAACAGTGTGCCTCTGGAATATATTCAATATCATAATCTTGTATCACATTTCCTATACCTAAGGTGTTCTGATTATTCATTCTATATATCCCTATTATCAACTTAAAATCATTGTAATCATTCTCAAGTGCTACAGTACAAAAAAAAGCATGTTTAGAACTGCAAGTTCCACATCCTTCTTCCATAACAAGATGTAACTGAGTAGGATCTGATATCCGCTTGTAGGGCAATGCCTTAAGCCATTCAGACAATTGATCTAAGTCTTTGATATGCATGGCTCGAAGCTGCGGAGACAAGCCACTACCTGAACTTAACTTATATTGTGATAGATGTCTCACTAATTAAAATAGTGTAGCATAAATATACATCTATGAAATCAATCAATATCAATGAGAAGTTTAATTTATTTCAGGAGCATTGGACACCAAAACTAATAGGGGAACTCAACGGTCAGGCCGTCAAACTCGCTAAACTAAAAGGAGAATTCATATGGCACAACCACAAAGACGAAGACGAATTATTCTTCGTAATCAAGGGCACACTTATAATAGAACTCGAAGATAAAATACTAACATTGTCTGAAGGCGATATGACAATTATTCCCCGTGGTGTAGAACATAAGCCGATCGCGGAGAAGGAAGTATGGGTTATGCTATTTGAGCCTATGTGTACTAAGCATACTGGAGAGGTAGAGCATGAGTTAACGCAGACAGAGATGGAAAAGATATGAGCATTAGGATTTAATGCTTAGTAAGATTTGGAATAAAAACAGGTCTAATGTCGGAGATATGTAAGTAAAGGTATTACACTACTAATGTGTAGAAGTCAGAGACGTCCTGACAATAACCAGATATATGGGTTATATTAAATGAGTCTATGATTACTCAGCGTACTGTAATCATGATTTTGTAAGTCCCAATATTTACTAACTGACTGAAATGACTCTTCAGAAAATACAACTTACAGCCACTTCTTCTTCCGAAAGTACATCAATAAAAAGAACAAAATAACAAGCATCAGTCCCAACAAATAGAAGTACCCATACTTCAATTTTAACTCAGGTATATTCTCGAAATTCATTCCATATATACCAGCAAGAAATGTCAGAGGTATAAATATTGTAGATACTAAAGTAAGGACCTGCATGACTTGATTCATCTTAAAGCTGACCTCGGTTATGAAAAGATCCTGAAGACCATTTAAAACATCACGGAAAGTATCCACACTGTCGATGATCTGAATTGTATGCCCATATAGATCACGGATAAACACAAGAGAAGAATTATCTACGAACTCACTTTCTGATCGCGAAAATCGACCTATCGCTTCTCGTAGTGGGGATACGGATTTTCTGAGTACTAATATCTCTTTTCTTAATTTATGTATATCTCCTTTACTCTTTACGTCTTGGCTTTCCATGAGATTGTCTTCTAAGACTTCTATTGTTTCTTCAATTTCGTCAAGAACAACGTAGTAGTTATCTACAATCATATCGATAATCGAATAGGCCAAATAATCAGCTCCCTTATGTCGTATTCTTCCCTTACCGCTGAGTATTCTTTGCCTTACAGCACTCAGTAGATCACTCTCCCTCTCTTGAAATGAGACAACAAAACCAATTCTAAAATAAAGTGTGACTTGTTCCGATGTAATTTTTCCTAATGACTTATCAAACTTCAGAAACCTAATAGACATAAAATTTCCTTTCTCATACTCTTCATACTTTGGACGCTGATGGACGTCCACGACATCTTCTAATATAAGCGGATGTATACTAAAGGTATTACCGAACAGTTCAATAAGCTTAGAATCATTGACACCTCTGAAATCATACCAATCTACATACTCATCAGAAGACTGGTGGTATACATGCTCTTTGTGATTGTCATACAATTCTTGAGTGATATCAGTACCATTGTATTTGGTGTAATGCACTATTACCTTTTCTACATTTTTGCTACCAGTATAGATAATTGATCCAGGTGGCAGACCAGGTTTTTTTATTCTCCTACTCATTGTCATCTTGTTCTGATAATAGGTTTTTATGTATTAATGTTCTATGAGGAAAAGGAATCTCTATATCCTCTTTATCAAATCTTGATTTTATAGATTCTAATAAATCGCATTCTAACTCAAAGGCGTCCTTAGCGCCTCTTGTCCACGCCCATCCCCTTAGAATGACTGCTGACTCTGCCAGCCTCATAACCCTCACAGGTGCTAGTATCTCTCCATCCTGAATCTGCTTTTCCGTTCTAAGATCCACATGAAGAGGGTGATTAAGAATCTCTTCTCGTACAATCTCTTTTGCTCTAGTTATATCAGAAGAATAACCGATCCCAATTTCGATAAACTTACAGATGCTGTCTTCACCAAAATTTGAATTCGTAATAATCTCACCACTGATCAATGAGTTGGGAATAATTATTCTCCTATTCTCAAAATCTCGAATAACAGTGTGCCTTAGTGTAACATCCTCTATCACACCGTTCAATTCTCGCAGCCTAATCCTATCATTAATCCTGAACGGCTTAAAGATAATTATAAATACGCCACTTATGATATTGCTTAATGCATGCTGTGACGCAAATCCTACTGCAACAGCCAATATACCTGCACCAGCTAATAATGACTTGGCCAGTGCTCTCAGGCTCGGCATAATATATATGGCTATACTAAATCCTATTATATAGATCAAGGAAATAATAACCCTCCTAAGGAATACATAATTAGTCGGGTCATTCTGAAGCTCCTCCGTAGATTTTGCGATCAACCGCTTGAAAAATTTATTGGTTATAAGCGCTATAATTATCGTCACTAATATGATAGCACCAAATGATGATATGCTTTCAATGTTATTTATAAGTGTTTCTTTCATGGGGTGTGGTTAGTATTATCGTTATGGTCATATAATAGCAAGAATATTTAACTTTCAGTTTTTGTAATGTTACTAAAAATAAGTTTGTAATCAGAGATATTCGGAAAATAGGGGATTCTCAGGCCTTGCATAATGAATGATTATTTCTCCCGTTTACGACGGTGGGAGCAAAAGAGCTGACAGCATCTATGGACCATTTTTTGATGAAGGCCATTCGTTTTTCTAAGTCGTCGTTGTTGAAGAAAAATATATAGTAATACTAATAGATACCATTTCTGTTTTTCATAGGATATAATGTGATAGCCCGTCTATTTAATATTCAATTTCAAATTTGATTCAATTTGATTTATTTTATCTTTTGCTATTCCATTTTCTTTGGCTTTTGATTTCCAATTGGAAATAGCTGAAACTACTTCTTCAATAATTTCCTTTGACTTTTTGATTGAATTATCATTAGCAATTTTGATTAAATCCTGTTGGGTTATTTCCTTTCTTTTTCCATTAATAGACATTTGATGCATGTTTGTATTTCTACCTGGAGTAGGATTGAAACTATAAGTAATATCATATGCGGGTGATAATCTCCATTCTCCATTTTGAGGAAGGATAAATGATGTGTTTTTAGTATGATCATCTTGATTTCTACCGATCACATTGAATATCATCCTTCGATACATTTGTTCAAGTTGATTATTTCCTAATTTTAATTTACGCATTACTTGAAAGAGTTGTTCATACGATGTTGATCCAATATTATTGAAATCATAATGTGCAATCCCTGTTAATGTTTGCATATGTATTTTTTGCCCTTCCACTCGATCAAATCTTCTTGTCATGAAGTGATCTCTACCAGACTCTTGCAATAACTTACATTCAGACATTTCTATACCACATTCTTTTGCAAGTAAATAGTATACATATTCAATTTTCCCATAGCCTTTTGGGTCACCTAATTCGTGATCTTGTATTCCGTCAAACTTTAGTAGCCAATGCTCATAGTCTTTATCTAAATCCAAATTACCAGACACGATTCTTTCATCATTTCTATTTATTGCAATAACCGCCTTCGGTCGCATTCCTCCAGCTGATGTGCCTACGGTAATTATTTGATCAAGGGCTTTGGTTTTATCCTTTTTAAACGATGTTTCCAAAGATTCTTTTTTCTTCATTATTTTTGATGCAATTTCTACTAATTCTCCCAGTTGAATATCTTCTATTTCATTGCTTTCATTTTTTATCGTAGGTTCGAATTCGAGTGCCCCCATTGCCTTACTTCCAACATAGCATAATCTCTCGATTGGGGTGAAGTCATTTGGTGAACGACCATTTCTACTCAACCAAAGATCGATCAATGTATTCCCAAATTTATCTGGCAATGAATCGGATAGTAACCCAGGTAATTTTTTAAATGTATCTGGATTAAGATTAGGAAAAGAATATATACGCTTACCCATTACTGCTGCGTCCAAAGGCATCATAACTGGTGCAAGATCTATTTCTTCTTTTATAAATTCTTTAGTGTATTCGAATATTGCGACTTGTCGATCAGTGTCCCAAATTGCTGCACCCAATTCTTTTCCCCATATTTTTATTGTTACTTCTGCCATCCCTTTACTTTTTTGTTGATGCTCTTTTTTTCTTTGTTCTATTTTTTAATCTTATCACCTCAATTGGACTAACTTCTTGTTCCGGTATTAAATGCTCTATGTTTTCCAGTACTCTTAGTCCTCTCATAATTTCAATAAGAGATGATAAGTTTACTCCCATTCCTCTTTCTATTTTACTTATTGAAACCCTACTTAGGCCTGTTTTTTTAGCAAGTTCGTTTTGGGTGATATTGTATTCTAACCTAAGTTTCTTGAGCTTTTCACCTACTATGGCTTCAATTCTTGCATTTGTCATCGAATACCAATCCATAACGTATATATTAGTTTACATTAATTAATATATCTAGTCATAATGACAAGATATCTTTACATTGGTAAATATAGTTTATTTTTGCTATAATGTCAATATAAGTTTACATAAAGGAGGTATATGTGTATTAATGTTAAGATACATTTACATTCTGCTTGATGAGCCATAACATTTAGAAACATGAACCTTATTGAAGTATTACTATCCAACCCACTCAATACCCGCCGCCGCCATATAAGCACCAGTCCAGGCAGCTTGAAAATTAAACCCTCCAGTAACGGCATCGATGTCAAGTATCTCACCTGCAAAAAGCAGATTAGGATATCGCTTACTTGAGAATTTCTTGAAATTAATCTCGTTGAGATGTACACCACCTGCGGTGACGAATTCTTCTTTGAATCGATTCTGACCTTCTATTTTAAAAGTAGATTTTTTTAGGATGTCGATTAGTTTTTGCATTTCTACTTTAGATAGTATAGCAAATTTCTTCTGTCCATCAAGCTCTGCTATCGAGAGCAATTGTGCAGCCATTCTACGAGGTAATCCTAATACAGTGTGGTTGCCCATCAGCTTTTTAGCATTAGAATCTCGCCAGCCTTTTATTTCTTTTTCCGAGACATCGGGACGGAAGTCTATTCTTAGTTTGCAATTATAATTACATGAGTAGAAGTGGTGAGCTCCCCTTGCACTTAACTTTAATATAGAAGGACCACTTAGTCCCTTATGTGTAATGAGCATCGGTCCATCACTGACGTGAGGTGTTCCTGGGATAGATAATCCTACATCGCTAAGCGTAATTCCAGAAAGCCCTTTCAGTCGAGCATCATTGATCTTAAAGGTAAATAATGAAGGCACTGGTGAGACGATTTCCATGCCTCTATTCTGTAGAATTTTCCATATCGTCATACTGCTTCCAGCACCTACGAATAGTACGTCTGCCTCATGCTCTACCCCATTTAGTAATCGTACATTATGAGGCTTGCCATTGTCTTCGCTTAGATTTATATCTACGACTTTAGAGCCTAGTTCTATTTTTACATTGTTGCGCTTACATGCATTCGTGAGACAGTCGATGATTGTCTGAGAAGAATCTGTAACTGGAAACATCCGACCATCTGCTTCGACTTTAGTCTTCACACCTCTTTTGCTAAACCATTCTATGGTCTCCGTAGGACCAAATCTCATAAAGGGTTTTAATAATGCCTTTTCTCCTCTTGGATAATTTCTAACAAGTACGTTAGGATCGAAACAATGGTGGGTCAGATTACACCTACCGCCACCGGATATGGAGACTTTAGCTAACACTTTCTTGCCTTGCTCTAAGATTGTAACTTCTGCATCAGGAAATCTCTC
>ENA-ORXM01004766-ORXM01004766.1-marine-metagenome-genome-assembly--contig:-NODE-4766-length-11498-cov-17.937133_pt1 | contig 11498 bp, 5 predicted proteins | sample MGYA00237867_ERZ511480 | MGnify/ENA primary metagenome ERZ511480 (study PRJEB26309, sample SAMN06266103) | marine metagenome | isolation source: Algal blade | place: United Kingdom:Sidmouth, United... | reverse complement strand
CCTGTCCACCTCGATAGATTTCATAATAAATCGCATCTCGAATCTTCTCAGCTTTGAACGTCATCAACTCCGTATGAATAGGCTGACGATTCGGGGGCGGTGTACGGATAATCGACAGATCTCTCGCACTCATCAACGAAAACTGTAAGGTACGGGGAATCGGTGTAGCCGTCAAAGTGAGCGTATCGACATTCACTTTCATATTCCGCAATTTCTCCTTTACTGCCACACCAAACTTTTGTTCCTCATCAATCACCAATAAGCCCAAATCCTTAAAGGCAACACTTTTACTCGTCAAAGCATGTGTCCCAATAATTACATCTACTTCACCTGTTTTCAGTTTTTCTATAGTTTCTTTTTTTTGTTTGGCTGTTTTAAAACGATTGAGAAAATCGACCTTACAAGGAAAATCTTTAAGTCGTTCTGTAAAAGTCTTAAAGTGCTGCATCACCAAAATAGTCGTTGGCACTAAAATCGCCACTTGCTTATTATCAGCCAATGCTTTGGCTGTTGCTCGAATGGCGATTTCCGTTTTACCAAAACCCACATCTCCACAAACCAAACGATCCATAGGATAAATCGCTTCCATATCCGCTTTTACATCTTGCGTCGCTTTTAATTGATCGGGTGTATCTTCATAAATAAAAGAGGCTTCTAATTCTGTTTGCAAAAAACTATCGGGCGCAAAAGCATGACCTGTTGAGGCTTTTCGTTTCGCATACAAAACAATAAGGTCTTTCGCAATATCTTTGATTTTACTCTTAGTCTTGCGTTTAAGATTTGCCCAAGCATTTGAGCCTAATTTAAAAATCTTTGGCTTGCGACCATCTTGACCGATATATTTTGCAATCTTATGTAAGGAGTGAATGCCGACAAAAAGCATATCTCCATCTTTATATTCTATGCGAACCGTCTCTTGAGTTTTATCATTGACTGTCAATTTTTGTAGACCCATAAATTTACCAACACCGTGATCTATATGCGTCACAAAATCCCCTCGATTCAATTCATTTAACAATTTAATCGAAACAGAATTTCTTTTAGAATAAGATTGCTTGATTTTATACTTATAAAAACGGTCAAAAATCTGATGATCCGTATAACAAGCTAATTTTAAATCCTTGTCAATAAATCCTTCATGCAAGGCAGTTTGTACGGGATTGTATTCTATATCCGCACCCAAGTCTTGAAAAATATGTTGGAAACGTTTAACTTGACGAGAATTGTCCGTAAAAATGAAATTGAGAAAACGATTTTTAGTGTTTTTTTGAAATTCCTCAATCAACAATTCAAAATTCTTATTAAAAGGCGGTTGTGGCACTATTTGGTATGTCCAATTTTCTCCATTCAAATAACTCTGATGCCCAAATTCAACAACACCAAATTTTGCTATATCTTTTTGTAAATCCGCTAATTTGACAAAAGCTTCTTCAAAATTACCTTTAAAAAAAGAATGGTCAGGTAAATTTTCTGGATTCTCTACTTGAGAAACAAGGGCTTTTGCTTCTTCCGTCAAAGATTGAATTTTGGCTTCAAATCCTTCAAAATCTTTAAACCAAAACGTTGTTTGTTCGGGAAGTAATTGCAACAAAGAAGTTTTTTCCCTACTTTCAAAATGGGCATTGATGTTGGGAACGATTGTAACTTGGGAAATCTTTTTATCAGAAAGTTGGGTGATTGGATCAAAAATACGGATAGATTCTACTTCATCATCAAAAAGTTCTACACGATAAGGCTTTTCATTCCCAAAAGAATAAATATCAATAATTCCCCCACGTATGGAAAACTGCCCAGGCTCATACACAAAGTCCGCATGCTCAAATCCATATTCCACCAATAACTCAATGATAAAAGCCGTATCTAACGACTCATTGAGCTTAATGTGCAATGTGTTTTCAGAGAGAACAGCCGTATTGACCACCTTTTCAAACAAAGCTTCAGGATACGTTACCATCAATTCCCCCGTCGTAACGCTATTGAGCAAACGACCCAATGTTTCGGTTCTCAACAAAACATTGCTTTTGTTTACTTCCCCAAATTGTCCCGTTTTTTTAAAAGAATCAGGAAAAAATAAAATATCCTTTTTCTTCAAAATATTTTTAAGGTCATTCTGAAAATAAGCCGCCTGTTCTTTATTGGGCAAAACATAAAGGTGTGGCTGTGGTCTTTTCTTAAAAATAGCAGAACAAAGAAAAGCATCCAAAGAACCCGCTAAACCTTGTAAATAAATACGAGGAGCTGCACTTTGATGCAGTTTATCCACTATTTCTGCTGTGCGGGGATCAACAGTATAGAGTTCTAATAAGTCGTTTAAGTCCATATATGCTGCAAAAATAAAACATTTTTTGAACATGTACTGTCCATCCAAAATAGCCCTGATGGTAGTGGTATGGTGGCGATGTAGGGGCAGATGTGTCTGCCCGCAGCGTAGGCAAGCCACCATAAGAACGGACAGCAGGACTGAACGTCATAAAAAAAGACAAACCATGCGCTCCAAAAAAATAAAAATAATAGGTCTAAGAACTTAAAGGATGTTAATTTCAAGTTAACCTTTCTAAAAATCAAAGAGAAATTCCCAAATTTTCCCTAATTTTCTGAAATAGACAACTTGCATTACAATTTTTGTAAGTTTTATTAGGAGAGAACGGTGAATTGCTTCGTCGTTACGTCAAGTCCTGCTATCCGCTAATGGATGGCATCTCTAAGATGCCTTGCATTTTTCGCACTACATTCTGCGAAAAGCCATTCAATCGCCAACGCAGTCTTCCAACCGCTACTATCAGGTCTATTGTACACGGTCTCAACGCTAAATAAATTTAAAAATCGTCTCTGCAAAAAGAACCCATTAACTCTTTTAAACCCACATTAATCATGAAAAAAATCTTATGGATTTGCTGTATTTTGCTCTGTTGCAATATTGGGCAAGCCACCGCACAAAACAAAAAGGCAAGGAAAGCCAAGAAAAAAGACAAAACCGAAGCCAAAAAAGACGACGAGAAAAAAGATAAGAAAGACTTATTGAAAACGTGTGTCAAACAAGACGGACTATTCACGATGTATCAAGACACAACGAATGGTTCGGCTTATTTAGGCATTCGAGAAGATCAATTAGACAAAGATTTCATTTACTTTAGTTACACCGAAAATGGGCCAATCTGGACATTTCATGTACGAGGCGTCTTTCGAGAAAACAAAGTCTTTACCATCCGCAAACACTACGATAGAATTGAGTTTGTAACCCAAAATACAAGTTTCTATTTTGACGAAGAGAACGCCATTAGTCGAGCAGCCGACGCCAACATTACAGAAGCAATCATGGTGAGTACTAAAATCGAAAAAACAGATGAAAAAGAAAAAATCTACTACATTAAAGCAGATGACCTCTTTTTATCCGAAAAGATAGCTGCCATCAAACCAACTCCACCATCGGGACCCAATGCCAACAAAGCCTTTAATTTGGGGAAAATGAGCAAGGACAAAACAAAGTACCGAGCCATCCGAAATTATCCCGAAAATACAGAAATAGTCGTGGATTACGTCTATGAAAATGCCATGCCAAGAGTCAGAGGGGGCGCAGAAATCACCGATGCTCGATACATCACAATTACCTATCAACACACTTTTATAGAAGTACCTAAAAATGGCTATAAACCAAGACGAGATGACGGAAGAGTCGGGTATTTTATGGATAAAGTAACAGATTTGACCTCAACGAGTTCAGCACCTTATAGAGATGTAATTCATCGTTGGAACTTAGAAAAGAAAGACCCCGATGCAGCCTTATCCGAACCCATTAAGCCAATCACCTGGTGGATAGAAAATACAACTCCACAAGATTTAAGACCAACCATCAAGTCAGCCGTATTATCGTGGAATAAAGCTTTTGAAAAAGCAGGTTTCAAAAATGCAGTCGTCGTCAAAGAACAACCCGATGACGCAGAATGGGACGCAGGAGACATTCGGTACAACGTATTGCGTTGGACGTCATCACCTGTTGTTCCCTGGGGCGGTTATGGACCAAGTTTTGTCAATCCACTAACAGGAGAAATTTTGGGGGCAGATGTCATGTTGGAATATGTATTTGTGAAAAACAATTTACGAAGCAGCAAGCTTTTTGAGACAGCAGGCATGGGCATCGAAGCAATGGGAGAAGCATGGTTAGAGGAAAACGAATTAAGCGAAGGACTTCCAACAATGACAGCATGTGATCCACATACTTGTACCGCAGCCCACTTTCTACAAATGAACAATATGATGGGTAGTGCCTACTTAAAAACAGTCGATTCTTCAGATGAAGACATTGCCAACATGCTCAAAGAAGCCTTACATTATCTCTTATTGCACGAAGTAGGACACACCTTAGGACTCAACCACAACATGAAAGCAACGAATTTGCATAGTCCCGAAGAGGCACACAACAAAGCAAAAACAACTGAAATGGGTTTATATGGTTCTGTCATGGATTATCCAGCCATTAACATCGCTAATGATAAAGCCAAGCAAGGACAATTTTATACAACAACACCAGGCCCTTATGATCATTGGGCAATTGAATATGGATACTCAACAGGTTTAGAAGATGAAAAGAAAGAAGAAGCCCGTCTCAACAAAATCTTAGAGCGTTCTTCTGATCCAGCCTTGACTTTTGGAAATGATGCCGATGATATGCGAGGACCAGGAAGAGCGATAGATCCAAGAGTCATGATTTTTGATATGAGCAACGACCCAATTCGTTATACAGAAGAAAGAATTCAATTGGTCAAAAATATGCTCCCAAAACTCAAAGACAAATTTACCAAAGAAGGAGAATCTTATCAAGAACTACTTTTTGCTTATTATGCAACGACAGGGCAATTATGGGGCGGATATAGTAGTGTTAGCCGTTTTATTGGTGGTGTCTATGTCGATAGGAGCGTAGCAGGACAAAAAGGAGAAACACAACCTTTTACGCCTGTAGCATATGAAGATCAAAAAAGAGCGATGAATTTATTAAAAGAAAATCTTTTTAGTCCCAATGCCTTCGACGAACCCAAAGAAATATACAATTATTTGCAAAGGCAGCGAAGAGGCTTTGATTTCTTTGGAAAAAATGAAGATCCCCAATTATATGGTCGTTTTACTTCCTTCTATAAAGGCATCCTCGCCCACCTACTACATCCCAATGTTTTAAAACGCCTAACAGACAGCGAACTCTATGGAAATCAATACAGTGTGTTTGAAATGACCAATGATTTGACCGCAGCCATCTTCCAAGAAGACCTCAATACAACAGTCAATCCCTATCGACAACACCTACAATTGGACTACGTTAAATACCTTTTAAAAGGAGTAAGCAGTAAGAGTCCTTATGATAATGTTGCAAAATCATCCCTTTTATATCAAATACATGACATCAAAAAAATGTTGTCAAATAATAAAGGAACAGAAGCAACCAAAGCACATAGAATGCACGTCTTACATTTAATTGACCAGACATTAGAAAAAAAATAAAGTCAAACTCTTTTCATATGAAAAGAGTTTAGTAATGGTTGAAAAATAAGATAACGATTTTAGACAAAGAGATTTGGGCGAAAAACATAGGCGTAGCAGGGCTACGACGAGGCTTTTCAACGAAATATATCGGAAAATATCGAATCATACTGGCGACCCAGTCTAAACGTCAAGTCATTTTTTTACGATTACTTACACAATAAAATAGTTTTGTTACAATAAAAACCCGATGACCATCACACCAATGTTGTCGGGTTTTTTTATGCCATTCACTCGATACATCTAAACAAATAAATTTGTTTTTTATAATAAAAACATAACAACTGTAATGTTAAGGACAGCTAAAAAGCTTGGGCTTTTGCAATTCTTTTTTAACTTTATGCTTTATTACGAGGAATGAATAAGAATGTAAGAAATTCTAGCCAACAATACGCCAATAAAATACATTAGATAAAAGCAATATATACAAGATACTATAAGTCATTTTTTATCATTCTCCCCCAACTATGCGTTCCCAATAAACGTATACTAACAAACAGAATAGAACTTACATGAACTATAAATATTGCTTGGCATTTATTGCCATTATAGGTACCTTATTGCTATTATCAATGAATATATTTCGTACAGATGAAGCAGAAGAAGAATTTGCAGACGATGATTTTCATATAGAAGTTGCTCCCGATTTTTACAACGAATCCCCCCAAGAATATACATCCTCCCAAGAAGAACAACCTACAATAAAAGAAGAAGTATTACCAGCAACACAAGCCTCTATGTTTGGCTTTGATGTCAGTAGCTATTCCGTCCATTTAGATATGATAGAACAAAATCAATTTCTAAGTGATATTTTAGGAGGGTGCAATGTAGAATACTCTTTGGTAGACCAGTTGGTGAGAAAAGCAAAAGGAATCTTTGATGTGCGCCATATCAAAGCAAAACGCCCTTACACCATATTTTGTGATTCACTTGAAAAAGCAGAAATCATGATTTACGAGCATGGCCCAACAGAGTACGTCGTTTTTGATATGCGAGATAGCTTAGATGTAAAAATTGTACAAAAAGAAATTACAACTAAAATTAGAGAAGCTTCTGGTATTATAGAACACTCCTTATACCAAAGTATGCAAGCTAATGGACTCTCACCAATGCTTGTTGCCCAGTTATCAGAAGTATATGCTTGGACAGTCGATTTCTTTAGAATACAAAAAGGAGATAGCTTCAAAGTAATCTATGAAGAAAAATATGCTGATGGAGAGTTTGTAGGCATTGGAGAAATTCAAGCAGCTTACTTCAATCACTATGGAGAAGAATTCTATGCAGTCTACTACGAACATGAAGATATTCCAGGTGGAGGCGATTTCTATGATGAAGAGGCAGAAAGTCTACGAAAAGCCTTTTTAAAAGCACCCCTCAAATTTTCTCGCATATCTTCTCGTTTCCAAAAAAAGCGATTCCATCCAGTACTCAAAAGAAACAAGCCACACTTAGGTACAGATTATGCTGCTAAAACAGGAACGCCCATTATGGCAACTGCCAACGGAACCATCACAGCAGCAACACGCAATCGAGGAAATGGAAATTATGTAAAAATACGCCACAACAACGTCTATTCCACACAATACCTACATATGTCAAAAATCCACAAAGGCATCAAACCAGGTAAACTCGTCAAACAAGGCGATGTTATAGGATACGTAGGAAGTACAGGATTAGCGACAGGACCACACGTTTGTTACCGCTTCTGGAAACATGGAAAACAAGTAGATCCCTACAAACAAAAATTACCAGACGCAGACCCACTCAAAAAACACCTCATCCCATCATACGACCTATTCAAAGACAAAGTAATCTGCCACTTAGATAGCATCAAATTTGAAGAAAAACCAAACGAAATTTAATATTGGGAACTGGTGATATAATAATATCTCGTAGAGACGTTGCACTGCAACGTCTTTTGGTACAGACAGATAAGGAATCAATACACTGCAACGTCTTTTGGTCTATACAATAAGGAATTAATAATATCTCGTAGAGATGAGACAAAATGAAGAACCACAGCACCAAGAACCACAGCACTAAAAATCAAAGCTTAATCTCCCCATTATCTTCACCACCAAAAAACTGATATTGCATAATACTATAAGAAAGGTCAGACTGAATACTCACCCACTTCTTATATTCCTTAAACCATTTCATTTGTTGACTATACCAACCCTTTTTCAAAAAAGCCTCAATATAAGGATGCACGACCAAGCGTAATTTCTTATAATTAAGGTCATTAAACAAATAATCAATATCGTCCTCAATCTCATCAACAATTAGAATTGTCGAGCGAATTTTCCCTGTACCATTACAAGAAGGACAATTTTCAGAAGTTTCTATATGAATCGTTGGACGCACCCGTTGCCGAGTAATTTGCATCAAACCAAATTTCGTCAATGGCAAAATCGTATGCCTTGCCCGATCAGGCATCATCGCCGCCTTTATTTTTTCCCAAACAATCTTGCGATTTTCGGCCACCTTCATATCAATAAAATCAATGATAATGATGCCACCAATATCACGAAGCCGCAATTGTCGAGCGATTTCGTCAGCCGAAGCCAAATTAACCGCCAAAGAGTTTTTTTCTTGATCCGTTTGTGCGCCCACTTTATGCCCACTATTGACATCAATCACATACATCGCCTCCGTTTCCTCAAAAATCAGATACGCCCCATTCGGAATATTGACTGTCTTTCCAAAAAGGGATTTAATTTGTTTAGAGACTTTATAAGAATCAAAAATTGGAATTTTACCCTTATAAACCTCTACAATTTTGGTTTTGTCAGGGGCAATTTCCCCCAAATATTTTTTAATTTCTTGGGCAACAACAGCGTCATTTACTGTAATTTTTTGGAACGACTCACTCAACAAATCCCTTAAAATACTAAAAGACTTATTGAGGGCATGTTGTATTTTTTGAGGCGGGTTTGCATGAGGAATTTTCTTAACCAAAGCCTCCCATTTTTTCAAAAGATCTTTCAAATCCCTTGAAATTTCCTCTTCAGCTTGTCCCTCTGCCGCAGTACGCACAATCAAACCAAAATTAAGCGGACGAATTTTTTCAAATAGCTCTTTAAGGCGGTTGCGTTCCTCAGTGTGTTTGATTCGACGAGAAACAGAGACTTGATTGTTAAAAGGCACTAAGACCAAAAAACGTCCTGCCAAAGTCACCTCACTAGTCAAACGAGGGCCTTTCGTAGAAATAGGCTCTTTGGTAACTTGCACCAACAAAGAACGCCCTCGAAAAAAAACCTCATTAATTTTACCTTGTTTCTCAATGAGTGGTTCTAATTCAAAAGTATCCAAAAGGGCAGAATAAGGAATACCCGTAACAATAGTATCAAGATATTTGAGCTGAGAACGAACTTGGGGACCCAAATCCGAATAATGCAAGAAGCCTTCTTTACGATGACCAATATTTACAAAAGTAGCATTAAGTCCTGGCAAAATACGAGTAATCTTTGCCAAGAAAATATCGCCCACAGACAGCTTTATGTCAGATTGTTCTTGATGTAGTTCGACCAAGCGACCTTCTTCCAACAAAGCAAGGTCCATTACAGACGATTTTGCATGAACAACAAGTTCTCTATTCATTAAATAGGCAATTATTTCTACGCTTCTTTTGTGTTTAGTGAAATAGAAAAAATAAGATGAGCCAAAAAGATAAGGCTTAATGGCGCAGTTTAGCTATTTTGTTTCACTTAGTAATGGTCAGTAAATAAATGTACATTCTTTCAGCTAAAAGATTTTTTGATGATTAAATCAAAAGTATTGACTCAGAATTGCGAGTCGCCCAAAAATGATAAGTTATTCTTTGTTCATTACATTAGGAATACTGTAGAAATAAGAATGCCAAGAGATTTTTTGATAGATAAAGCTAAAAACATAGACATCCCACAAGACCAAGCTTTAGGGATGACAAGATTTTTTACAAAAAATATCAGAAAATATCGAAGATTACTTATTTTTATAGCATCCCTTATTTAAGGAGACGGAATTGTTATAAATAAAACATTGGGTAACAGATATTTATATATAATCTATTACCCAATGTTATTCTTAAATATAACTCTCATGTTTTCTTGATATTAGTTACCAAAAATTACAAAAGAGTTTAATAAAAAGATTTTTTAGGAGAGAACGGTTTGTAGCTTCGTAGTGACACATGGTCCCGCTATCCGTTCTTATGGCGGAGATGTAAGGTATTTGAAAAATGCCTTATATCTAAACCGCCATACCACTACTATCGGGTCTAGTTTGCACTATCCCAACCATAATAGACTGTATCCTATTTCTTCTTCTTATGTCTATTCTTACGAAGTCTTTTCTTTCTCTTGTGTGTAGCAATCTTATGACGCTTACGTTTTTTTCCACACGGCATACTATATTGTATTTAGTTAATAATTGAATTTATATAATTGTCTAATTCTGCCCGAAAAGCAGGATTCTGGACTATTTCTCTACATTGTTTAAAATATTTCAAAGACTCCTCTTTATTGCCTAAGCCCAAATGAGCCTCGCCCAAATAATACAAAGCCTCTGAATTTTCAGGTTCTTTTTTGATAACTTTTTCTAATCTTGCAATCGCTTTATCCATTTGTCGAGAAAAAACGGAAAGCCTCCCCAACAATAAATTGGCAGGAACATGAAGCGAATCTTCGGCAACGACCTCTCGTAACATAAACACCCCCCGCATCACTTCCTTTTTGACATCAATGTAAGTACGAGCAAGATTGACTTTACCATTCAGATTTTCTGGTGCCAATTCTACTGCCTTTTCATAGGCAAATAAAGTTTTGTCCGAAAAATAAGACTGCAAACTACTATCTTGGTTTAATTTGAAGGCAACCAAAGATTTATCACCTGCTGCTGTCCAGTTTTCTTGAGTTGATTCTAAAGCCGCCATTTCTTGGGCATAATAGGCTTGAGGACCAACAGTACGTTGTCTATCCCAAAATGCAATAGCTTGCTGAATCAACTCAACTTTATCTGATGCTGCAGTTGTATTTGCCAATTCTGTTTCAATGAGTGTAATACTATCTTGCTGGGCAGCAGGCAATTTAGATTTTAAGGTAGCTAATTCAGCTACATAATCTATAGTTGTCTGACTGTCACTGTCCTCTTGGACATTTGCCATTTGTGCTTGCATTTTTTGAAATGCTTCTTCAAGAGGAGTTTTTGTATTACCAAAGTAATAAAGTCCACCTACCAAAAGCGCACAAAAAATGATTAGAAAAACTTGACTTGTTTTGATACTCAAAGTTATTTAATTGAAATCAAGGTACAAAGTTAAGCTAAAAAACACGCAGGATAAATAAATCATTAAAAAATCTGTAAGGATATACGTATAAGTTGTGTACGATACAAAAATAGCGTCTCTTTTTTTACAATAAATGAGGATGTTTTAAGTTTTCAACTCAAAATCTGTTTTTAGAGTATTGTAACATAAGGAAATGAAACGTACAATCTGTGAAGAATAGACCCGATAGTAGTGGTATGGTGGTAGAAGCGTGGGCGTAGAGACGCATTGAATGCGTCTGATGAAATGCCAATCACCATAAGAACGAATAGCGGGACCATGTGTCACGACGGAGCTGCTAACCTTTCTCTCCATAAAGAGAAAATGGCTTTGAATTAGACAATACAAAGCCATTCTAACCTAAAAAAATGGTTTGAAGTAAAGACAGCTAAATAGCTGTTCCATTTTTTAAGATAGTGAAAGTATTTCTCTAAATGTTTTGACTTGAGAGGATGAAACAGGCATTAAAGCCGAAAAAGCAATGCTTTTTCTACTCTTTACGTGTTTTGTTGAATTTACTATTCTTTACACTCTCTACAAAGACCTTTGCAGGCTTGAAAGAGGGAATGTAATGTTCTGGAATTTCGATAGCAATGTTCTTTTTGATATTTCTACCAATTTTCTTTGCCCTTTTTTTTGTAATAAAGCTCCCAAATCCTCTAAT
>ENA-ORXM01004765-ORXM01004765.1-marine-metagenome-genome-assembly--contig:-NODE-4765-length-11504-cov-3.018815_pt1 | contig 11504 bp, 13 predicted proteins | sample MGYA00237867_ERZ511480 | MGnify/ENA primary metagenome ERZ511480 (study PRJEB26309, sample SAMN06266103) | marine metagenome | isolation source: Algal blade | place: United Kingdom:Sidmouth, United... | reverse complement strand
ACTTGAGATTTCTCGCGATGTAACGGTTTCTTCAGGGCACGCAGCCATCTCCGCATAGAGCCTCGGCGACTTCCCTGATCACGCCGGGAGCGTGGGCCGAGCGACAAGGCGCGCACGATCTGCTGGTGCATTCCGCCTCCGCCATCGCTCTGCTCATCCTCCTCGCCGGCTGCTCGTCGCTCGGGCCGCGGGAGATCCCGGTCGGCGTCTACCGCTGGCACGAGGCCTCGGGCATCTATGTCTGGTGTCCATCGTCGGACGGCGAGCTCAGCACCACGAGCGGCTGCCGCATCCCTGATCCGAGCACAGCGGGCGTGCTCCGTGCGGACACATGCGATGGATTCGTCATGCAGCCCGCGCGATTGCTCTGGCGGTGAGCGTCCTCGGCACGGTATTCGGCGGCCTCGTCAAGCCGGTCACGGACCTTGGCGGCACGGTCGCACACGAGCTCGGCGAGACGCAGCGCACGGCGATCGAAGCGCGTTCGGCTGAGGAGATCGCCAGGCTCGAGACGACGCAGCGCCTCAACGCCGGAGTCGCGACGTGGCGCCCTCGGGCGATGCACGCGCTCCGCTGGTACACCATCGCGTACGGCGCCTCGGCGCTCCTCAGTCTGATTCTGCTCACGATCGGCGCGGCACGCGGCTGGCCCGGCATCGATCGCGACTCGGTGCTCTGGATCGTCGAGATATGGGCATGGCTCGGCGGCGGCCTCGTCTGGGTCGTCGGCACCACTTGGCTCGGTTACAGCCCGTTTCGATCCATTGAGCGCGCGTCCCGCGGTGGCGGGATTGGCGATGTGCTCGGCGGCATCTTCGGCCCGCGCGACCGAGAGCCCCGCTATGACGACGGCTACACTCCTGTCGAGCGCCGGCCAGGCTCTGCGCGCTATCAGGCCGACCGCGCCGGTATAGACCCGCGGCGCCGACCCCGTGAGCCCGAGACCCCGACCGAGCACATCGACCTCGGAGAGGCCCCGCCGACACTCCGAAATCGCTCAGGGCGACGCGAGGGGGCGACACCGGTCAAGCGCCGTGAGCGTCCGAACCGCCCGACATTCCCATCCGCGCAGTTCGGCCGCGAGATCCTGCGCGACGAGGGCTACATGCTCGAGATCTACCCCGATCCGGTCCACGGCGACAGCGTGCCGACAGCGGGGGTGGGGCACAGGATCACCGAGACGGATCACGGCTACCACGGCCAGCCGATCGGCACGCCCGTTCCCGCCGCTCAGGTCCGAGAGTGGTTGAAATCGGATCTCAGGACCGCGATGCACGATGCCCTTGCCGTGATCCCCGGCTTCGCGCGGCTCCCTGCCGAGGCGCAGCTCGTATGCGCCAACCTCGCCTTCCAGCTCGGGCGGGATCGACTCCGCGGATTCACGGGCTTCGTCCGCGCGATCGGCGGGCAGGACTACGCCCGAGCGGCCCTCGAGCTCCTCTGGCGCGATCCGGACGACACAAGCCGAGGCCCGACCCCGCTCTACACCCAGACCCCGAAGCGCACGCGTGATCGGGCCGAGCGACTACGTCAACTGAGTCTCACGGAGGCCAACCCCACATGAAACTGACTGCGAAAGACCGAGAGAAGCTCGAGCGGCTCGAGCGCACGATCGAAGCCGCCGGAGAGGCGATCGGCGACGAGGCCCGAGAGCTCGCCGATGACGCCGTCCGCCAGGCTCGCGAGATGCCCGAGAAGATCGCGGGGAACGAGGGGCATCGGAGAATCCTGACGTTCGCCGCGATCATCACGGCAGGGCTCCTCGCTTTCCTCGCCATCGGCTATTTCTTCGGCGGCGACGCTCGGGCGAGCGCGACCGTCTACCGCGTCCTCGAGCACTACGAGACCCTCCCGCCTTGCGCGGGCTTTTGGGAGGACGTGACGACCGGGGATCGGCTCAGGGTCGGGCAGATCTCCCCGCACGACATCATCACCTGCGTGCGGCTCGGATGATGGCAATCCAGCGGCCGAGCGGCGCCGTCCTCGTGCGCCCGAGCGCCCTCCTATGTCGAGCGTAGTCCGTGAGCGAGTCTACCGGTCTGTCGCCCGCGGCGACGTTGAGCGAGGAGCAAGCGCGGCATCTCGCGCGCTACGCCGATCAGGTGCTGATCCCGCGCGCGGCCAAGCAGCTCAGAAAGCGCGAGCGCTGTCGGCGGAATCGGGCGAGGCTCGCGTGGCTTGGCCGCGTCGGCGGGAGCCTCGAGAAAGTGCGGAAAGCGTCGGTCTCTATCGGCTGGCTCACGCTCGCCCTGGTCGCGGCGGAGGGACGTGGCCTGATCGATCTTACCGCCTTGCCGGCATGGGCGCGCCTGGCTATGGACTACCTCGGAGGGCTCGCCTGATGGAGCTCATGAAGCGCGCGGTCGTGCTGAGCGCAAAATGGAGCAGCTACCTCCTTGCGGCAGCCGTTCTCGCCCTTTTGCTCGTTGGCGCCTACCACAAGCATTTCCCGGTCGTTGTCTCCGCCGAAGGTGAGATCATCGATATGGGCGACTCGTGGGCCGTGCTCGAGATCACGGGGACGAAAGCTCGCTGCCTGAGCCTGATCACGAGCGGCGCGCACGCCCCGAAAGGGTGGGGCTACAGCGCGGACGGCCGCCGGCACCCGGTCTCGATGCGGCCGATGGATGAGACGAATCCCACGACCTACCCGTGCGGGCCGAACAACTTCGGGCAGTATCGATTCGAGTCGCCCCGACGCGGGAATCCTCCCGTCCTCGTCGCATACTCGGTCGCTGTCGCCTACGACGATGGCGTGTTCGGCCTCATCCACGAGGAGATCGGCCCGATGAGGGTGCGGTGAGCGGGCTTGTCGAGCAGATCGGCTCGCTGGTCGTGCTCACGGTCATCGCGCTCTTGGTCGTGGGGGCGCTCTCGCTGATCTTCGGCGGGTAGTGTCATGACGTTCGGGCGGAAGACGGGCGGGAAGGCGCAAGGGGGGAAAAACCGCGCGACCATCGCCTTCGACGAGGCGCTCAAGGAGACCGGACTCGATCCGGAGCAGCTCATGGTCCGCTACGCCCAGGACCGCGTCCCGTGCGGGCTCTGCGACGAGAACTACATGGTCCCGCGCGTCACGGCCCTGATCATCCAGGGCATCACGTCCCAGCGCGCCATCCAGCAAGCCGAGGAGATGGGCGGGATGACGACATGCACGAAGTGCGCGGGGACGGGGTTCCGCATGCTCGCCGACGGGGAGCCACTGAAGGCGCTCACCCGCATCATCGACAGCCGCGTCTCGAAGCTCTCGACGATCACCGTCCAGGGCAACGAGGACGCCGACCCCGTGTTCATAAGCCTCAACCACGAGGCCGATTCGGCAAGAGCCAGAGTGATCCGGAAGCTCATGGCGTACTACGAAGCGCGCCAGCAAGCGCTCGCCGACGGCACGGCGCTCCCGGATTTCGACCTGCCGGCGCTCGATCACGAGCCGGCTGAGCGCGAATGATAAACGCCGCGCTCAATCCGCTGGCCGATCCCGCGTTTCTCTCGATCCTCGAGCCCGACGAGCTCGAGTCGCTCGTCTCGGGCGAGGTCGACAGCGAGGCGATTCTCACCGGCCGCGCCCATGTCCACGACATGTGCCCCACCGGACCGGTGGGAGACGCGTTTTACCGCTCCTGGGCGCGCTACATGTCGATCATCGGCCCCGTGGGCTCGGCGAAGACGCTGCTCGCGGTCGAGAAATGCGGGGATATCGCGGCCGACATGCCCGTGAACCGGGCGGGGTTCAGAGACTCGCGCATCGCGGTGGTGCGGAATTTCGAGGCCGACTTGCTCCGCTCGACGATGCCGGACTGGGAGCGCGTGATGGGCACGCGCGGCAAGTGGCTCTCGAAAAACACGCCCATTCAATACGAGATCGACTACCCAGGGGATGACGGCATCCGCGTCCACTGCCTCGTGGACTTCGTCGCGTTCGACGACCCGCGAGCGGCGGCGAAGAAGATCAAAGGGCTGCCGCTGACCGCGATGTGGGTGGACGAGGCGGTCGAGATGGACCACTCGATCCTCATGGAGCTGTTCGCCCGACTCGGTCGCTATCCGCACAAGTCGGACCTGCCGCCCGAAGCGCATGATTTCTGGCGAGGGGCCGTGCTCAGCTCGAACCCGCCGCCCGAGGACCACTGGCTCTACCAGGTCCACGAGATGCCGACGGAGGACCAGATCGGTCACTGGCTGACGTTCAACCAGCCGGGCGGCCTGATCCTCGATCCGGCCACGAAGCGTTGGGTCGAGAACCCGCTCGCCGAGAACCTGGAGTCCTTGCCGAGGGGCTACTACCTCGAGCAGCTCGCCATCGCCCCGTCGCCCGGGTTCATCCGCACCCGCCTCGGAGGGCTGTACGGCGTGGACATGGCAGGGAAAGCCGTCTGGGACGCCTACAACCCTGTCTTGCACGAGACCGAGGAGCACGACTTCATCCCCGGCGATCAGGTCTACGCCGGCATCGACTACGGGCGCTCCCCTGCCGTCGTTCTGGGGCAGAGGCGCGACGGCGGATATGTGATCTTCGACGAGTACGTGATGCGGGATTCGGCGGCGACGGATCTGGCGATGAACTTGAAGCTGTATCTGGCGAAGAACTACCGCCTCCGCCCTCACCAGATCGACGCCTGGGACGACCCGGCCGGCCAGAACAAGCACGAGACGAGCAACAGCACCGCGCACCAGCTCGTCCAGTCGGCAGGATTCAACGTGGTGCCGAGCCCGATCGCGAACACGGACTTGGACGGGCGACTCAAGGCCGTGGTCGATCCGATGACCCGGATCGGGGGAGGAGGTCTTCCCGCGCTCTTGATCCACAAGCGCTGTCGCATCCTCCGCCGAGCGGCGGCTGGGGCGTACTGCTACCGTGAGATGAAGATCGCAGGGGAGAAGCGCTACACGGAGAAGCCGGACAAGACGCACCCGTGGTCCGATGTCGCCGATGCCCTTCAGTGCCTCTGTGCCGGGCTCGGCGAGGGATGCGCGTACGATCAGACCGCCATGGCGAGGCGTCGCCGGAGATCGGCCCCGACCACGCGCTACGTGCGCTGAGCGAGAGCATTGCCCATGCGATCGGCGGCGCATCCCGTGGAGTAGCGAAAGGCCGAAAGTGGGCAGTCCGGGCCGTACGCTCTCGCGAGCGTCACTCCCGACGCGCCTCTCTATCGACGCCATGGCAGCACGCAAGTCCGGCCCAAACTCTACCGCATCGCCGAAGCCCGGCGGCCCTTCCCCGAAGGAGATCGCCGAGGCGGAGCTCGCTCTCGACAAGGAAGCGGAGAAAGCCGAGGAGGAAATCGAGGAGGCCGACGCTATCGCCGCCCGGGAGGAAGCCGAGCGCGCTGCCATGCTCGAGGCGAAGATGGAAGCGCAGGCGGCCAAGGCGCGACGAGGGCCGAACAGCGCGGCAGCTGCCGCAGAGAGGGGCTCTCAGCTGCAGGCGCTCGCGGCGCTCGACCCGGACGAGGACGAGCTCCCGGACGACGTGGACGAGCTCCGCGAGCTCGTGGCCGAGAATCGAAAGCAGATCCGCGGGCTGCAGCTCTCGAACGATCAGCTACTCGACGACCTCGCTCGGATCGAACCCCGCCTCGCTCGGATCGACCAGCTCGAGGCGGTGAACCAGCGCCAGGCCATTCTCTCGGCCAGTCGCTGGCGGCCGGTCGAGGGCACGCAGTCGGGGGAGCGCGTCACCGCGATCTGTCCTCGCCGCGTCCTCGCCGGCAACACGAGCGGCATGAACTGTCGCTACGTCGAGCTGCCGCTCTGCATCGGTTCGTGGGAGACGCTCGAGGACGGCACGCGGGAGTTCGTCATCACCGACCCTGGCCCCGACGCATTCCTGTCCGAGGGCGCGATCGGCGTCAAGGGCGACTACTACACGCTCCCGAAGTAACGATTCGTGGAGGCGCTCTCCAGACGATGGAAGGAGCCCGGGGAGAGACTCGCCCGTGTGCTCCGACAGATGGCCTATTCCTCGGTCGACGCCGAGGAGCATCGTCTGTGCAAGGCCCACTACTACGGCGGGCAGAGAGCAGTGCCGCCCAAGCTCCGCGCGTGGCGACGGAGCCGGGGGATCTCGGGGCGCGAGGTCGATCTCTTCCCGATGCAGATCAACGCCGTGCTCGGGCAGGAGGCGCAGCGGCAGGTCGACTGGATCGCCATCGCTGACGACGAGTCAGGCGAGGAGGTGGCCGAGGCGACGAATGAAATCGTCAACGAAATAGCGCGTCTGCACGACGTGAACCATCACTGTTCGGAGGCCTACAAGTGGCAGGTGATCAACGGACTCGGGTGGAGCTACTTCGGACGTAACCCCAACCCGCTCGGTCTCCCCTACGACTGTCACACCGTCCCGTCCACCGAGATACTGTGGGATCGGCGCTGTCGCCGGCTTGATCTCGAGGATTGCGAGTGGCTCGCTCGCCGTCGCTATCTGTCGAAAGACCAAGCCCAGGGGCTGTGGCCCGAGCACAAGAGGCTGATCGAGGAGACGTTCTCGTCGCGAGGTTCCTGGGGGCCGATCGTGGGGGCTGCGATGGGGCGGACGATGCTCGAAGGCGCGGTGTTCGTCGGGGACTCAGGCGTTGCCGACCATCTCTACCGTCAGGGCATCGCGACCGCCGAGGACGAGATCGCGGTCTTCGACATGTACTACCGCGTCACGGAGATGCGGACCTTCCTCGTGCCCCCGGGGGAGGCGCTCCCGGTCGAGTACGACGAGCACGACTCGCGTCACGTACAGGCGCTCTTCAGCGGCCAGTCGGTGCCTTTCCGAGGCCCGAAGCGCGTGATGCGGAATGCCTGGTTCATCGGCCCGTATCTCGTCTCCGACGAGCCCTCGCCGCACCCCCACGACATGTTCCCCTACGTCTGCTACCGAGGCTATCAGGAAGAGGACACGGGAGCGGTCTACGGGATCGGGCGCTCAATGATTGCGCCGGTCAACGCCTACAACGACGCGAAGACCCAGATCTACGCCCTGATGGACAAGATCACGGTGCTGGTGGGTACGAACACGCTGGCCACCTCCGGCATGACGCTCGAGCAGATCGTCCACGAGGTCCAGAAGGAGGACGGCGTGCTCGAGGTGCCCGAGGGCTCGAAAGTCGAGATCATCCACCACTACGAGCACATCCAGCGCCTGGATGCGCTGATGGAGCGATCGTTCGAGGAGCTTCGCCTCGTCTCTGGCGTCACGAAGACGATGACCGGCCAGGAGCAGAGCCAGAAATCGGGCGTCGCCATGCAGGTCTCCGTCGAGCAGACCACGCAATCGCTCGCCGACATGGACGAGAACTACCAGATGGCGCGGCGCATGAAAGGGCGGCTCATGCTCGCCCACGCTCGCCACGAGATCGGGAAGAAGGAGCGCGCGGTCTCGATCAAGGAGGACGGGCAAGTCGTCAAGACCGTGGTGCTGAACCAGAAGAACGAGCACGGGGAGCTCGTCAACGACTTTCGCGGCACGCGCATGCAGATCGCGATGGCGGACGTACAGACCTCGGCGGGCTTTCGGGCGCAGCAGCACGCCATGTTCCGAGAGGCGGCCCCCGGGGCGGCCGAGCCGATGCAGCCGATCCTGTTCGAGGCGATGATCCGCACGTCGAATCTGCCCGCTAAGGAGCGCGACCGCATGCTCGCTCAGATCAAGAAAGTGTACGGCACCTCGGCCGATCCCGAGGAGCAAGCCGAGATCGACGCGCAGCGCGCCGAGCAGGCGCAGAGAGAGGCCGAGCTCGTCGAGCGCGAGCGGATGGCGAAGGTGATGCTCGACGAGGCCCGTGCCCAGCACGAGATCGCCCAGGCGAAGGCGGAGATGGCGCAGGGCGCCCAGGCAGCGGCCGAGGCTGCAGGTCAGGCCACGTCAGGCGCGGACGAGGAGGCCGAAAAGCTCGAGCTCGTCAATGAGATGCGGCGACTGTCGGCGCAGAGAGCAGACTTCGGCGAGCGAGTTCGCGCCGCCTGATCTTCGTCTCCTCCGTGAAGTGCTCGGCAAACTCGTCCTCGGGCATCTCCCGGTACGGCGGTATCCATAGCTTCCACTCCGCGTCCCAGCCGTCGATATCAAACTCCCCTAGCGCCCCGTCGGCGGCCATGTAGATCCACTCGCGCCACTGCTCGAGATCGTCTACGTACCAGAAATGCGCGTTCGCCGCGCTCGTGAAGACGCAGCGGACGGGGGCAGCGACGCGCCCGTAGCGCCCTCGTGTCGCCGCCTCCTGAAGCGTCACTCGAGAGGTGACCAGGTCGCCGTTTCGGCCTGTCAGGGCCATGTACTCCACTGCCTCGTCAGTCGTGAGGTAGCTCGCTCGCCATCGCTTTCGCCGTTCGATGAAGCGGTCGATCTGGCGCTTCGTGATCTGCCAGAACGTCGGCATGGATCGATCGATGTACGGGGCGGGCACCGGGCCTATGAGCCCTGTCCGGACGGATTTCCGGATCGCCGTCCGCCCCACTCCCAGCAGTCTCGCGGACTCGGCGATCGAGAGCTTCTGCCTCGCCTCGGGCACGTTCGAATCGTCTGCGTTCACTCGCATCCCCTCTTCAGTAAGCGGTGTTCGCAGCCCGGTTATAGGTGCGGCCTGTGGAGTTGGCAACCGCTCTCTCGCCACGATCGAGGGTGTCTACTCACGCGTACGGCAAACCCGTCCCTCGCTGTGGGTGACCAGCTTCCGCTACACAAGGGTGCGAAACCGCTTGGCCAACGATGAGAACCGCGCAGACGCCCGCGAACGAGAGCTGGAAGAGAAGCTCGAATCGCTGAGGCAGAACGCCGACAGTCCGGAGACCGGGGCCGCCCGGGACGAGACGCGAGACGACGAAGACGGCACGCCTGACGGGGCTGAGGCCGACGCGAAGGAGTCCGACGAGGGGGCAACGGCGAAGGCCGGCCCGGCGCCGGAGCCCGACGCGAGTAGTCAGACAGCGCAGGCGGACGAGGCGAAGAAGGAGACAGAGAGCGGCAAGGCGGAAGGTGCGCCGGAGCTGCCGAAGGGCTTGAGTTGGAAGGAACACCGGAACGTCACGCGAGAGCTGGCAAAGCGCGAACGTGAGCTCCGGGCGCTCGAAGACAAGCTGCAAGCCGCGCAAGATCGCGAGGAGCGGATCAATCTTCAGGCGAAGGCCAACGGCTACGAGCTCGACGACAGCGAAGGGGAACCAACCGATGCCGACCTGAAGGCGGCGGTGGAGGAGCTCGGGCCGAAGTTGGGCGCCGCGTTCCACAAATCGCAAGTCGACAGCTACCGGGCGAAGCAGAAGCTCCGGGAGTACGAGGCACGCCAACAGGGCAAGGCGGATGATCCGTTCGCGGAAGCGATCGAGAAGAACGACACCGTCTACGACTGGCTTCTTAAGGCGAGGTCAGGTGACGCGAGCACCTGGGACCGCGTCGAGCGCATCCATTCATCGTTGACCGAGCAGTTCAAGACCCCTGACGAGCGCATCACACGCATTCAAGAGCTGGTCGAGCAGGAGATCGCGAACGAGGCCGCGGCGAAAGCCAAGCCCCGCGCGCCCGATGGCGCCACGCCCTCCCGATCGCTCGAGAACGCGCCAGGAACTGCAGGCGACGGGGACGAGATCGACCGATTCCGAAGCATGAACCGAAAGCAGCGTCGCGAGTTCACCGATCGTCTTCAGGACGAGGGTGAGTTCGAGCGTCTCGACAGGATCATGAAAGGACTGGCCGAGAGAACCGCCGCCTGACCATAGAGAACTAGGGTCATGGGCAACCTCACCGCCCCGGCTCCGAGCGAGGTCGAGATCGTCGAAAGCGATCTGATCATGCGCCGGGTCAGCCGGGCATCGAAGTACGATTTCTCGAGCAACTTGGCGGCGATGCTCGCCACCGACATGCTCGAGATGACCGACGCCACCGCGTCGTATCACTCGACCGACCATATGGCGCCGCTCCTGGTGTCCAAGGTGCTCCAGAAGGAGCACGGCACGGGTATCAAGATCTGGACCGGGCACCCGCTCACCCAGATGCCGGTCATGAACGACCGGAAGGCCAAGGGGCGCGAAGAGGGCATCGGCCGTAGCCCGTTCACGATGAACATCGGCTACTACCGGAAGCCCGTCTACGAGGGCTCGGTGTGGGCGCAGCAGCAGGTCGGCGTCCCGCTCACCCGCGAGGCGCGGCTCGAGCTCGAGGAGTATTTCGTCAAGCTCTTCCACTCCGAGCTCCCGCTGTACCACCTGATGGGCGCACGCGGCACGTACGACGCGGACGATCTCATCATCAAGCCGCGAGAGCCGGTGTTCGTCGATGGTCAGCCGATCGACGAGTTCGCCGAGACGTTCGCCAACCCGCTCCTGCCGCCGACCGCCGACAGGCATTCGTTCGCAGGGGATGGCTCGGTCACATCGATCGACACGCTCTCGACCACCGACAGGATGGATGAGGCGACCGTGCGGCGCGTGCTCTCGAACATGATCACCACGGCCTATCCGCTCTCTCGGGTGAAGCTCAGGAACGAGGACACGAAAAAGACGCAGATCGCCCCGTATCGTCTCTGGCTGATGCCCGAGCAGATGTTCGAGGATCTCCGGGAGAGTCTCGGATCGGATTACCGGGAGCTCGAAGCGGCAGCCATGAAGCGTATCTCGGGCTACGGACACCCTGTCTTCGCCGAGGACTGCATCTACATCAAGGGCTGTTTCATCGTCCCGATGGCCAAGCCCGTGCAGTGGACCGAGGGCCAGACCGTTCGGGTCTCCGGTCCAGACAAGCTCGCGACTGTCACCGAGCAGACCGTCCCGGCAGGGGTCACGGTACAGCGCTCGGTCATCATCGGCGGCCGTGCTCTGGCGCTCGCCTACGGCGGGACCACCGACGGGCTGACGTTCAAGCGTGTCGACGAGAAGGACGACTACGACGACCGCGACACCGCGTGCCTTGCCTGGATGGGCGGTTTCAAGGCGGTTCGCCAGTGGACGAGCCAGGGGCGGGCCTATGACATGGGCCGGCACATCGTAGACGCCGCCGTCGCGCGACCGGACTGAGGAGACTGACATGGCAGAGCGAAAAAGCGACTTCTTCGATGAAGTCAAGTACGGCGGCATCGTCACCAACGTCAGTCGAGGGGACTGGCGCGAGACGATCAAGGCGGAGGATCGGGCGAACGACATCGTCCTTGTCCATCGAATGCCGGTCGGCACGAAGTACTGGGATCAGAGCCGCGTCACCTCGAGCGGTATCGCAGGCGTCACGATCGATCTCGGCGTGCGGCAGGTCAGGCCTTACGGGGAGGAGACCCTCTTCGAAGACCCGACCTACTTCGCCGCCGATGTCGATCTGGCGAGCGAGGGCTCAACCCAGCTGTTCAACTTCACGAAGTTCGTGAGGGTGCCAGCCGACGACCCGAACGCGGTGTCGGTCCGTGGCCACGAGATCGAGCACGAGATCATCATGACGCTCAAGGGCTCGGTTGCGGCGGCGGCGGGCGGCGAGATCGGCCTGTACTTCGATTGGCACTGCACGGGTCCGTACGACTGATCCGTGACCATCG
>ENA-ORXM01004763-ORXM01004763.1-marine-metagenome-genome-assembly--contig:-NODE-4763-length-11511-cov-3.388928_pt1 | contig 11511 bp, 10 predicted proteins | sample MGYA00237867_ERZ511480 | MGnify/ENA primary metagenome ERZ511480 (study PRJEB26309, sample SAMN06266103) | marine metagenome | isolation source: Algal blade | place: United Kingdom:Sidmouth, United... | reverse complement strand
CGCGACTCCAGCGCAAGTCTCGTGCACCGCGAGCTCGGTCGTCTCGTCGAGCACGTCGGCGTCCCCACCTTCGTGCGCGAGCCGCACCCGGACGTCCCCCGGTGAACACCCCCGCCCCCGCCGCAGACGCATCCCGCGACCTGCTGCTCGACGAGCACGCTCGCGCGTTCCGCGGCGACGTGGCCGACTTTCTCGCCCGCGAGCTCGCCCCGCGTACGTCGCGGATCGAGAACGAGGGTGACTGGGGTGCGGTCCTCGAGCTCGTGCGAGCGCTGGGCGAGGCCGGTTACCTGAAGCTGATGTTCGGCGATCTCTACGATGGTCCGGTACCGAACCCGGGACTGACGCACGCGACGATCCTGTCCGAGGAGTCGGCGCGGCTCAACTACGCGTTCGAGACGACGATCGCGACGGCGCTGTCGTGCGCGTTCCCGCTGCACCGCTACGCCTGCGAGGCCGTGCGCGAGCGTCACCTCCCGGGCATCGTCGAGGGACGCACCATCGGGGCGATCGGGGTGACCGAGCCCAATGTCGGCTCCGACAGCGCCGGCATGCAGACCCGCATCCGTCGCGAAGGGGACGAATGGGTGATCGACGGATTCAAGCGCTACATCAGCAACGCCTCGGTGGCCGACGTCTACATCGTCTACGGAATCACCGATCCGGAGGTGCCCGCGCAGCGGGGCATGACAGCGCTCGTCGTCCCGGCCGACACGCCGGGGCTGGGCTTCCCGCGCAACTACACGTTCATGGGCCGGCGTGGCTGTGTGGTCGGCGAGGTGAGCTTCGACGGCGTGCGGGTGCCGGCGGATCATCTGCTCGGTGAGACGAACGCGGGCTTTCGCATCATGCTAGGGATGTTCAACTTCGAGCGCACGATTCTCGGCGGATCGGGGCTCGGCGTCGCGCGCTCGGCGTTCGAGATCGCCTGTGCCCATGCGCAATCGCGCGTGAGCTTCGGGGCGGCACTCGGCACCAAGCAGCTGATCTGGGACCGTATCGCGGAGATGAGCTGGCGCATCGACGCCGCCGAGCTCCTGACCTACCGTGCCGCGCGGCTCTACGACGAGGGCACGCTCGTGCCCAAGGCGCTGATGAAACCTGCAGCGATGGCCAAGCTCGTCGCGACCGAGACCGCCGTGCATTGCTCGGACTCGACGGTACAGGTGCTCGGCGGAGACGGTCTGACGAAGGAGTACGGACGGGCCGAACAAATCTACCGGGACGCACGCGCGCTGACGATCGTCGGTGGTACCAGCGAGATGGCCAAGTACCTCGTCGCGAGTGTGGACCTGCCCGGCCTGAAGCCGGATTTGTAGCGCCGGCGTCCCCCTCCCCACCGCTCCGATTCCCTCCCCCTCCCATGGACTTCGCCTCGCTGTTCCGCAGCACCGTCGAGCGCCACCCCGACAAGCTCGCCCTCGTCTACGGCGACCGGCGCTGGACGTACCGCGAGTGGTTCGCCCGGGTGGGGCGCTTCTCCCAGGCATTGGCCGATCTCGGCGTGCGTCCCGGTGACCGGGTCGCCTTCTACGTCTCCACCTCCGAGAACTCGGTGACGACCTATTTCGCTTGCCAGCTGCTCGGCGCGGTGGCAGTGCCGCTGAACTACCGCCTCGCTCCCGCCGAGGTGCGGCACGTGCTCTCGGACTCCGGCGCGCGCGTGCTCGTCTACGGACGCACGCTGTCGGACGCGGTCGCGAAGGTCATCGAGACGCTGCACAGCGTGCACGACTGGATCTCGTGCGCGTGGGACGAGGCCAACGTGCTCCCGGGCCACCACCACTTCGACACGCTCGCCGAGAACACCGTGGATCGTCACGAGTCGAGACCGATTCCGTCAGGGGAAGATCTGTCGGCCCTCGTCTATACCTCGGGCACGACCGGCCGCGCCAAGGGGGTCATGCACACGCATGACAACGATGCCTACATCGCGATGAACTGCGTCATGGAGTACGGTCTGGAGAAGGAGGACCGGGCGCTGCACATCGCCCCGCTCTACCATGTCGGCGGCATGCAGGCCTTCTTCGTGCCGCACATGATGATCGGCGGGACGAACGTCGTCATGGGCCGCTACGACGCCCTGGAGACCCTCCGCGCCATCGAGCGCAAACGCATCACGACGCTGTTCGCGGTGCCGACCCAGATCGTCGAGCTGATCGACCATCCCGCGTTCGCCGAGCACGACACGAGCTCTCTGAAGATGATCACGACCGGCGGGGCCGCGATCGCCGAGGCGACGATGCGGCGCGCGCTCGACGAGCTGTGCCCGCGCATCTACAACGGCTACGGCATGACCGAGGCGAGCCTGACGCTTCTGCTGCACCCCGAGGACGCGATCACCCGCCTCGGCTCCTGCGGGCGCCCCACGCTCATCAGCCGCTGCCGTGTCATCCGACATGACCCGACGCGCGACGTCGCGCCCGGCGAGATGACCTCGCCGAACGAGATCGGTCAGCTGATCGTGCACGGACCGCAAGTCATGAAGGGCTATTGGAACAACCCGTTCGAGACGCAGCGCAAGCTCAAGGCGGGCTGGATCTACACGGGAGACCTGTTCTCCCGTGACGCCGACGGCTTCTACCACTTTCACGGCCGCGCCGACGACATGATCGTCTCGGGTGGGGAGAACATCCACCCGCGCGAGGTCGAGGAGGTGCTGCACCACTGTCCCGGCGTGCGAGAGGCGGCCGTGGTCGGCGTGCCCGACGAGCGCTGGGGACAGATCGTCGTCGCGTTCGTCGTCACGGGTGCGACCGGCGGCGAGCCCGTTCCGGACGCCGCCGCCCTCGACGCATTCTGCCGCGAGGGCGACGAGCTCGCCTCCTACAAGCGGCCCAAGCGCTACGTCTTCGTGGACGCGCTGCCGATCAACCCGAGCGGCAAGGTCGTCAAGCGCGAGCTCCTCGAGCGGGCGAACACCGATGCCTAAACCCTTCCCCTCTTCCGTCCACCCCTGATCCCGAGGCTCGCATGTCCCCGAGCGAACACTTGCGCTACGAGCAGAACGGCCATGTCGTCACGCTCACGCTCGATCAGCCGGACACGCGAAACGCGCTGACCGATCGGGATCTGTGCACCGCGATCGTCGAGGCGGTCGAGCGCATCGGCGTCGACCCTGCGGTGCGCTGCGCGATCCTGACCGGCGCCGGAAAGGCGTTCTCCTCAGGCGGGAACCTCAAGCACATGCGTGATCGCACAGGCACCTTCGCCGGCGACCCCGCCGATGTCCGCGACGGCTATCGAGAGGGTATCCAGCGCGTGCCCCGGGCGATGTGGGCCTGCGAGGTACCGCTGATCGCGGCGGTGAACGGTCCTGCCTACGGGGCGGGGTGCGACCTGACGCTGATGTGCGACCTGCGCATCGCGTCCACCGCGGCGACCTTCGCCGAGAACTTCGTGGCCGTCGGGCTCGTGCCCGGGGACGGAGGCGCCTGGTTGCTCCCGCGCCAGATCGGACTCGCGCGCGCCGCCGAGATGACCTTCACGGCCGATCCCGTCGACGCGGCGACGGCGCTCGACTGGGGACTCGTCTCGCGCGTGGTCGAGCCCGACGAGCTTCTGCCCGCCGCGCACGAGCTCGCCGCGCGGATCGCGAGGAACCCGCCGCGCCAGCTGCGCATGGCTAAGCGACTCCTGCGCGAGGGGCTCAACACGCGGCTGGACTCGATGCTCGAGAGCGCCTCGGCCTTCCAGGGACTCTGCCACCACACCGAGGACCACGCCGAGGCGGTCGCCGCGCTGCTCGAGCGTCGCACGCCCACCTTCACCGGCCGCTGACAACCCCAACCGGACACCTAACCGATGAGTGACAGCACGAACGCCGAGGCGTCGAGCCCGGCCCCGTCCGCACGCAAGCGCCGTCGCCGCGGCGGGGGCGGCGCGGGCCCGGCGACGGGCGAGAGCACGAAGCTGCGACAGCTCGCACGTACCACGGCGAGAAGCCGCTTCGCGCCGATCGCGGCCCTCGACGAGGATCAGCTCGAGCTGATCCACGAGGCGACGATGGAGCTGCTCGAGAACCTCGGCATCGAGGTGCTCGGAGAGCAGGCGTTGGCACTGTTTCGCGATGCCGGCGCCGATGTCGGCGCCGACGGCATCGTGCGCATGGACCGGGCGCTCGTCACGCAGACGATCGCCAACGCCCCCCAACACTTCACGCTGACGCCGAGAAACCCCGCCAACGCGCTCGTCGCGGGCGGCGACGAGGTGCACTTCGGGCTCGTCTCCGGTCCGCCGAACGTGCACGACAACGTCAACGGGCGCCGTGCGGGGAACGTGAAGGACTACCGGGACATGATCCGTCTCGGCCAGGCCTTCGATGTCATCGGCTTCTTCGGCAACCAGGCGATCGCCCCGACGGATCTGCCACCTGGCACTCGTCACCTCGACACGACGATCGCGAACCTCACCCTCGCCGACAAGGTCTTCTTCGCCACCGGCATCGGTGCGGGGCGCTGTCGCGACGCGGTCGAGCTCTGCGCGATCGCCCGCGGGCTCGCCCTCGACGAGATGCCCACCCACCCGACGGTGCTGACGAACATCAACGTCAACTCGCCGAGAAAGCTCGACGACGCGATGGCCTACGGGGCGATGCAGATGGCCATGCTCGGCCAGGCCGTCGCGGTCACCCCCTTCACGCTGATGGGCGCGATGACCCCGGCGACGATGGCCGGCGCGCTGGTGCAGCAGAACGCGGAAGCCTTGCTCGGCATCTGCCTCGTGCAGCTGACCCGCCCGGGCGCGCCGGTCGTCTACGGCGGCTTCACGTCGAACGTCGACATGCGCTCGGGCTCCCCCGCGTTCGGCACCCCGGAGAACGCGTTCGCCAACATCGCCGGCGGCCAGCTTGCGCGTCGCTACAAGCTCCCCTACCGCACCAGCGCCTGCAACGCCTCGAACGCGGTCGACGCTCAGGCGACCTGGGAGACGCAGATGGCGCTGTGGAGCGCGGTGATGGGTCACGGCAACTTCATCTACCACGCCGCCGGCTGGCTCGAAGGGGGTCTGGTCGCCTCGTTCGAGAAGGTGGTCATGGACTGCGAGATGCTCCAGCACATGAGGCGGCTGCTCGCCCCGGTAACGATCACCCGCGAGGAGATCGGGCTCGAGGCGATGCGCGATGTCGGTCCCGGGGGACACTTCTTCGGCTGCGATCACACCATGGCGCGCTTTCGGGACGCGTTCTACGAGCCGTTCCTCTCGGACTGGCAGAACCACGAGAACTGGCAGCTCGCCGGCGCCAAGGACGCGACGGCGCGCGCGACCGATGTCTGGCGGCGCGTGCTGAAGGAGTTCGAGGCGCCGCCGATCGACCCCGGCGTCGCCGAGGCGCTCGAGGCCTTCGCCGCCCACCGGCGCGAGGCCATCGGCGGTGACGAACCACCGCTCGAACCGATACCGCTCTGAGTTGCCGGGCACCTTCCCCGGCCTTGCCCGATCCCGCCACCGGAGCTGCAAACGCGATGAACGAACCCACCGATACGGACGACGAGGAGGACATCGTCCTCTCCGAGCTCGACGACGGCGAGCTGGTCGAGCAGATGCACGACGATCTCTACAACGGGCTCAAGGAGGAGATCGAGGAAGGCACCCACATCCTGCTCGGGCGCGGCTGGAGCCCGAGCCGCGTGCTCGACGAGGCCCTGGTCGAGGGCATGCGCATCGTCGGCGTCGACTTTCGCGACGGCATCCTGTTCGTCCCCGAAGTGCTGATGGCCGCCAACGCGATGAAGAGCGGCATGTCGATCCTGCGCCCGCTCCTCGCCGAGACCGGCGCCGAGTCGATCGGCAAGGTGGTCATCGGCACCGTCAAGGGCGATATCCACGACATCGGCAAGAACCTTGTCGGCATGATGCTCGAGGGGGCCGGCTTCGAGGTCATCGACATCGGCATCAACAACCCCGTCGAGAAGTATCTCGCCGCGCTCGAGGAGCACAAGCCGGACATCCTCGGCATGTCGGCGCTGTTGACCACGACGATGCCCTACATGAAGGTCGTGATCGACACCCTCAAGGAACAGGGCCTGCGAGAGGACTACATCGTGCTCGTGGGCGGGGCGCCGCTGAACGAGGAGTTCGGCGAGGCGGTCGGGGCCGATGCCTACTGCCGCGACGCGGCGGTCGCGGTGGAGACCGCCAAGACGCTCATCGCCGAGCGGCGCCAGCAGCGCGCGATCGGCTAGCGCCGGCCGCTCGGACACCCCCGCCGCCGCCCGCTCGTCGTCCACGATGCGCCGTACCCTCGTCATCGCCTGCGGTGCGCTCGCCCGCGAGCTGGTCGTGGTGCTCCGGGCGAACGCCTGGGACCAGGTCGACATCGCCTGCCTGCCGGCGCACTGGCACAACACTCCCGATCGGATCGTGCCGGGCGTCGAGGAGAAGATCGTCGCCGCCCGCGCGACGCACGGACGGGTGCTCGTCGCCTACGGCGACTGCGGCACCGGTGGGCAACTCGATCGGATGCTCGAGCGTCACGGCGTTCGGCGTCTGCCCGGCGCCCACTGCTACGCCTTCTTCGCCGGCGAGGCGGCGTTCGACGCCCTCGCCGAGCCCGAGCCCGGCACGTTCTACCTGACCGACTACCTGGCGGTGAACTTCGAGCGCCTCGTGCTCGAGGAGCTCGGCATCCGCCGTCATCCCGAGCTTCGCGACATCTACTTCGCGCACTACACCCGGGTGGTCTACCTCGCCCAGGAGGAGGCGCGCGGGCTCGTCGCTGCCGAGGCCGCCGCCCACGCGCTCGGGCTGCCGCTCGAAGTACACCGTACCGGCTTCGGACCGTTCGAGGGGGCGCTGCGCGGCATTCGCGTCGTCGCCGCCTGAGCGGGGCGAACCGAGCGCCCGCCGATCCACGCCGCACCGTCCCACCCACCGCCGCCGCCCGTCCTCCCGCCGCCTCGACCCGACGACCGACCCCATGCCCGAGCTGATCCGAATCTACTGGCGCGACATCCCCTCCCAGGTGATGGCCAAGGCCGGGCGCAAGGCCGAGAAGGTCATGTTGCCCGAGCGCTTCCAGCAGGCGATCGATCGGGCGGCGATGCGCGCGGGCAAAGGCGGCAGTGATGCTTACATGGAGGACTGGCGGCGCGAGCGCGACTCGTGCGGGCCGGATCTCAAGGCCGAGGCCGAGCGCGTGGCCACCGAGCTCGTCGCCGCCTTCGACGAGGAACGGCTCGAACGCGTGGTCAAGGCCAAGGGCCGCGTCCCGGAGTAGAGCGCGAACTCATGTACACGCTGCGCAAGTGGTCGGTGCGTCACGCCCGGCTGTTGGAATCGGCCTACGAGCGCCTCGAGCGCACGCTGCTCGCCATCTCTCCGGGGCTCGAGCGGATCGGTCACGCCCGTCTCGAGAAGCCGGTCGCCGCCGTCGAGCGGGTGATCAAGGGCGCGCTCTTCGACTGCCGGATGTGCGGGCAGTGCGCGCTGTCGAGCACCGGCATGTCCTGTCCGATGAACTGCCCGAAGACCATCCGCAACGGCCCCTGCGGCGGTGTCCGTCCCGACGGCTACTGCGAGGTCAAGCCGGAGATGCGCTGTGTCTGGGTCGAGGGATGGGCCGGCGCGCAGCGCATGCGCGGGGGAGAGGCGATCCACACGGTGCAGTTCGCCGTCGATCACCGCCTGAAGGGCAGCTCCTCGTGGCTTCGCGTGCTGCGCGAGAAACGCGCCGCCGAGCTCTCCGAGAAAGCGCTCGGCAACGTCACCCCGGTGCGCCCCCTCAACACCGGCCCCAGCGGTGCGACGCGCGGTAGCGAGACCCGCGACGAGGCCCGTGCGCCGTCGGCGGAGAACGCCCCGACGCTCGCCCCGACCGGCGCGGACGGGCGGCGCTCGTGAGCTACGCAGACGAGCCGGTACCCGGCTATCCGCTGCCGCTTCTCACGGGGCACAGCTCGCCCGGACGGCTCGAGCGGCTGTTGCGGGAGGGGCATTTCGTGGTCACGAGCGAGCTCGCCCCACCCGACAGCGCCGACCCGAACGCGGTCTACGAACGAGCGTCGCTGTTCGACGGGGCGGTCGACGCGATCAACGCGACCGACGGCAGCGGTGCTCATTGCCATATGGGGAGCCTCTCGGTCTGCGCGCTCCTGACCCGTCTCGGCTACGCGCTGATCCAGCAGATCTCCTGCCGCGACAAGAACCGCATCGCGATCCAGGGCGACATCCTCGGCGGGGCGGCGATGGGGGTGACGAACATTCTCTGTCTCTCCGGCGACGGCGTGCAGACCGGCGATCACCCCGAGGCCAAGCCCGTGTTCGACCTCGACTGCATGTCGCTGCTCGAGATCGCCCGGACGATGCGCGACGCATCGACGTTCCAGAGCGGGCGCAAGCTCGACTCGCCGCCGTACGTGTTCCTCGGCGCCGCGGCGAACCCGTTCGTCGAGCCCTACGACTGGCGCCCGCTGCGATTGGCCAAGAAGATCGCCGCCGGCGCCCAGTTCGTGCAGACGCAGTACTGCTACGACGTACCGCGGCTCAGACGCTACCTCGAGGCGGTCCGCGAGCTCGGCCTCGAGGGCAAGGTGTTCATCCTCGTCGGCGTCGGCCCACTCGCCTCGGCGCGCACGGCGACGTGGATCCGCACCAACGTCCCCGGCGTGCACATCCCCGACGCCGTCATCGACCGTCTCGCCGGCGCCGAGAACCCGAAGGAGGAAGGCATCCGACTGTGCGTCGAGCTGATGCAGGAGATCCGCGAGATCCAGGGCGTGCACGGGCTGCACGTCATGGCCTACCGCCAAGAGCACCGCGTGCCGGAGATCGTCGAACGCTCGGGCGTGCTCGGCGATCGCGTGCCCTGGCACCCGCGCCTCTACGACGGGGATGCCGACGTCGAGCGTCAGCTCGAGCAGCGCGCCGAGGAGCCGGTGTCACCCTAGTGGTCTCTCGCCGCCCGCTCGCCACTCCCGTCCCGCAAGCGCCGCCGCCGTAGCCGCGCGCCGCTCTCCGTGCCGACCGCCCGCGTCCCGAACCCTCCCGCCTCACCGCCACCACCCTCCCCGTCAAACGAGAAGACTTCAATGACCGACACCGTCATCAGCTCCGCCAAGCGCGAGCACGTGATCGGCTCCGACCGCCCGTTCACGATGATCGGCGAGCGCATCAACCCCACCGGGCGAAAGATCCTCGCCGAGGAGATGAAGGCGGGGGACTTCTCCCGTGTCGAGAGCGACGCGCGCGCGCAGATCGCGGCCGGCGCCCAGATGCTCGATGTCAACGCCGGCATCCCGCTCGCCGACGAGCCGGCGCTGCTCGCCCGCGCGATCGAGCTGGTGCAGTCGATCAGCGACGTGCCGCTGTCGATCGACTCCTCGATCATCGAGGCGCTCGAGGCGGGCCTCGGCGTCTACCAGGGCAAGGCGCTCGTGAACTCGGTGACCGGCGAGGACGAAGTGCTCGAGCGGGTGCTGCCGCTCGTCGCCAAGTACGGCGCGGCCGTGGTCGCGATCTCGAACGACGAGACCGGTATCTCGGAGGATCCCGACGAGCGCTTCCGGATCGCCAAGAAGATCGTCGAGCGCGCCTCCGACTTCGGCATTCCCGCGAGCGATGTGGTCATCGACCCGCTGGTCATGCCGATCGGGGCGATGCGCACCGCCGGGCGCCAGGTCTTCGACATCCTCGGACGCATTCGCCGCGAGCTCGGCTGCAACACCACTTGCGGCGCCTCGAACGTCAGCTTCGGGCTGCCGGAGAGAAACGGCATCAACGGTGCCTTCCTGACCATGGCGATCGGCGCAGGGCTCACCTCGGCGATCACGAACCCCTGTCACGAGGAGGTCATGCGATCGGTCATGGCCGCCGATGTACTGATGGGCAACGACGCCGACTGCCTCGCCTGGATCCGCAAGTACCGGGCACCGGCCGAGGCCGGTGCCGATCCGGAAGGGATGGGTCGTGGGCGACGCCAGGGCAGGCGTCGTCGCGCGACGACCTGAACACCCCCCCCGCGCGTGCGGGGGGCGAACGGCGAGAGCGGGAGATGACCAGCGTGACGAGAGAACCCTGCGACCCCGTGACGGGCGAGTCCGTCGCCTCGGTCACGGACTCGCCTGCCGACTCGGCCGGCGATCCGGGCGTCGAGCCGGCGGCCGGCCCGACCGAGGAGCGGCTCGTCGACGCGCTCGCGAACGGCGCCGACGACCCTGCACCCACCAGCGCGTCACCCGTGGAGGACGGGCCGGAGGCGGGTGTGCCGGCGCCTCGCCGGGCGCGCGTCGCCTTCATGCCGAGCGGCCGGCGCGGCACCTTCGACATCGGCACCCCGGTGCTCGCCGCCGCCCGCGCCCTCGGGGTCGATCTCGACTCGGTCTGCGGCGGGCGCGGGCTCTGCGGACGCTGTCAGGTGCGGTTGCCGGCGGGGGAGTTTCCCAAGCTCGGGCTCGTCGCTCGAGCCGAGCACGCCGGGGAGAGAACGCGCGTCGAGGCACGCTACGCCCGCATCCACGGCGACTTCGTCGATGCCCGCCGTCTTGGCTGCCAGACCCGTGTCGAGGGCGATCTCGTCGTCGACGTGCCGCCGGAGAGCCAGGTACACCGTCAGGTGATCCGGAAGGAGGTCGGGCACGAGGTGCTGACGCTGAACCCCGCCGTCCGGCTGTACGTGGTCGATGTCCGAGAGCCCGACATGCACGAGCCCTCGGGGGATCTGCGGCGATTGCGGGAGGCGCTCGCGCGCGAGCACGGCCTGAGCGATCTCGGCTGCGGGCTCGGCGTGCTGGGCTCGTTGCAGAAGACGCTCCGGAGCGGGAACTGGCGGGTGACGGTCGCGGTGCACGAGGGGCGGGAGATCCTCGCCGTGCGTCCCGGCTACCACGAGCGCGTGCTCGGGCTCGCCGTCGATGTCGGCTCGACCACGATCGCCGCTCACCTCTGCGATCTCGCCACGGGCGCGGTGCTCGCCAGCGGCGGGGCGATGAACCCGCAGATCCGCTTCGGGGAGGATCTCATGAGCCGTGTCTCCCACGTCATGATGAACCCCGGCGGCGATATCGAGCTGACCGGAGCGGTGCGCGGCGCGATCGACGCCCTGCTCGGCGAGGTCTGCCTCGAGGCGGGTACCGAGCGCGAGGACGTGCTCGAGATGGTGCTCGTCGCCAACCCGGTGATGCACCACCTCCTGCTCGGTATCGACCCGGTCGAGCTCGGCGGTGCCCCCTTCGCCCTCGCCACGGACGAGGCGCTGGCCACCGGCGCCACCGAGCTCGGCGTCGACGCCCACCCCGCGACGCGCGCCTACCTCCTCCCCTGCGTCGCCGGTCATGTCGGCGCGGACACCGCCGGCGTCATGCTCGCCGAGCGTCCCGACCTGAGCGAGGCGATGACGCTGCTCGTCGATGTCGGCACCAACGCCGAGATCGTGCTCGGCAACCGCGATCGGCTGCTCGCCTGCTCGAGCCCGACGGGGCCGGCGTTCGAGGGCGCCCAGATCGCCGCCGGGCAGCGCGCGGCCCCCGGCGCCATCGAGCGGGTGCGGATCGATCCCGAGACACTCGAGCCGCG
>ENA-ORXM01004762-ORXM01004762.1-marine-metagenome-genome-assembly--contig:-NODE-4762-length-11513-cov-2.993529_pt1 | contig 11513 bp, 12 predicted proteins | sample MGYA00237867_ERZ511480 | MGnify/ENA primary metagenome ERZ511480 (study PRJEB26309, sample SAMN06266103) | marine metagenome | isolation source: Algal blade | place: United Kingdom:Sidmouth, United... | reverse complement strand
GTGGACGAAACTATGCGGGCCTGGCATGCCGGGCGCGGGGAATGGGCCGGTATTACAGATGTGAACTCAGCCAGTATTGGCATTGAAATCGTCAATGGCGGCCATGATTTTGACCTCCCTGAATTTCCCGATGTTCAGATCGATGCCGTGATAGCGCTGTGCAGTGATATTCTGAGCCGACACACGATCAAGCCTGCAAATATTATCGGACATAGCGACCTTGCTCCGGGGCGCAAAGCGGATCCCGGCGAGAAATTTCCTTGGGCTAAACTCGCTTCCGCCGGGATTGGGCTCTGGCCGCAGGCCCAAATGCCGGATCGGCGCAGCCTATTTAAATTGGGCGATCGGGATCGCGGCATCGCAGCAGCGCAGCGCGGATTAGCGATTATCGGCTATGGGATCAGTGTTAGCGGCATTTTTGATGATAAGACGGCCGAGTGTATTGAAGCTTTCCAGCGCCGGTTCAGACCGGACCGCATTGATGGCCATATTGACGTCGAAACGGTATCATTGATTTCGGCGCTGAGCGGGAAGCTGTAAGTAAATCGAGCGCGCAGCGAGAAAGGCCGATGTGGGGCAACCTCGTCTCGCCGCGCGCTCTAAGTCACTACGCGGGGCGCACTGACTATTCATATTCCGCCAACTCTATGTCTCTCTCAGGTGGAATATGAGTGTACATATTGTGTACTCATTATTTCCATCTGTTCAACATAAAACACGGTTTAACATGTGTATTTCGTAATTTAATACGTATGAGCAGAAAAAATGGTGCATTGTACATGATTTTATTAAATTTACGCCCTGAATGAGCCGCCCAAATGATATCTAGCTTTCTCGCGACTCAAGACTCATCAGGAAGTTTTTGCGGATATGCTCGCCAATGCTGCCCTTTACATGCGAGGTCACGTCCTCGTGGGGAACATTGGACTCGCATTTATCGCATATAATGTCAGAGCGCACCTGACCCCCGCATGCTTTGTGAACCAAATGAACCGGCGTGTCGTCCTTGGTGAAATGCTCCTGTCCCCACCGCGCCAGCGAGACGATTACGGGGCGAAGCGCGAGGCCGCGCGGCGTGATACAATATTCGTAACGTTTGGGCTTCTCTTGATATACGCGCTTTAAGAGCAGCCCTTCTTCGGTGAGGCGCGTCAGACGTTGTGACAACAAATTTCGGTTAATCCCAAGGGCGCGTTCCAAATCGTTAAATCGACGCGCCTCGTAAAAACTTCCGGCAAGTATCATTAGGCTCCAGCGATCACCCACAATATCAAGCGCAGTCGCAAGGGCGAATTTTTCGTCTAAAAGTTCATTCCAGCTCATGATGTTCCCACATTTTTGGTAGCGTGCTTTATAGCCTGTAATACAAAGTGTACTCACCTACAAAGTGTTATGATTGACAATTCTCAGTTGCTCTCCCAAAAGCCGCCCGGATCAACGGGTCGGGCGGTCGCGGCATTTATGTCGAGGAAAGTCCGGGCTCCAGTGTGACAGGATGCCGGGTAACGCCCGGCGGGCGTTAACGCGTCAAGGGAAAGTGCCACAGAAAGGAAACTACCCGTTATGCTTTGGCATGGCGGGAAAAGGTGAAAGGGTGCGGTAAGAGCGCACCGCGGGCTTGGCAACAAGACCGGCAAGGTAAACCCCATCCGGAGCAAAATCAAATAGGAGCGAATATAGGGGTCACATCCTTTCGTTCGGGTTGATTGCTTGAGCCTGTCTGCAAAGTCAGGCCCAGAGGAATGATCGCCGCTTTTGGTGACAAAAGTACAGAACCCGGCTTATAGACCCGTTGATTCATCATTAACTATAGTTCATAATCGCCTCTAAGTTGGGAGGCTTTATGAGAATCAAATTGAGAACTTTAGTATTAGCGGGCGCAATATGGGGTCTTGCCGGTTGTGCTACAGTTTCAGACGGGAATGATGAGGGCGTTATCGTCAGCTCCGGCGAAGTCAATTATACGCTTGCAAAGGGCGAAAGTCTCTACACAGATGATGAGGTCATGGGCTTCATGTTTGGCGGAAACGCAGCCCGCCACGAGGCTAAATTTGAACGCCGTCTCGAAGAGGCGCAAAACTATCCTCTGGGCGTGAAACGCAATCCTGTTCGGGCTCATAAGCCGGCCGGGCAACGCGAATATCTAAACCGTCTGAGATGCCCTATGGATGGTAAAGCGCCGAATTTTGAACGCATGGGAAGCTTTGGCGCAGGACCCTATGAGACAATTATAGACGGCTACGAAGTCAAATGCCGCGGTGAAGAGCCAGTTAAAGTCTTTATGGATATGTATTTCCCCAATCATTATGAAACCGAGGCTGTGCCGGGCTTTGCGATTATTATGCCTTCTATTGGGGCGTAGGGTGTAATCCGGCTTTATCGTTCTTATATCTGCCTGCCTAGTTAGAGGCAGAGGCTATGACATTTCAAATTATTCCGGCGAGCAGCCGCGGTCACGCCAATCATGGCTGGCTAGAGAGCTTCCATACATTTTCCTTTGCAGGGTATAATAACCCGCAAATGATGCAATTTGAGAGCCTGCGCGTGATTAATGAAGATCGCGTCGCGGCGGGGCAGGGCTTTCCGACACATTCGCACCGTGACGCCGAGATATTTTCATATGTCATTGACGGCGTGCTGGAGCATAAAGACACGCTGGGCAATGGCTCCCGGGTGTCGGCGGGCGGCATTCAATATATGTCCGCCGGTTCAGGCGTATCGCATAGTGAATTTAACGGCAGCGGGGACGCGCCGGTGCATTTTCTGCAGATTTGGCTTTTGCCAAATGAGACAGGCGTCACGCCGCGCTATGAAACATTGCAAATCAAGGATTCTGACAAACGCGGCAAGCTCAAACTGTTTCTCTCCGGCGATGGCCGGGATGGGTCTATCCGCATTCAGCAAGACGCGAATATCTATGCTGCACGAATTGATGGCCGCGAGACGATTGAGTTTACGTCTAAAAGTGAACGCAGAGGCTGGATACAGATTGTTAAAGGCACTGTTTTGGTCAATGGCGAGTCGCTTGGTGCGGGCGATGCTGCCGCCTTTTCCGGTCAGGACGTAACAATAAATCAAGGCAAAGACGCTGAAATCATCCTGTTTGATCTGGCGCCGCTTGGTTAAACATATTGGCGATTTCAAATTAGGGCGCGATTTCTAAAACTGCGCCCTAAATATGTCTCATGGACATAGCGGCATCCCGCTGCTCACAAAATTATTCAGGAGACCATCATGGCCACCAAAACAACGAAAAAAGCGACGAAGAAAGTCGAAACTGAAACCCTTAAAGTTACAGATATGGTTCGCAAGGGCGCCCTTGCATATGTTGGCCTTTATGTTGCCGCTTATGATCGCGTTAAGCCACTTATCGCTGAAACCGGCGATAAGGCTGAGAAATTCTTCGGTGAGCTTGTTGAAAAAGGCGAAACTGTCGAAGCTCAAGCCGCTGACGTTGCGACAACTGCTAAATCCCGCGCTTTTGATTTTGCGGCTAAGGCCCGCGAAATTATGCCAACTCTGCCGAAAGCGGCCAATGACCGCGTCGCTGAGCTGGAAGCTGAAATTGCCAAGCTGAACAAGAAAGTTGCGGCCAAAGCCAAAGCGACTTCTAAGAAAGCGGCGAAAGTTAAGACTCAGAAAACAACAGCGAAAAAAGCTGCTTAAATCTAAGTGAATTAATGAAGTGAAGCGGCGCTCGGGTAACCGAGGGCCGCTTTTCTTTTGCCATAAGGAAAATTTACGTTAAGCTTGTGAAAACTATAAGCTTCTGAGGGACATATATGGCGCGCAAACCTAAGGCAATCGGTCAAACAGCTTCGCAATCTACGACAGCGGTCAACTCGCTTGTCGGCATCAGGCGATCAGATTTCGTAAAGTCGCTGGGTATTTTGGTTAAAACAGCCGCCGCGCAGCCCGCGCCGCTCGCCAAACATGTCGGCGCTTACGCCAAAGAAATGATCGAGATAGCCAAAGGCACATCCGAGCTTGCGCCTGATGCCAGAGATCGCCGCTTCAAAGATCCGACTTGGACATATAATCCGATTTATAAACGCGGTCTGCAAAGCTGGCTGGCGATGCGCCGCGAGCTTAAGGGCTGGATTAATGACTCGCGTATTTCCACGCCGGACAAAGCGCGCGCCAATTATGTGCTCGATATTATGGCCGATACCTTATCGCCGACAAATAGTTTGCTCGGAAACCCTGCAGCCATGAAACGCCTCTATGAGTCGGGCGGTCAGTCTGTTTTGAAGGGGCTGAAAAACGCTTATGACGATCTGCGCAATAATGGCGGAATGCCTTCTATGGTCGATAAACGGCCGTTTAAAATCGGTGAGAACCTGGCGACATCCAAGGGCGCAGTGGTCTACAAAGATGAGATGATTGAGCTCTTGCAATATGAGCCGACAACAGAGCAGGTCTATAAAACTCCAATCCTGATTGTGCCGCCGCAAATCAATAAATTCTACGCGAATGATCTAAGCGCGAATAAATCCATTATTCGCTATCTCACAAAATGCGGCTATCAGGTTTTCGCCGTCTCGTGGCGTAATCCCGGACGCCAACATTCGCATTGGGGGCTGGAAGCCTATGTCGAAGAGCTGATTGAAGCCGTCGGCGTGATGAGGAAGATTACGCGGTCTCCCCGCATCAATGTTACGGGCGCGTGTTCAGGGGGCACGACGATGGCGCTGCTTCTCAATGAGCTTGCAGCGCGCGGCGATGAGAGCGTGAATTGTTACAGCCTCTTTGTCTCCGTGCTGGACGGCAAAAAGTCAGACAGCGAAGTGGGCCTGTTTGTGACAGACGCCGCCATCGAAGCGGCGCGCGCGCACAGTCAGCGCAAGGGCGTATTGGACGGCGATGAGCTTGGCCGTATGTTTGCCTGGATGCGCCCCAATGATCTGATTTGGAATTATGTCGTCAATAATTATTTGCTCGGTGAAGATCCGCCGCCATTTGATGTTCTGTTCTGGAACGCTGATACAACAAACCTTCCGGCGCAGCTGCATTCTGATTATTTAGATATTTTCAAAGAACGCTCTTTCCGTCCAGACCGCACGACGGAATTTATGGGCCATTTAGTTGACCTGCAAAATGTCACCCAAGACGGCTTTATGGTCGCCGGCGTAACGGATCACATTACGCCGTGGATTGCCTGCTATCGCAATATTCGTCTCTTTGGCGGTGAAATTGATTTCATCCTGTCAAATAGCGGACATATTCAATCCCTGCTTAATCCTCCGGGCAATCCGAAAGCAAAATATTTTACAAATCCGGATCATCCGCCCAAAGCCACAGATTGGCTTAAAGGCGCGCAGACTCATGACGAAAGTTGGTGGCTGCGCTGGGATAAATGGCTCTCCATTCGATCGGGAGAGATGAAAGCAGCCCCGAAAAAGCTGGGCAATAAGGCCTATCCGCCAATCAGCCAAGCGCCGGGCGAATATGTATTTACTTAGGGTGGAGCGCAGCGCAGGCCTTTACTTCGCCCGCGAGCGCGCCCACGTCTAAGGTGTTAGGGCAGCCGGGAAACTGCTTAATAAGTTTGTGTTACGGTATGTTATGCAGCTTAAATTTAGGGAAAACATATGAGCGATTTTCATCCCAATCTGCCGAAGATATTCTTCAGCAAAGTTGGCAATCAAAAGCTTAGAACCGCGATTTGGTCGGGCACAGATAAAGGTCATGGCAAGCGCACGCCGCTTTTGTTTTTCAACGGTATTGGCGCAAATCTGGAAATTGCGCAGGTCTTCGCAGATACATTTTCAGGTCGCGACATCATCACATTTGACATGCCCGGTGTGGGCGGATCGCCTGACCCGACAGTGCCGTATCGTCCGTGGTGGGTGGCCAAAGCCGCCAAACAAATCTTGATTGAAAATGGATATTCGCAAGTCGATGTTTTAGGCATTAGCTGGGGCGGCGGTCCGGCTCAGCAATTTGCGTGGCAGAACAAAGATATGACCAAGCGCCTTATTTTATGCGCGACGACAACGGGCTGGACGATGGTTCCGGGCAATCCCAAAGCTTTGTCCAAGATGATGTCACCCAAGCGCTATATTGACCGTGATTTCCTCGCCAAGAATTTCGAAACGCTTTACGGCGACGCGGCCAGTGAGGGCGTCGAGGCATTTTCCATCAATATGATGCCGCCAAGCATTAAGGGTTATCTCTTCCAGCTTTCTGCCATGATGGGCTGGTCGAGCATTCCATTCATTCGCCGCATTCGCGCCAAGACGCTGATTATTATGGGCGGCAATGATCACATTGTACCCGCTGTGAATGGTAAAATCCTCGATACGCTTTTGCGCCGCTCGCGGCTTAAAATTATTGACGGGGCAGGGCATTTATTCCTGCTGACGCGCCGCGCGGAAACTGTCGCGCTTATCCGTGACTTTATGGGCGAGCCGGCTGTGCCAATGCCCGAGGTTGAGCTGGAGCGCGTCCCTTCCGTGGCGGCCTCTTTCGTTGCAGCCTAAAATTTGTTAGGAGGCTTTATGCCTAAAAAAACCGATAAGTCCGATGATAACAAGCGAAATACAAGTGATACGGCTCGCCGCATATGGCTGGCCGGTATAGGGGCCTATGGCCGCGCTTTTACGGAAGCTCAAGGGGCTATTAAGGAGGTCACCGGAAAGTCCAGCGCTGTCTTTGATGATCTGGTTCAAAAAGGCCAAATGTTTGAAGCCGTCGGTAAAGCCAAAGGCAAAGAAATCGCTCAAAAGGCTCAGGTTCCGGATATGGATATCGATGCGCGGATTAAATCCATGCGCGAAAAAATCAAAGCGGCCAGCGCAAAGTCCTCGGATTGGGTCGAAGACCACATTCCCTCGGGGCGGGCCAAGCCTGCGTCAAAATCTGATGTAGAGGCGCGCCTCGACGCGATGGACGCCAAGCTTGATGCGATTATGGTCGCCATTGGCGCAAGCGTGGCTAAGCCCAAAGCGAAACGCGCGCCAGCAAAAAAGACGTCTGCGCGAAAGACAGCGGCGAATAAACCTGCCGCGAAAAAACCGCCTTTGAAGAAATCCTCGACGAAAAAAGTCACGACGAAAAGAACGCCCGCATCAAAAGCGAAAAAGTCCTAGTTTAAATGGCCCGCCGTCCGACGCGCGAGTTAATTCTGTCAACGGCTCTAGCCCTGTTTAACGAAGAAGGGCTGGCCGAAGTCAGCAGCGTCGATATTGCCAGCGTGATGGGAATTAGCCCCGGTAATCTGCATTATCATTTCAAAGGCAAGACGCTCATCATCGAAGAGCTTTATGAGCGCTTCGAGACAGAAATGCGTATGGTGCTGGATGCGCCGGTCAGTAACCCGCTTCAGCTCGAAGATAATTGGGTCTATCTCTATATCATCTTTGAAGAGATTTATGATTTTCGGTTCTTCTATCGCAATTTGGGGTGGGTGTTTGAAAAAGTGCCTGACCTCGCGCCGCGATTTGGCCGGTTACTGCGCGCAAAAGAGGGCGCTTTTGACAGCCTGATTTCCACCCTGCGTGATGAGCGTTTTATCACGCTATCCGACAGTGAGGCCGATGCCTTGGTTCAGCGCCTCGCCATGCATTACACCTTTTGGCTCCAGCACAGTGATTTACGCTTTGAGGGCGCGCCCGCCAAAGCGCTCATTAATCGCGGCGTATACGCAGCGCTGATTCAAATCATTCCTTACTGGTCTGAAAATAAGGATGGCGCGCAGCGTCTTCTCTCTGAATTTTTCAAAGCGCAGAGCTAACGGCGCCTACGCGCTCCCATTTAAATCTTTTGTTAATTTAGCTGAACGACACAGAGCCCTCTGTGGAGCGCTTTGGCATGAAATAATACGTTATTTCCTGTATTTATGGGTAATAAACCCTTAATTTCCCATTGAATACCATAAAATCCCATGCTATGGCTTTTGTGTTGACGCAGGAGGGCTGCGTCTCAGGGAAATTACGATGTTCTTATCGACAGCTACTAATACGCTGGACGCCAAAGGTCGCCTGTCCGTGCCTGCCGACTTTCGGGCGGTTGTGGGCGATGGCAATTTTGACGGCATTGTTGTCTGGCCGAGCTTTGACGGTGCCTATCTTGAGGGCGGCGGTATCAAGCTGCTTCAGGACTATCAGGCCCTCCTTGAGAGCATGGATCCTTATGATGAAGCCCGCATCGCCTTTGAGCGGGCAATCTTTGCCGAAAGTCGCCGCCTGTCTTTCGACGGAACGGGCCGCGTCACGCTCCCCAAAGATTTGGCAGAATATGCGGGTCTGAATGGCCGCGCGACCTTTATTGGTCTGGGCCGCCGTTTTGAAATCTGGTCGCCTGAGGCTTACGAGTCCCATGCTGAGTCTGCGCGTAAAATGGCGCGCGAAAACCGTCACCGCCTTCGCCTTCAGGGCCGCCCGCAATGAGCGCCTCACCCAAGGCCGGGCAGCCCCATTACCCCGTAATGCTGCCCGAAGTCATGGCCGCACTGTCCCCGCAATCGGGCGAGCTCTTTATTGATGGTACATTTGGCAATGGCGGATACAGCCAAGCGATTTTAGACGCCGCCGAAACGCATCTCATTGCGATTGACCGCGATCCCAATGTTGCGCCGCGCGTCGCAGACTATGCTGAGCGTTACGCCGGCCGCTTTGAGTTCTTCGAGGGCGCATTTTCTGATATGGCCGCGGCGGCGGGCGAGCGTAAAGTCAATGGCATTGTGCTGGATATTGGCGTGTCCTCCATGCAGCTTGATCAAGCCGTGCGCGGATTTTCATTTCAAAAAGATGGGCCGCTGGATATGCGTATGGCGCAAAGCGGGCCGAGCGCTGCGGACGCCGTCGCGCATCTCTCTCATGGCGAACTAGCCAAGATATTTCAGGTTTACGGTGAAGAGCGCCGTGCCAAACGCTGCGCAGATTTCATCGTGCGCGCGCGCGAGGTCGAGCCGATTGTCACAACGGCGCAGCTTGCCGATTTAATGGCGCAGGCTTTGGGAAAAAGCGGCAAAATCAATCCGGCAACCCGCGTCTTTCAAGCTTTGCGTATTTTCGTCAATGACGAGCTGGGCGAGCTTTATCGCGCGCTGCTGGCCGCCGAAGAGATTTTGGCGCCGGGCGGGCGTTTGGTCGTTGTGGCGTTCCACTCGCTCGAAGACCGTATTGTAAAAAGCTATCTGCGCCGCCGCGCAGGGGAAACCAAAGGGCAGTCACGCTATATGCCCGAGGTCGAAGACACGGGCCCTGCTGCGTCATTTACCTTGCCCGGCCGCTCTGCCCTAACGGCGTCCAAGCATGAGCTCACTGAGAATGTGCGCTCACGCTCGGCCAAATTACGCCGCGCTATTCGCACAGATGCTGCGCCTTGGCCCGAAGGCGATGAAAATTTGCTCCCGCGCGCGCCATCTCTTGCCGCTCTGGAAAAGGTGATGTCATGAAGCGCGCGGGCATCATCATACTCATACTGATTGGCTTTGCTTTGGTGGCGGCGCTTTATGTGACCAAGACCAAAGCGCAAAGCGTGCAAAAAGATATGGAGCGGCTTGAGTCTCAATTGGAGCAGGAGCAATCCACTATTCGCGTGCTTGAGGCTGAAATTGCGCATCTGCAAAACCCAGCGCGGCTCTCTGAACTGGCGCAGACGCATTTAGAGCTGGGTCCGACAAAAGCGTCACAGATGATTACGCTTGATGAAATGGTTGTTCGCATCCCCGTTAAGGCGGAGGAGACGCAGTGAGTGAGAACGCGCCAAATTCGCGCCGCGCGCAGAATCTCTCTGAATTCATTCCGTCGCGCCAATTGGTTGTCGAGGACGTGGAATTTGAAGCGGTTCGCGAAGGCCGCACACGTATCATAATCGGCGTTTTAGTGTTCCTGGGTGTGTTCATGTTGATATTAGGCCGTTTGGCCGAAGTCGCCATATTAAGCGATGCGCCGGATCGTACAATTTATGCCCAGACTGAAGCGAAAACCCGCGCCGATATTCTGGATCGTAACGGCGCGCTTCTCGCCACCACGCTGCAAACATTCTCGCTTTACGCGGATACGCGCCTTGTTGGCTCGCCGGCTGAGACAGCGGAATTAATCGTCATGGTTTTGCCTGATCTGGATTATGACGAGGTCTATGGCCGCCTGACATCGGGCAAAGAATTTATCTGGATCAGCCGCAATCTCACCCCAAAAGAGCGCCAAGCCGTATTCGAGCTGGGACAGCCCGGTTTGGCCTTTGAGGTTGAGCCGCGCCGCGTTTATCCGGCCGGCCGCATTGGCGCGCATATTATGGGCTGGACGGATGTGGATATGCAGGGCGCAGCGGGCGCGGAGCGGGCCTTTGACGCACAATTAATGGCCGAGCCGGATAAGCCGAAAAAGCTCTCCATTGATTTGCGTTTTCAAAACATTCTGACCGAAGAACTGCATTGGGGTATGGAGCGGTTCAAAGCCGACGGCGCAGCGGGCATTATCCTAGATGTGCAAAGCGGCGAGATATTGGCGCTGGCCAGCTTGCCGGACTTTGATCCGAATAATTATGCCGCAGCATTGCCGCAAACGCGCTTTAATCGCGCCACGATGGGGACGTATGAATTGGGCTCTACATTCAAGCCGCTGACGATGGCGCTCGCGCTGGAGTCCGGCATTGACCCGGAAAGACCCATGCCTGTGCAAGACCCGCTTATCATTCGCCGCAAGTCCATTCGCGACGATCACAAAAGTAATGACCCGCTAAAAATGTTCGACGTTCTGGCCGACAGTTCCAATCGCGGCACGGCCATGTACGCCCTCGAAGTCGGCGATATCGCGCAGCAGGATTTCCTGCGTAAATTCGGTCTGTTTGATCGTGTCCCATTTGAACTCGCCGAGAGCGCCGCGCCGCAATTGCCGCCCGAATGGCAGGATTTAACAACGGCGACGGTGTCTTACGGACACGGCATAGCGGTCACGCCGCTCGCGCTCGCCACGGCCCTATCTGCGCTGGTCAATGGCGGAGACTATGTCACGCCGACACTGGAATATCGCAGTATCGGACAATCTCAGCCGCGCCGCCGCGTGATCAAGCAAGGCACGTCCGATATGATGCGCGACATGATGCGCTATGTCATGACTGATGGCACGGGTCGAAACGCCGAAGTGCCCGGATTTGGCCTGATGGGGAAAACAGGCACGGCGGAAAAGCCCGGACGCGGCGGATATCAGGAACGTAATTTGGTGACATCATTTGTTGCCGCATTCCCGCATAGCGACCCGAAATATCTGATTTTTATTACTTATGACGAGCCCAAGGCCGCGCCCGGAACTTATGGTTACGCTACAGCAGGCTGGAACGCCGCGCCAACGGCGGGGCAGGTGGCCGAGCGCATGATTACATTGCTGGGCCTTTCGCCTGAGCGCCAAAGCGCGGCTCTACCGCTCGCCGCGACGGGAGGTCAGTAATGCTGCTCTCCAAGCTCATCGCGACATTGCCCATGCCCGAAGGCGCGAGCGATGTTGAAATTGCGTCCATCACCGCGGATAGCCGCGCTGTAAAACCGGGCGGGCTTTTCGCGGCGCTCA
>ENA-ORXM01004761-ORXM01004761.1-marine-metagenome-genome-assembly--contig:-NODE-4761-length-11513-cov-3.607905_pt1 | contig 11513 bp, 6 predicted proteins | sample MGYA00237867_ERZ511480 | MGnify/ENA primary metagenome ERZ511480 (study PRJEB26309, sample SAMN06266103) | marine metagenome | isolation source: Algal blade | place: United Kingdom:Sidmouth, United... | reverse complement strand
TTTTAGTAGGTAAACCTTTAGCAATTTATCTTTTAAATAAAAATGCCAGTGTTATTACCATTAACGAATACACACAAAATAAAAAAACTTTACTACTTGAAGCAGATGTGGTTATTAGTGCAAGTGGTAAAAAAGATGTTATCGAAGGTGAAATGCTTAAAAAAGGAACAAGTATTATAGACTTTGGTGAAGATTTTAATAAAAAAAGCCAAATAAATCACTTAAACATACTTTGTTTATCGCCAGGAGGTGTGGGTCCTTTAACAGTTAGATTTTTGTTACTTAACTTTTTAGAAGCAGTGGAAAGAGAACTTTAGTTAATTACAAGAGAATGTGAACTATAAACTCACCTTTTATTGTTCTTTTCTCCAATTCACCAAGAACATCGCCAATTTTTCCATAAAAAACACTTTCATGCATTTTAGTTAAGTCCTTACCTACACTTACTTTACATTCTGGGTAAATTGAATTTAGCTGTTTTAATGTAGTAATTATTTTGTATTTGCTTTCTAAAACAACAAAAGTAGTTTTTAAAATACCGTTAATATCGTTAAAAGACCTAAAAATACTTTCTCTTTTACCTTTTTGCTTAGGTAAAAAACCAACGTAAAAAAAGTTATCTGTGGGTAAACCGCTAATACTTAAATGTGCCGAAACACTACAAGCTCCTGGCACAGCTACAATATTTATAGGTAAATTATTCTGTCTTATATAATTTACAACCTTAAAACCTGGGTCGCTTATTAAAGGTGTACCCGCCTCAGTTATTAATACTGTTTTTTCGTTATCTTGTATTTTTTTTATAACTTCGTCTAAGGACTCTTTATTATTAAAGTCGCCATAATTAAAAAACGTCTTACCTTGCGTTGGAATTTCTAATAGTAAAAATAGTTTTTTGACATTGCCAAAGGGGGGGAGGCAATCTTGTTACATCGAATATATTACAATAGAGGATACAAGGGGAAAATTAAAAATTATTTGTGTGCAATAGAATGTTTTTATTTGTACTACAAAGTTAAAGTTATATTCTACTATTTCAAAGAAAGAAGATACTTTATTTTGGTAAGTTCATCTATTTATGTTTCAAAAGAATCAAAAGTTACCTTTTTTGTTAATTATTTCGCTCTGTTATAGAGTTTTGTAGGTATACTTTTTTTTGTAAAAGGATGCACAAACTCGGGCATGATGGAGGTTGGTAAAGGCTTCTGCGAAGAATACGTCCGTGTTTAGCGAGCGCAGCATTCGCTAAATACAGTATTCAAGTAGTTAAAGCCTTCCAACCGTACCACTAAGTAGCAGCGTATCTAAGATACCCAACTTGTTTTGAACCTCCAACTTACTTGGAGGGATGGCTTGGTGTAGCTAATCAACACCTAAATTTTATAAAGAGCTCATTTTCATTATTATAAAAACCTACAAAATTCTATAACAAAGCCAATTATTTATTTAACAATCGGATTATCAGCGAGTTTTAAGTTGCCTTAATAATTTCGACTTCAATAAATTTAGAAGCAGGTGTATTGCTCTTTTTAGCAACATTATCAATATGAACCAACGAATTGGTTTCGGGGAAATAAGTTCCAATACAGCCTTTAGCTATATCATAGCCAACCACTTTGAAGTTATTAGCTGCTCTTTGTTCACCTTTGTAATAACTTCTAAAATGGATAATATCTTTATCTTTTAAACCTAGCGATTGCATATCTTGTTTGTTCATTAAAGCAATGCGACGTTCATTGAGAATCCCTCGATAACGGTCATCCAAACCATAAATGGTTGTATTATATTGATCGTGTGTACGAATGGTCATCATAATAAAATGACCTTTTTTTACAGCACGCTTGGGAATTGGGTTGAGCGTAAGTTGTGCTTTTTTAGAGGCTGTATTGAAGGTGCGATCACGAGCACAATTGGGCAAATAAAAACCAGCGGGTTGACGTACTCGTTCATTATAATTATCAAAGCCAGCAATAACCGCTTCTATATGATTTCGAATAACATCATAATTATCAATCATTGCTGACCAATTAACAAGAGATTTGGTTCCAAAAGTAGCTTCTGCAATACATTTTACAATAGCAGGTTCACTTTTTAAATGCTTAGAAGGAGGTTCAAAATTTCCTTCACTAAGATGTACCACTCCCATAGAATTCTCAACTGTAACAAATTGACGACCAGATGCCTGGAAGTCTTTTTCTGCCCTAGAAAGACAAGGTAAAATCAAGGCTTCTTTGCCCGTGACTAAATGAGAACGATTTAGTTTGGTGGATATTTGTACTGTTAAATCACAGTTCTGGACAGCCTCACCAGTCAATTGACTATCTGGTGTTGCAGAAATAAAATTTCCTCCCATTGCGATGAAGACTTTCACCAAGCTTTTTTTCATAGCATGAATACTATGCACTACATCATATCCATGTGGACGAGGAGCATTGATACCAAATTCTTTATCTAAATTAGCTAAAAGCGTCTCAGGAGGAGCTTCCCAAATACCAACCGTTCGATCCCCTTGTACATTACTGTGTCCACGGACAGGACAAGTTCCTGCGCCCTCTTTTCCAATAGAACCTTTCAACAAAAGAATATTGACAATCTCTCGAATATTTTGTACCCCATTTTCATGCTGCGTAATTCCCATTGCCCAACAAATGATAATTTTCTTTTTATCTATTAATAATTGTGCAAAAGTACGAATTTCAGCTTCTGAGACACCACTGGCTTCTACTGCTTCTTGAAAATCACTTTGCTCCAAATCTGCTACTAAAGCATCATATCCTTCACAATGTTCTTGTATAAAAGGGAGATCAAATACCTTCCCAGGTGCTTTCTTTTCTGCTTCTAACATTAAAATCATGGCTGCCTTCAACAAAGCAACATCTCCATTAATACGGACTTGGAGGTATTGGTCCGTTATTTTTGTTCCACCAGTGAGTACTTCCGTAGGGCTTTGAGGATTGATAAAACGTTCCAAGCCTGCCTCTGGAATAGGATTAATACTAACCACCTTACCACCATTTTTCTTACAATGGGAGAGTGCCGTAAGCATTCTTGGATGATTGGTGCCAGGGTTTTGCCCCATAACAACAATTAATTCTGCTTGATGTAAGTCTTCTAAAGTGACCGAGCCTTTTCCGATTCCAAGCGTTTCACCTAGTCCCTTTCCACTTGATTCATGACACATATTGGAGCAGTCGGGTAGATTATTGGTTCCAAACTGACGAGCAAATAGTTGATACATAAATGCTGCTTCATTACTCGTTCTACCAGAAGTGTAAAAAACAGCTTCATTTGGAGAATTTAGACCATTGAGGTGCTTGGCAATTAAAGTAAAAGCATCTTCCCAAGAAATGGGCTCGTACTTAGAACTATTGGCAGGCAAATACATGGGCTCTGTAATCCGTCCAGATTTACCAATCTTATAATCTGACCACTCGCTCATGGCTTCAACACTATGTTGGGCAAAAAATTTAGGAGTTACTTTTCTGGTAGTAGATTCCTCAGCTAATGCTTTGACCCCATTTTCGCAATATTCTCCTAGAGAAGATCGCTTGCCATCAGGGTCAGGCCAAGCACAACCAGGGCAATCAAAACCCCCTTTTTGATTCATTTTATTCAAACGTTTAATGCCTTCCCAAACGCCCATTTCTTTGTTGAGATGTTGTAAAGAAGCGACTAAGGCAGGAATGCCTGCAGCTTTCTTTTTGCGTTGTGTTAATTTTAAATTTTCAAAATTCTCAGGCGGAACAATTCGAACATTTCTTTTCATAATCGAGGTATATTAGCAAACAAAATAGCACAGAAATAATAGTATTCAAGGTACTAAATTCTACTAGAATTAACAAAAAAGCAGTGTATCTTTAAATTATAATAAAACAAGCCTATATTGTATAGAACTTATCTACTCCATCTAATTATTCATTAAAGACCTCTAAAAAAACTACTCAAAATGGCAGAAAAAAAATTCCTTACGGATATTGAAATTGCTCAAAAAAATGAAATGAGTCACATTAAGTTGGTGGCAGAAAAATTAAATATTCAAGAAGATGACTTAGAGTATTATGGAAAACATAAAGCCAAGCTTCCTTTGTCTTTAATAGAAGACGAAAAAGTGGCAAAAGGGAACTTGATTTTGGTGACAGCAATGACACCAACACCTGCTGGGGAAGGGAAAACAACGACCTCAATTGGCTTGACAGAGGGCTTAAATAAAATTGGTAAAAAAACCACGGTTGTTTTAAGAGAACCCTCTTTGGGACCCGTTTTTGGAATCAAAGGAGGTGCCGCTGGTGGTGGATACGCACAAGTTGTTCCAATGGAAGATATTAATCTGCACTTTACGGGAGATTTTGCAGCAGTAGAAAAAGCCAACAATTTATTGTCTGCTCTGATTGATAATAATATCCAAAGCAAAACAAGAAGTTTGGGGATTGATCCTAGAACAATTGTTTGGAAACGAGTCATGGATATGAATGATCGTGCCTTGCGTCAAATTACGATTGGTTTGGGAGGTACAGGAAATGGTATTCCTAGAGAAGATGGTTTTAACATTACACCTGCATCTGAAGTAATGGCGATTCTTTGTATGGCAAAGGATATGGAAGATCTAAAAGAAAAACTAGGCAATATTTTTATTGGATTTACCTTTGATAGAAAACCAGTTTATGCTCGTGACCTAAAGGCTCAAGATGCTATGGCAATTTTGTTGAGAGATGCTATTAAACCTAACTTAGTACAAACTCTAGAAGAGAATCCCGCCATTATTCATGGAGGACCATTTGCCAATATTGCACAAGGAACCAATACTATTATTGCTACTAAAATGGGCTTATCTTTGTCGGATTATGTGGTAACAGAAGCTGGGTTTGGAGCAGATTTAGGAGCAGAAAAATTCTTGAATATCAAATGTGTAGCAGGTGGATTGAAACCTAAAGCAGTCGTGTTAGTGGCAACAATTCGTGCCTTGAGACATCATGGCGGGGCTTCTAAAGAAGAATACAATACAGCAAGTGTCGAACGGGTTAAAAAAGGATTTGAAAATCTTCAAAAGCATATTGAAAACTGTAGAAAATTTGGCTTAAATCCTGTCGTTGCTATTAATGCTTTCCCTAGTGATACTGCCGCAGAAGTAGACTTTATTCAAGCAGAATGTAAGTCAATGGGTGTTCAAGCAATTGTTGCCAATGGTTGGGCAGATGGTGGAAATGGAATGACAAACCTGGCTAGTGCTGTTGTAGAGGAAATAGACTCTAATCGCAATGAATTTAAAGCTTTGTACGATTGGAACTTGCCTGTTAAAGAGAAAATTGAAACGATTGCCAAAGAAATTTATGGAGCAGATGGAGTGACTTATTCTAAACGAGCTGAATTGGATTTGCGAAGAATTGCTCGTTTAGGTTTAGAACACTTACCTATTTGTATGGCTAAAACACAAAAATCCTTCTCTGATAATGATAAATTATTAGGGCGTCCTAAAGGATTTACAGTGGATGTAAGGGAATTTGAATATGCCGTAGGAGCAGGATTTATTATTCCTATTTTGGGTAAAATGATGCGTATGCCTGGCTTGCCTGCCGTACCATCTTCGGAAGGAATGACTATCGATAATGAGGGGAAGATCTCTGGATTGTCTTAAATTTAACTTGCTAATGAATAATTTGAAGCTAAATCTAATTGGCTTTAAATTATTCATTAGTTTATAAAGTTTCAGAAGTAAAGATATTAAGGAGCACGGAGGCTTGAATCATGCTTTACAACTTATTCTACAATTTCGTAATCAATACTTAGTTTTCTCAAAGCTCTCAAAGGAGCATTAGCGTTTGGGCTTACTTCAATATCTATGGTATCTCCTTCTAGGAGTATATCTGTGAGTTCATTTGCTAAAGATGGATCCATGTTTGAAATCTCTGTTAGGCATTTGGCAATGGCTCTTCTATCTGGTCTATCAGCGTCGCAAGACAATAAGTTTAAGTTCATGTTTTTTCTTATAAAGGTAAGATTCTTCTGCTTTATTTTTGTAATATTTAGAGATTTATTCTGGCAGTATAATTTGAAGTTATTCCATTAAAAACTAATCCAATAAATGTTGACTTGCTTCTCACTACCTTCATTGATAGAGCTGAGCACTATGTTTGGGTGATCCTATGCCTATAGTTAAAGAACAGTAAGTTGAGCTTCTTGAATCCAATCAATCAAAGCAGCATAACGTTTGTCCAAACGCATTAAATGCTCGTTGCCAATTAGAATTAAGTGCCTACGTGCTCTAGTTAAAGCAACATTTAATTTTCTATCTACCACCTCATCGTCAGACAAAGAAATAATACTTTCCAATTGATACGCATCGTTCAAACAAAGCGAGATAATAATAATTTCTCTCGCACCACCTTGATAACGCTCGACGGTATCAATTGTGCAATTTTCATAATTTTGCCCATGTTGTGTCAAGGCGCTTCTTATTTGGGCAATTTGTGCCCGAAAAGGCGTAATTACACCAACATCTTCAGGTTTTAATATTTGATTATTTGCCTTGTAAATGGCGTCAAAACTACTGATGATTTTACCCACCATTTGAGCTTCGTCTAAGTTGGTTTTAGGATTTCTAAAACGATTGACGGTACTGTTAAAAAACAACATTCTACTTTGTGTCAACTGTTGCTCTAATTGACTAGCATTCGTTGGTAATTTATAATTCAAAGCTTCTTTTTGCCAAACACTAATCGGCAATTCTGCGGGTAATAATTTTAATTCATTATTATAAAAATGAGTACTAGGAAAACGGCAAATATCTTCATGCATCCGCCCTTGATGGTGCAATTGATCGAATGCCCAAGTCCACTTATTTTCTCTAGCTTGGTTGTATAATCGCTCAAATAGTGAATTGCGTCGATTGTACAAGCCAATTTGATTTAACGCTTTATTATCGACTGCTGAACGAGTCTTTTCTTGCAAGACGACAGCAGGCAATTGTTTGTGATCTCCAATTAACACAAAACGTTTAAAATAAGGCAACATACCAATCAACATAGGCTCCAGAATTTGCGAAGCTTCGTCAATGATTGTTGTATCAAATTGTTTTAATTTAAGTAAACTTGCCTTACTAGCGATAGAAGCTACTGTAGAGACAAAAATACGATGAGAGACTATTTTCTGAACCAAGTCTTTTCGTTTGCTAATATCTTTGGTTTGCTCTGAAAATAAACGGTCATGAAAATGTGGATTCGTAGAATATTTGGAACCAATACGAAGGTAATCTTCCTCGGCAAAATCATGAATTGCCTCACAAATTTCATCTACAGCACGATTAGTATAAGCTAATAACAAAATTTGTTCTTGTGTGTTGGTCAATAAATAACGCACCATTTCTGCCAACATGAACTTGGTTTTTCCAGTACCTGGAGGACCTACTAATAAGAAATAGTCTTTAGCAGCAATTGCTTTGTGTAAAACGTTTCGTTGCTCGGAACTCAGTTGAGGATTGCCCAATCTTAGTACTTTACTTTCTACTTTTTCGGGAGGAGAGAGGGTTAAGAGTAAATCTCTATTGCGAGACTTGGTTTTTAAGAAACTATATAAGGCTCGATATTGAACCTTGAAACTACTATCCATCATATCGTGTTCGATATGCCAAAACAAGTCTTCTTCAAATAAACTGTGGTTAAATTGTCGATAGCGCAACTGTACACAAACCGTATCTTCATCAATATTCGTAATTGATCCTTTGAAAATTTGATCGTTTAATACATTATGCCCTTTTTGACGATAGGGATAAAAAACAACAATATCCCCTTGCCTAAAATTGGCTAAAGGATTGGTTTGTTTGGTGCGTTTAAAATGAATCAACGGATTTTCTTCGCCCGATTGATCTTCTTGTATTTTTAGAAAACCCAAGACCTCAAAAGCCTCGTCCTTTTCCTCCAAATCACTCAACCACAAAGCGGCTAAGCCATTGCGGTTTTGTTTTCCTGCTTCTCCTGTTTTTGCTAATTGATGTTCTCTAGCTGTAAAGCTAATAAAACTTAAAAAGTACAAACGTTCCAATGGACTTGCAGAGCGAATAGTTTGTGCAAAGTTTTGCAAGTCTCTACCTACAAAACCTTTGGCATTGGGTAGTCGTTCTGGCGCCAATTGATCCAGAATAGTCATAACCTCTTCCAAGTTCTCTAAGTCTAAATCAGCTAGCTTTTTTTCAATAGAAATGATGTCATTTCTGACTTTAATCGCTTCGTACTGTTGTGACTTAAAGGGAGGCGCAGGTTTTAAATGATCGTGGTCAATTCCAGAATATAAAATATAAGTTGGAGAGTTAAGTTTTTTGCCAAAAGTAGAACGTACCAACAAATCGTACAAATTGGTTTGGGTATAGTGATTGTGGCTTAATCCCAAATGATTGGGCGCAAAGGGTTTTCCACTCTTTAACTCTATGATAGCTGTTTTGTTAGATTTGGGGCTAGAGTCTTTGTACCAAATATCCAAACGACCTTGAATGCCATATTTTTCAGAATAAAAAGAAGGCTCCAAATAGCAATCTTCTGGTGTAATGTTGTTTTCTTTTAATTTTACTTTGACAATGGTCTTTAGATTGGTAAAATGCTTTTGACTTTTTCTATAAATTTGTAAAACCTCTGCATCGGTAAACGTTGCAAAAGCTAAAGGGTTGAGAGCAAAAGCCTTGGGGAAGGTGTCGACAAAGTTTACCTTTGAATCTGTCATCAATTCATCCAAAAAAAAGTTGGCAACATTTCCCAACATTAATGGAACAGAATAGGAGAAGGGTAAGAATTTTTTGAGTAAATATAAATCTGCTGCTGCGCCAAAGTTTTGAAAACACTCTGAAATGCTACTGACATCCACCATATAATCAGGCTCAATAACAAAAGCGTGTGGAATGTATATTCCTTCTTTATTAATAACTACATCAATCAAATTTAAGGTTACTTGATTGTGAAAATTTTGATGGATGCTGTAAATTGTAGAATTAAAGTTCTCATTATGACCCGTTACATTATACTGAACATAAATCGTTGTTTCAGGCTGTGCAAAAGGCTTGCAAATTAAGTGTTCTTTTTTGCGGTCGGCATCGACAACCATAACTCTACATTCATCCAATCGCTCTACTTGCTCAATTGGATTATTGCTTTCTGTTCGGTCGTCAAAATCATCTACTAGAGCTTTGAGTGCTGAAGTAGCCGAGGTTTGACAAAAAGCAGCAATGGCATAAGTCGCTGTTTTTAAACTGGTCAAATAATCCTCCTCAGAAAACGTAATCTTATCTGCTAAGACAGCTTTCTTTTTTTTTCGAATTTGATGAATACGCCATTGCAAGGCATTACTAACTTGATGCTCGTGTGAGGCAAAAGCAATCCGAGATAGCATCGTTGTGAAAGGAATATTTTTACTTCTAGTAATGTCTACAAAAAACGCTGTTAATAAACGGTCTAAGGTGGCGATTTTGTCATTATAAGAAACATTTAAAATATGTACCTTTTCAAATTCTCTAAAAAGTAAATTGGCTAATTGTGGATCTTTCATCAAATAAGTTGAGTCGTCAAGTATAAGTATATAAACAAAAATAAGGGATAAAAAATTAAGAAAGGCAGTTATGGATAGGAGATTTATTTCTTTTGTTTTTTAATAACAATTTAGAAGTTTAATAATGAGCAAGTGGAATAAAAATTGCAGCCTTTTTTGTTGTTGTTAACCAATTAGTTAGCTTACTGTTATAGAAATAGCAATGAACCAAAATCATAATCTTATAATGCGAATTTTACCATTTTTAGCCTTCTTTTTTAGTACTTTTTTATTATTTGCTCAATCTACAAAAATACCAACTTTAATTAGCTACGAATTAGTAAAAACGTATACTAAAGAAGCTTTACAACAAAGATGGAAGGAGCAAGGAGTACCCCAAGCAGTTGCTCCTGTACGTTATAGCATAGATGTTTATGAAATTGTATATCGAACGAAATGGCATGATGGAAGCACAATCAAAGCATCTGGTTTGTATTTTGTTCCTACTGATAGTACAAAGGTTGAAGCGATGCCAATGGTTTGTTATCATCATGGGACACAAATTAAAAAAGATAGAACCGTTCGTTTGGGGGGAGAACAAGCAATTTGTGTAGGTTTTGCTGCTGATGGTTACTTGGTCGCTCGTCCAGATTATATTGGTTTAGGAAAGGGAGATAAAAAACATTTGTACCATCACGTTCCAACACAAAGTGGTGCTTCAATGGATTTGTTGAGAGCGATTAAAGAGTTAAATCCTAGGATTAAAGTGTCTCAAAATAATTTGTTGTTTGCAACAGGTTATTCGCAAGGAGGTCATGCTACGATGGGCTTTCATAAAACAGTACAAGAACAATACAGTGAGGAGTTCAAAATTACAGCTTCTGCCCCTATGTCTGGGGCTTATGATTTAGCGGGTGTACAAGAAGAGACCATGTTTAAGGAATATTCACACCCTGGTTATTTACCTTATTTGTTCTTCTCTTTTCAAGAGGTTTATGGCTTTTATAATAATATTTCAGATATTCTTGTAGCCCCTTACGATACCATTTTACCTCCCTTGTACAAAGGACAACACTCTATGGGCTACATCAATCGTTTGCTGCCTAGCATTCCTAAAGATGTCCTTCGACCAGAAGTGGTGGAGCAATATTTGGCGAATGATGATTTTCCTTTTAAGAAAGCACTAAAAGAAAATAGTGTCCACGATTGGAAACCAGAACAGCCCATGTTACTTTGTTATTGTCAAGCGGATGAACAGGTGAGTTATAAAAACGCCTTGGTTGCTTATGATAAAATGAAAGAAAATGGCAGTGATTTGGTTCGTATCAAGCAGGTGAACAAACATCTTGGACACAGAGATTGTGCTATGTTTGCAGTGATGCATGCCAAAATGTTTTTCGACAGTTTCCGAAAGGGAAGCAAAAAGGGAACGGCTGGACCTCTAGGTAAGCGTTTCTTAATTGGAATTGGAAAATCAAGCCTTGCCAAAAAAGCTAAAAAACGTCGTAAAAGACGTGCTAAAGTTTTAGCTGCTCAAAAGGCAGCAAAACAATCCAATAATAAGAAAACGGTTCAAAAGGAAGATTCTAAGAACAAGGGATAATCTCTTACTCAATAAGTATTCGAAATTCAAAAATGAAGCATTTTATTAGCGTACTATCAATTCTACTAGCGCTAAGTTCTTGTTGTCAAACACATCAGCTTGGCTTAAGTTTGGATGCCTCTTTCCCTTTAAGTTTGAAGGAGATGAAGGTGGATACGTCAAAAGTTGAAAATAGAGTAATTCAAGTAAATGAAATAAAGAATGTTACTCTACACGATGGTTTTTAAGTTTGGCAGAAACGTAGTTCAGCAAAGCTAATGGGCTTTTTTTAATTAGACATTAGACGCTAGATCGCTTCGCTTTTAGACTCCAACTAAGCTGCAATTGGAGTCTAAAACCTAATATCTAAAAGCGAAGCGATCTAAAAACAGTCGAAAGCTAGCCCCAATTTTAATTTTTACAAAAA
>ENA-ORXM01004760-ORXM01004760.1-marine-metagenome-genome-assembly--contig:-NODE-4760-length-11515-cov-3.384245_pt1 | contig 11515 bp, 9 predicted proteins | sample MGYA00237867_ERZ511480 | MGnify/ENA primary metagenome ERZ511480 (study PRJEB26309, sample SAMN06266103) | marine metagenome | isolation source: Algal blade | place: United Kingdom:Sidmouth, United... | reverse complement strand
CACGCGCTAAGTAATACAAGCGGAATTAACCATTATAGAAGGGGAGTAGCAGATACAATTGATTCTAAATTCGGAAACCCTACAACAGAAAATTATGAATCAGAAACAGATGGCTTTAACGCAACTGACGCCGTTGAAGCTTTTAATGCTTCCGTGTTAGATTTTAATCCAGGAAATCAATATTTATATTCAACTTATGGCTTCAATTTAGTTGGTGCTGCTGTTGATGCAGTAAGTGATGATGGTTATGTACAACATGTAATGGACAATATTGCCAACCCATTAGGATTGACCTCATTACAAGTGGCAACGGAGAAAGATTGGGGTGTTTATCTCTCTGATGATAGTGGTATTGTTGATGAAAGAACTGATGGACCAAAAGAAGCCGTGTTGCCTGGTGGTGGTTGGGAATCTAACATCTGCGATCTTGCGAAGTTTGCGCGTGCAATAAAAGATGGTTCACTCTTACAAAATCCTGCTGATTTATATACCAATGTGCAGCCTGGCAATAGTTCCTACCGTTTTGGCATTAATGATTTTTCAAGCAGACGAGAACACGGTGGCTCACATAACAATCTTAGAACGGTGATGGCTATCTACGATAAGGGCTCAAGAGATGATTTTGCAATTGTACTCATGATACCAGCCTCTTACGCCGGAAGTTCAAGAGGTCGAATTAGGAATGAAATTATTCGCCAATTAAGAAACACTTCAGTTAGAAATACACCTGCTGTTGATTCATGCGATATTTCAATGAAGAGGGACGGACTAGATACCTTTCATGGTGTTTGGAGAAAGACCAACCAAGACGTGATACTGAGAACAGGCTTTCGACATGATGAATTTTTTCATGAATATAAACAGCTACGAAAGCAAGGATACGTTTGTGTAGATTTTGAGCCCTACATTAAAGAAAATACCCTACGCTGGGACGGTGTCTTTAAAAAAGGGAGCGGAGGGCGCGCCATGTGGCGAAATTATGACTATGACCAATTTCTTGACAAGTGGAGAGAGATGACTGCAGACGGTTATCGGTTAATTGATTTGGAAACTTATCGTGTTAATGGCAAACAACTATGGGGCGGTTTGTTTGATAAAAACGCAGGGAAATCTGCTTTATTCAGAAACCTCTCCACAAGCGATTTTGGAACTAAACGTGATGAATTGGCCGCAAAAGGTTACAAACTCATAGATATTGAAATAGACGTAAAGAATAACACGCCGAGATGGTCTGGTGTATGGATTAGTGGTGAAGATGGTAAGTTGAACCGTAACTATAACAGACAAGATTTTATAAACATGATAACTGCTCGTAGAGATGCCGGATACAAATTAATTGACATTGAAACTTATACGATCAACAACCAAGCAAAATTTGCTGGCGTTTGGGAGAAAAGTCCCGACGAAGAAAGGAATACCATATTTAATTTCTTTTGTGGAACAACGGCTATGCATGATCTAAACAGCGCAGCAAACTATGAACTCATTGATTGGGAACGAACTGTCGGGTTTTTAGTTGATTAAAAATAATAATACATAGAGTATAGTAGATCTTAACATATCAAAACAGTTTTTTACCTTAAAACAACAAAATGAACTCATTACAACAAACTTTTTTTATCCTCACAGCCTCAATATTCCTTTTTTCTTGTGGCAAAGCAAAAGAGGCGAAACAAAATTTTGATGAAGCCAAAAAAGGAATTGGTGCCTACTCGAAGATTGCAAAAGAAGCCAAGAAGATGTCAGAAGATCTTCAAGACCTATCTGAACTTGAACCGCTAACAAGCGAAGAGTTTAAGGAGTGGATGCCTGACAAAATCGGCGATATGAAACGCACAGGCTTTAAAAATAATGCATTGGGCATGATGAATGTTTCATCTAGCGAAGCAACTTACAAAGACGAAGCAGGCGATCAAGAAATTAAAGTGACAATTATTGATGGCGCTGGAACCGGAAGTTTTGCAATTGCGGGCGTAAGGATGGCCGTAGCAGCAGACATGGAAGAAGAAAATGAATATGGTTATAAGAAAACAGTAAAGCACGATGGTACAAAAGCATTAGAGGAATATAAAAATAGTGGAGAACGAACCACACTCATGTTTTTGCAAGATGAACGCTTTGGTGTAACCGTGAATGGAGACGGCATGCAACCAGATGATGTTTGGAATAAAGTAGACGACCTCAATCTTGACAAATTGGCGAAAATTGCCAAGTAAACGAGTCATTTCCACATTTTGCGATGGAAACCCTATTGCATAATGTGGTTCTTATGACGCAGCTTGTTTCTGAAGTTTCTCTGAAAGTTCATCGCCCAAGAAGCGGTCAATGTAATGATGAATTACATATAAACTCGGCGTAAGTAAAATTGCTACCACGGCTTTGTAAACAAAATTGATTGCGCCAACGCCTAATACCCAAATGAGTGGATATTTTCCTGAAACGTGAAAGGCAATGAATAAAACAACAAAGCTGTCGACCAACTGAGAAACTAGGGTAGAGCCTGTTGCTCGAAGCCACAATTTTTTCTCTCCTGTTACTCTGCGAATGCGGTGAAACACATACACATCAATTACTTGTCCCACAAGAAAGGCAATCACAGAGCCGGCAATAATCCATAAACCTTGTCCAAACACAGCAGAGAACGCTGTGTTCATGTTTGGAATGCCACGCTCAACCATAGAGTTTACATAAAAATCGGCCGCCGGCGTGCCCATTGCTAAATAGATTGCTGCGAAGGCATAAAGAATTAATCCAACGGTGAGATAACTCAGAAAACGAACACCCCGCATTCCAAAATACTCATTAATAACATCTGTCATAATGAAGACAACAGGCCAAAGCAAAACGCCACACGTCATTGTAAAAGAAAGCCCGTTTTGTCCAAATAATGACCAGTTTACGGGCGATGCACCAAATATTCGTTCCACAGAAAATAATTTTCCGCCAATCATTTCGGCAACCAAAGCATTGGTGATGAAAAAGCCACCGAGAACAATAAATAATTGAAGCTCTTTTCGACTAAGAACGTGATTGTTGATATTCATTACTACCATCGAAGTTAAAGCTGATAACTTTGAAGCAATGCAAAAAATGATAGAACTGTATACTGACGGTGCCGCGCGTGGAAATCCCGGACCGGCAGGTTATGGGCTTGTTCTCAAATATGGAAAACATGAAAAAGAGGCAAGCGAAGGATTTCGTAATTCCACAAATAATAGAATGGAATTATTGGCCGTAATTGTTGGGTTAGAAATGCTGACCAAAGAGAATCTAGATGTTATGGTGTATAGCGATAGTAAGTATGTGGTTGATGCTGTAGAAAAAGGCTGGGTGTTTAATTGGGAGAAGAAAAACTTTGCAAAAAAGAAGAACACTGATCTATGGAAAAGATTCCTCACAATTTATAGAAAGCACAACGTTCGTTTTCAATGGATAAAAGGTCATAATGATCACCCCTATAACGAACGTTGCGATCGCTTAGCGGTTGAAGCCAGCCACAACCCAACTCTTATTGATGAAGTGTTTGAAAATGAAAATAGCTAAGTTTAATCCAAATTTGTTGAAAACTCTAGCTGACGGAAACACCCGAAAGGGCGAAAAAAAAGGATAGAAAAGAGACGGTGATGAATAGTTGATAGTAGAGGTTACCCTCCTACCTTAGAGCGTAAGGTTTTTATTTGGCTATCCCAGAGCATTCTTTGGTCTTCCATCTCATCTTCATCAACATGATCTTGAATAATCAAAATGGTAGAGTTAGTAATATCTGCCTTACTTAAACGAAATTCAATAATTTTATCAGGCTCATCTTCCCAAACCCAACGCATAAATTCTCCTTCATTGTAATCATCGGCTATAGCAATTTCTTCATACCCATTCCAGAAAAAACTATACCTGTCGCCAGTTACATCACAGTGGTCAGCAAACCATTGTGCAATGTTTGATGGATTTGTAATAAAATCATACAAAATGTTAGGTGACGCCTTAAACTCGTATTCTAATTCTAAAATACTCTTACTCATACATTTACTGTTGTCCTAATGTGAATTAACAAATAATTTTTGTAATTGTACAGAATAAATTTCAAAAACTGTAGAAAAACAGCTCGAAACTCATTGTTATACGATAATCCCAATATAAAACGCCTTTTTATGAAAAAAGTATATCAATCAAATTTAGTAGTGGTACAGTTATTGTGCATTTTACACAACTACTATGAGACAATTACGCATCACAAAATCAATCACCAATCGAGATAGTAAATCTATCGAACGGTATCTGCATGAAATAGGCAAAGAGGAACTGCTCACAGCCGAAGAAGAAGTTGAGTTAGCGGTAAAAATAAAATCGGGTGACCAAGATGCATTAGAACGGATGACACGTGCAAACTTGCGGTTTGTGGTATCTGTTGCTAAGCAATACCAAAACAAAGGTCTCTCATTGCCAGATTTGATTAATGAAGGAAACTTGGGCTTAATTAAAGCGGCACAGCGTTTTGATGAAACCAGAGGATTCAAATTTATCTCTTACGCCGTTTGGTGGATTCGTCAATCAATTCTACATGCCCTCGCCGAACAATCGAGAATTATTCGTTTGCCGCTAAACAAAGTTGGCACCTTAAATAAAATTAACCAAACGCTCGCTCAATTAGAGCAAGAATATGAACGCGAACCAACAGCTGCTGAAATTGCAGAAGTAGTTGAGCTTACGAAAGAAGAAGTGGAACAAGCAATGGCATCAGGCAGCCGACCTTTATCTGTTGATGCGCCATTCAGAGAAGGTGAAACCTCGTCTTTGCTCGATACAATAACGAATGATAAAACCGAGACCACCGATAAACAACTCGCCTATCAAGAATCACTCTGTAAAGAAATTCAGCGTACGCTAAATACACTTACAGAACGTGAAGCAACTGTTGTTCGTTTATATTTTGGCATTGGAGAACAGCATTCTCAATCTCTTGAAGATATTGGGGAGGTAATAGGCCTCACCCGAGAACGAGTGAGGCAAATTAAAGATAAAGCGGTCTTAAAGCTGAAAAACAACAGCCGAAGCAAACATCTAAAAAATTATTTAGGCTAGTGCAAACTAATCGAGCTCAAATGTGCTTGATCCAACTTCGAAGCCTCTATTAAATACTTGCACCGTGTAAACGCCTTCTTGGTATTCGCTATCTTGACGCCAGAATAACGATACATTTTTCTCATTACCGTCATAGTCTACATTTGTGCTTGTTGTAAATTTCATGCCCTCTCCAGCGTTCGAAGTAAATTCGCCTGAGCCACGCTCTCTATCATAAATCACTAAACCATCTGGGCCAATAACTCGCACTACGTATTCTTTTGCGCCAATTTCAGCCACTGGGTTTTTCTCTACGGTAAAATTGATTTTTAATTTGTCTACGCGAGTATTATTGTCAGTTTCTCTCTCTTTTCCAGAGTTTTTATAGCGAACACCGCCGGCATTAATGGCACGAACAGGCACAACCTGAGCAAACTCAACTTTGGGGGCATCTTCTTGTTGCTTTTCTTCAAGTTCTTGTTTAGCCACAACGAGTTGATTTGTTTCCTCAACCAAACTATCTTGCTTGGCAACTAAGGTTTCTTTTTCTTGATAAACAGATGTAAGTGTTTTGCTATAATTGTCATTTTCAACCTTAAGCGCTAAATTTTCCTCGCCAAGGTCTTTTAACTGCGTTAACAAGGCATTTTTTTCATTCTTGAGTTCATCAATCATGGTGCGAGCTCTGTTTAATTCAGTGCGGCTCAGCCTGTCTTTCCTCAGTAATCTGCTCACTTCATCTTTTTGCTCAATTAATTCTTGGCGCTTAGTTTCAAGCTCACCAGTAAGCTCATACTTACTATTTTCAATTTCGTCGAACTCGAGTTTCAGGGTTTCAAACTCACTGTTAAGTTCATTATACTGCTGTGTAACTTGCAGCTTCTCGGTTGACACGGTGTTGGCTTCCTTTTTCACTTCACTGTATTTTAGCCCAAAAAATAGAGCAAGGGCGCCAAAGGTGAAAATCAGAATACCGGCTACGATTCTTTCTACATTAGATTTCATGGTGTTTGATTTTTCCTTTTAACGTGTTTTTTCATATGTTATTTTAATATGGTATAAAAACTGTAACTACTTTACCATCGTTTAGTAATTAATTCATCAAGAAAACTTATGATTTACAAATTCTTATTTATACAATGCTTGGTTGGTCTTTTGGCATTTACTTCTTTCTCACAGGAAGAGAACGAAATTCCAGATTGGCAATTACAAGATTTTACAACAGATTTTAGAGGAACCAACGTTGAGAAAACATACATAGAACTCTTGGCCGGCAAACAGCCACAAGAAAAAGTAGTTGTTGCTGTCATTGATTCGGGTGTTGATATCGAACATGAAGATTTAATGCACGCTGTTTGGGTAAATACTGATGAAATTCCCGATAACGGTATTGACGACGATAACAATGGTTATGTGGATGATATTAACGGATGGAATTTTTTAGGCAACGCCAATGGAGATATGGTTGACGTTGACAACTTAGAAATTACAAGGGTATATCGTACATTGAGTGCAGAGTTTGCTGATGTAGTAACCGCTGCCGATATCTCTGAAGATCGCTTAGACCGATGGAAATATTATCAACGGGTGAAAAATGAATTTGAGGATGGGAAGATGAAAGCCGATCGCAATTTCACTACTTACTCAGAATTTCAAGCGAGTTATGACATTGTGATGAGCCAACTGAAACTTTTATTTGGAGATGAGTTTACCACAGAACAAGTTGTGGAATGGGTGCCAGAAGATGAGATTCAAGAAAATATCAAAGGCTTTTATTTATATATCGATGAAAACGAAGTTGACGATGCTTACCTCGCAGAGTATGGCAGCTATGTTACGCAAAGAAGAAATTGGTATGACATTGATTTTGATGTGCGTAAAGAGATTATAAAAGATGATCCTACAAATTTGTATGAAAAAGGCTATGGAAATGCGTTTGTTGAAGGGCCAGATGCTACACACGGTACTCATGTGGCGGGCATTATCGCTGCAAATAGAGGAAATGATTTAGGTATCAAAGGTGTTGCCTCTTATGTAGAAATTATGGCTATTCGTGCTGTTCCAAACGGAGATGAGCACGATAAAGATGTGGCAAACGCCATTCGTTATGCGGTTGACAATGGAGCAAGAGTTGTGAATATGAGTTTTGGTAAGTCTTATTCACCCAATGAAAAAATTGTAGCAGAAGCTATTCAATACGCTGAAGATAATGATGTGTTGTTGATACATGCAGCAGGAAATGAAGGGCAAGACTTGGATGAAAGCGAGAACTTCCCAACTAATTTTTCAGATTATTTGAAAGGTAAAGTCGATACCTATATTACCGTTGGTGCAACTTCCTTTAAAGCTGATGAGGAGTTCATTGCAAGCTTTTCAAACTATGGAGAGCAAAAAGTTGATGTTTTCGCGCCAGGCTGGCAAATTTACTCTACCGTACCTGATAATGAATATCAATATTTGAGTGGCACATCTTTTTCAGCACCAGTTGTTAGTGGAGTTGCCGCATTAATGATGAGTTATTTTCCTGACCTTTCTGCAAAAGATGTAAAAAAGATTATTGAGAAGTCGGCAAAAGCGTTACGCTACGCAAAGGTTTACTTACCAGGATCTGGCGGCGTTGATGAAAACGGCGTAGAAGAACCAAAAATCACCATCGATTTTGAGAAATTATCTCGCACCGCCGGTTTACTTGACGCTTACGAAGCAATCAAAGAAGCCGACAAGAAAAGTAAGTATTAAAAAAGCTGATTGCGCGACAAAGCGATCTTGCGATTGCGAGACAATGCGACAATATGATTTATCATTTGCGATTTTCTGATTTTTAGAAAGTTAAATAAACAAAAGAAAATCTTTGATTTTCAAGGAATGACATCAGCTTATCGGTGGGTACCAACTTTGTAAAGTTCACGTAAAATTTCAAGCTGTTTGAATCTGACAACTTGTTGTCTAGATGAGTTTTTGAAATTTAGTGAACGAACAACTAGTTGGTCACCGAAAAGATTAAGTCTTGAATTTTTCGTTCTTTTGGTTTAAGCCAAAAGGACACAAGTCACGAAGTGACGAAATAATGCAACGATCGACTTTAGTCGGCCGAAATTCTTTGAGATTTTAAGGAGAGCCAAGAATCAAGAATCAAGATCATGTGATTGTGCGATAACGCGACAATATGATTTATCATTTGCGATTTTCCGATTTTTAGAAAGTAAATAAATCAAAAGAAAATCTTTGATTTTCAAGGAATGACATCAGCTTATCGGTGGGCACCAACTTTGTAAAGTTCACGTAAAATTTCAAGCTGTTTGAATCTGACAACTTGTTGTTAAGATGAGTTTTTGAAATTTAGTGAACGAACAACTAGTAGGTCACCGAAAAGATTAAGTCTTGAATTTTTCGTTCTTTTGGTTCAAGCCAAAAGAACACAAGTCACGAAGTGACGACAGCCCTACGCTGAAGCTTCGGACTGTGCGACATCATACAACGATCGACTATAGTCGGTCGAAATTCTTTGAGATTTTAAGGAGAGCCAAGAATCAAGAATCAAGAGACAAGATCATGCGATTGTGCGATAATGCGATTATGGGATTGTGAGACGGTGAAATACAAGAATCATTTAAGATTTCCAAAAACCATTATTATCATAAATCGTCATTTTTAATGATTTGATTTACAGTTTATTTGATATTTTTGATTACCCAAACTCAAAACTCATGTTGACTATTCTCATCGTACTAGGTGTCATTTTATTCGTTGCTTTACTCACCTTAATTTTTTTCGCATTCTTTAAGGGCAAGCCCTACACCGTCTTCCTTATCGCGTTATTGCTTCCCATTGTTATGATTGGTTTTCCGAGTATTACATCTTTAAAAGTCGATAAACAAGGTGTCATTTTTGAAACAATTTATCGCGCAGCCACCACTTGCGATACAAAAGAAAATAAAGATGCCTTAGAAGCAGCAGTTGAAGAATTAGAAAAGAAAGAAGGAAAACAAAAGTTAGATCCCGAAACATACTTAATGCTCAATGAAGCAAAATTATTTCTAGGCAAAGAAGAACAGATTACAGTTGTTGAAGATACCAAAACAAAACTCAAGACAACGGAGCAACGCAAAGAATATGAGGACATCAAAACCGCCGCTGAAATACAGCGCAGCATTGAAAAAACCCCTATAAAAACAAAACAAGACAGCATTGATGTACGACAAAAGCTTAAAATTGTTGAAACACTACAAATTGACCCTGCAGTGCGAGAATCTATCAAGAAAAAAGGCATGAATAAAATCGATGCACAGAACTCACGTTTTTTGGTCGACCCAATGAAGTGACTCTATGGGTGAATTTTGCGACTATGCGACTATGCGACTATGCGACTATTCGACTATGCGACTGTATGATTGCGCGATATATTGTCAGTGAGACGATTGATATTCGGGCCTTCTAAGAATAAGAATTTTAGGCTCACAGTAACAGAGTGAAAAACCACAATCATCTGCGCCTAAGCACTAATGAATCGACTGCTAGCCTCTTTTCTAACCACTGTTGCAGCTTTGGCTGCGCTTCGTCAATCTTCTCTTTCTTAACATCTTGCTTCCAATTTACCTCAATGACAGTAAGCGTGTCGAGGGCTTGAAAATTTGTATTAAACTGTCGGGAAAGGCTTAACTGATTCAGCTCAGGGTAATTGATTAGGGCTTCTTCGCTCAATGTTTTAAAATCAATTTGACTCTCGTAATAGGTAGAAAGTTCCTGTTCCAACAACCGAATTCGATCATCTTTTTCACGAATTGATTCGTCTCGCGTAGATATCAGTTTCTGGTTTTGCGCATAAAGATCTTGTAGCGTTTCAACTTGTTGCCGAATTTCTGAATCGTCTTGACGCCTAACGGTTAGCTCTGCATCAACATTCATATCAACAAGATCTTGTTCCCACGCATGAATCGTGTCATCATCAACATTACCTAAAAATTGCAGTGAAATTCTTTTATTTGAGTAGTTTATGGCGTCTTCATCATCACCGATAAGCGCGTAACCATCATCCCGAATCTCTTGTATAAAATTCATTGCTTTTTCGGTATATTGTTTTTCTTGAATTAAACGATAAAAAGAATATAAACTCACCGCTACAATGACCACAGCCACTGCTGATGCTATTCTAGAAATTCGCTTTCTTTCTCCTTGATCAATATATTTCACCATCGAAAAACGCAAATACCTTACAATGGCAAATGTTGCAATCGCAATAAATATACTGTTGATGGTAAACAGAAACATGGCGCCTAGAAAGTAATTGTAATTACCAAGTGCCAAACCGTAACCTGCTACGCATAACGGCGGCATAAGTGCCGTGGCAATTGCAACCCCAGCAACGGTATTCGTTTGTGGTGTGGGTCTACTTATGGCCACAATTAACGCTAATCCACCAGAAAGGGCAATCAACACATCACGAACATCTGGCCTTACACGTGCAACAATTTCGGGTGTTTGTTCTTGAAACAAAGGAATGCTGAAGTACAAAAATGATGTGAGCAAGCTAAGCCCAACCATTACACCCAAATTCACCAACGAACGACGCATCATATCTACATCGTTTATACCTATTGAAAGTCCGATACCTAAAATCGGACCCATGAGTGGAGAAATTAACATCGCCCCAATAACTACGGCAGTAGAGTTTGCATTTAACCCAATGGAAGCAATGAAAATAGAGAACACCAAAATCCAGGCATTGTGGCCTTTCATTGAAATACTGCCTCTAATGGTTTTAATCGTATTTTCTTCGTGAGAATCACGAGAAATATTGAGTAGATCGTTGAAGAAGTCGTTCAGACTATCAAGTAAGTTTTTACTTACGTTTTTGTCTTCTTGGTTGTTCATGTTCGAAAACCAAATATAAGATGCTTTTATAGGTCTGCCGCAATCATTTCGGCAAAATCGTAAACGGCAATGTCATCTTGTTTTTCTTTCGCTTTCACACCATCTGTCATCATAGTGTTACAGAATGGGCAACCAACGGCAACAATTTCGGGGGCAACATCAAGTGCTTGTTCTGTTCGTTTCATGTTAACACGTTGATTGCCAGGCTCATTTTCTTTCCACATTTGTGCGCCACCGGCTCCACAGCATAAACCACGCTGTTTGTTCGCTTGCATTTCTACCAAATCGGCATCAAGGCTTTCAAGCACGGCTCTCGGCGCTTCATACACTTGGTTTGCGCGTCCTAAATAACAGCTATCATGAAAAGTGATTCGTTTGCCTTTAAAAGAATTTCCTTGCACAGTTAATTTTCCTTCGTTAATTAACGACTGTAAGAAAGAACTGTGATGCATCACCTCATAATGCCCACCGAGTTTAGGATATTCGTTCTTGAGCACGTTAAAACAGTGCGGACAAGCTGTTACAATTTGTTTTACTTCATAACCATTGAGTACGGCTACATTTTGTTGTGCCAACATTTGATAGA
>ENA-ORXM01004758-ORXM01004758.1-marine-metagenome-genome-assembly--contig:-NODE-4758-length-11519-cov-4.115976_pt1 | contig 11519 bp, 7 predicted proteins | sample MGYA00237867_ERZ511480 | MGnify/ENA primary metagenome ERZ511480 (study PRJEB26309, sample SAMN06266103) | marine metagenome | isolation source: Algal blade | place: United Kingdom:Sidmouth, United... | reverse complement strand
ACATCCGACCTATCAAGTCCTCCCCCGGCCCCTCCAGATGGAGGGGATTTAGGGGAGGGTACTTCGAGAGTCCGAAATTCGGATTATTGCCAAAGTCAAAAGTCAAAAGTTCTATTAAGAATCGGAGAATAGTTCCCTCCCCTCTGGGGAGGGTTAGGGAGGGGAATAACCCAAAACATCCTTTAAAAAACAAGTATTTTAATAGTTATATTTATGGTACTCAAATAAATAAGATGCCTTTCACCAGAGCAAAAAAATTGGGACTTGCAATCGTATTGGGTCTTGTTGTGCTATCGTGCGACGATTCAAAACAGTTCGCCGAACCCCTTCCAGAAACGGTGGACTTCAATTTTCACGTGCGGCCCATTTTGGTGCAGAACTGCTATTTGTGCCATGGCCCAGATGCCAGCGGCCGAAAAGCCGATTTGCGGTTAGATACCTATGAAGGGGCGGTTGCCGCTCTAGAGGAAGGCAGCCACGCCATCGTGCCCGGCAAACCATCAAAGAGTCAATTGGTCTATCGTATCAACCACGAAGATGAGGAGATGGTGATGCCTCCGCCCGAGTCGAACTACAAGCTCAGTGCCCGTGAAAAGGCCCTTCTGGAAAAATGGATCGACCAAGGTGCCGAATGGAAACCACATTGGGCCTTTATTCCGCCGGAGACGGCCCTGAAAAAAACTGATACATCTGCAATCGACGTACTGATCGACCAAAAACTGGGGCAAAAAGACTTGGTCAAAGTACCTGTCGCTTCAAAAAATACGCTGATACGAAGGGTTTCTTACCTACTTACCGGGCTTCCGCCTTCACCCGAGGATGTAACCAACTTTATAGCGGACGATTCACAAAATGCCTATGAAGAAATGGTGGATCGATATCTCGGTTCGAAAGCCTTCGGCGAACGTTGGGCCCGACATTGGATGGACCTCGTTCGGTACGCCGAGACCAAGGGCCATGAATTCGACTACCCTATCAAAGGCGCTTATAAGTACCGCGATTATTTGATCCGCGCCTTTAATGATAATGTGCCATACGACCAACTTGTAAAGGAACACCTGGCCGGCGACCTTTTGGAACAGCGTGCCGACCCCGAAACCGGAATCTTACAATCCCAATTGGGTACGGCTTTTTTTGCCATGGGCGAGGGTAAGCATAGTCCGGTAGACATCAAACAGGAAGAAGCGCTGTATATCGACAATATGATCGATGTTACGAGCAAAACCTTTCAAGGCCTTACGGTTTCCTGCGCCAAATGCCACGATCATAAGTTCGATCCAATTACGGCGGCGGATTACTACGCGTTTTATGGCATCATGGAGAGTTCACGGTTCGGTCCGGTTGCGGACATTTCCGCTAGCACGAAACAGACCGCCCAAGAAATCAATGGTTTGAAGCGGTACATGAAAAAACTGATTGGCGAAAAATGGTCGGAATCTGCAGCGAAAGAAAATTTAGTTGTAGAAAAAAGCTTGCAAACTAATCCAGCTAAAAACAACTCGTTTATAAAAATCGGGGATTTCAGGAACGCTGATTTTGACGGATGGATTACAAACGGAATGGCCTTTGGAAATCAGACCACCCTCGGAAACCCAGTGATGGACCGGGCTTCGGGAAAGCTGACGGCAATCGACGCAGGGCGGGCTTCCAGCAAAACCATGGGCAAGGGTATTTTTGGAAGCCTACAATCCCCAAATTTTATTCTGGATTCTGATTACATTGGTGTTAGGGCCAGGGGACAGCACAGCACCATACGCATTATCATCGATAACTTTCAATTGATTCAAAATCCGATTTATGGCGAGTTGGAACAAAGAGTTGAAAGCACGGCATGGAAAAATTACGTTTTCGATATCAACCCGTGGAAAGGGCATAAGGCCTACATCGAAATTCTACCCGGCGGGTATGAGCGTCACAATTACGATTTGCCCGAAGATGCTTTTATCGAAGCGGAATATGCGGTTGCCTATGATTCCGAATGGCCTACCCAAATGGAACATGAGCCGTCAAATTCAATACTCCAAAATGAAGATATATCTAGCTTGATCGTCTCGGCAACAACGGTAAAAAAACTTAATTCGGCCTTAAAAAAAGGACGTCTTCCCTCAAAGTTTCCCGAACTGACCCAACTACTGGATAGCAGCCAGCGCCTGACAAAAAAATTGGCCGACGACGGATTTTTCTATGGCGTTACCGAGGGGTTTGCCCTAAACAGCCCCATTTTTGACCGCGGTAACCATCTGAGTCCGTTGGAGGAAGCCATTCCGAGACGCTTTTTATCCACACTTCCTCAGGGAAATGTTCCTTTCGAATCCAAAGGAAGCGGTCGTTTAGAGCTCGCCGAAGCCATGCTGAGCAAAGACAACCCTTTGACGGCACGTGTGATGGCCAATCGCATCTGGCACCATCTTTTTGGGAAAGGTATTGTTGAGACGGTAGACAACTTTGGACTGCAGGGCAAGCTCCCCTCCCACCCAGAGCTGCTGGATTACCTTGCTCTTACCTTCCGAGATAACGGATGGTCCATCAAAAAACTGATCCGTGAAATTGTGCTTTCGGAGACTTTTAAAAGAAGTACCATCCAGAGCGACGAACTCTTAAAAAAAGACCCGAACAACATCTATTTGGCTTCCTTTCCGGTGCGGCGGATCGAAGCCGAAGCCATTCGCGATGGTATTTTGGCTGCCTCCCAAAGTTTGGATTCGACTATGTATGGCCCACCGGTAAAAACCTATTTGACCGAATTTATGCAAGGCCGAGGCCGCCCCAACGAATCGGGACCTTTGGACGGGGCCGGGCGTCGTAGCATCTATCAAGAAGTCCGGCGTAATTTCTTGGAGCCCATGATGGTGACCTTTGACCGCCCTATTCCGTTCAGTACGTTCGGCAACCGCAACGTCACCAATGTACCGGCACAATCATTGACCCTGATGAACGATCCTTTCGTCGCCCAACAGGCCGAGGTCATGGCAAAAAAACTGCTTGCCCAAAAAGAACTTGCCTTTAATGAAAAAATCGAATGGATCTATATGCGGGCCTTTTCTAGAAAACCGACCCCCGAAGAAATCCAAAAGGCCGAACAGTTTATAACCGGACTTAAAAAAATGGACCCACAAACGAAAAACGGTATCGATCAAGAAACGCAGATCTGGAAAGATTTCTGTCATAGTATCTTTAATTTGAAGGAATTTATTTATTTGATTTAGGTGCTTAATTGATAATTTGTATTTCCAACTATCGAAGTCCCCTCCCCTAAATCCCCTCCCCGGAAAAGGGGTGGGGACTTGTCTCCCCTCCTCTGGAGGGGCTGGGGGAGGACTTGATAAGTTAAATGCCTTTAGAATTCCCCATTTAAGGCGTTACTATTATTGATTAAGTACCTTAGTCAAAACAATTAACATATTTCAATAAAAGCTCAAATGGGCAAGTACGACAATTTTATGCAACGGCCACTTTCACGCCGAGAGATGCTGGGAATTTGTAAAGGCGGTTTTGGCGCGTTGGCCTTTACCGGGCTGTTCGGTGGTCTTCCGTTCGGTTGTACCCGACCCAAATCCATCGTTTCGGAGCCGGAGCTGTATACGGGTCCACATTATCTGCCCAAAGCCAAAAATGTCATCTTTTTGTATATGGATGGTGGTGTTTCCCAAGTCGATTCCTTTGATCCAAAACCGAGACTGGCCAAAGAAAATGGTGAAGATCCCAGAAAAAAATTCAAGGTCGATGCCACCCAGTTCGACAATGTGGGGAAGATTCTAAAGAGTCCGTGGGAGTTTAAACAGTATGGCGAATGTGGTATGCCCGTGAGTTCGCTCTTCCCGCATATTGCCACTTGTGTCGATGACATCGCCTTAATCCGTTCAATGACCTCCAACTTTCCGGAACATACGAACGCCAACTATTTTCTCCATACCGGTAGCGGTATTCAAGGTCGCCCGAGCATGGGTTCTTGGATGACCTATGGGCTAGGGAGCGAGAACAAGAACATACCGGGTTACGTGGTGTTGGACGGAGGACTGATTCCTCCCGGCGGTCTTGACAATTTCAAGAACGGCTTTTTACCGGCTTCCTATCAGGCCTCCGTTTTAAGGGCAGGTGCGGAACCAGTGGCGAACATCAAACCCCAGGAAAAAATCGCAAACCTACAGGAAGAAAAGTTACAGTTTATCAAGCAATTGGATAACAGCCTGATCGGAAAATTGGGCGAGGTCGATGCGGTGGAGTCGGCCATTTCGAATTACGAGCTGGCCTATAAAATGCAATCTTCCATTCCGGAACTGACCGAATTTGCAACGGAATCAAAAGCGACCCGAAAACTGTACGGGATGGATTCCGACGACCCCCATACCCGAGGCTATGCTGCACAATGCCTTTTGGCAAGACGCTTGGTCGAGCGGGGTGTTCGCTTTGTCGAACTCACCTGCCCCAAAGTGGCCGCCGACCGCTGGGACCAACATAACAACCTACGAAAAGGGCACGAACTGAATGCCCATGCCGTAGATCAACCCATTGCAGGACTCCTAAAAGACTTGAAATCACGCGGACTGCTCGAAGATACCTTGGTCGTCTGGACGGGCGAATTCGGCCGGACTCCTTTTGCGCAGGGCAACGACGGTCGCGACCATAATCCCTCTGCTTTTAGCATGTGGATGGCAGGGGCCGGAGTCAAAGGCGGTACTATTTTTGGCAAAACCGACGAATACGGCTATCGTGTTATCGAAAACGAAGTGACCGTTCACGATCTGCATGCCACGATTATGCACCTGCTAGGTATAAATCACAAACAATTGACCTTCCGTTTCGGGGGCCGCGATATGCGCCTGACCGATGTGCATGGGCACGTGATGAAGGATGTTTTAGCATGACTTTGAAGTGGGCAGTGGGCAGTGGGCAGTTTGTAGTTGGTAGTTGGTAGTTCGGTTCTATATTCGGATGTCACATTGAGCGCAGTCGAAATGCAATTAAAAACGTTGTTCCAAAGGTCTTCGACTGCGCTCAGACTGACACTTAGCACTTAACGAAAAGACATTACCCTTTAGGGGGGCTCAGGGGGTGTCCCGTTGGCAAAAGAGTTCAACAATAGAAAATATGAAAACAAAGAGAATACTGAGATATGTCATAATAGCCTGTTTTTTAATACCCTCATTGCTTCTAAGCCAAACAACCCCAGAAATCAACCATTCCTTTTTTATAGCAGGCCCACAATTTACTGGAATCATCGGTGAGAACGGCAAGGTGGTTTGGGATTCCGAAAAACCAAAGGCCCGCGACGGCTACGTCCTTAAAAATGGAAATGTATTGATCTGTTGGGCAGACGAGGTGAAGGAATACGATACCGATAAAAAGGTCGTCTTTAAATACACCAAAGCGGAAGAAACCATGGAATTGGGCACAGCCGTCCGCTTAGAAAACGGACATACCATGATAACGGAATCGGGCGAAAAACCACGTATTGTCGAGGTCGATAAAGAGGGAAACATCGTTACGAGTGTACCCCTGCTTCCGGAAACCGATAATGTACATATGCAGACCCGAATGGCGCGAAAATTAGAGAATGGCAACTATCTCGTTCCGCATTTGTTGGCTTTTGCGGTCAAGGAATACCGACCCGATGGTACTGTTGTGCAGACCTTTAAAACTGACCTAGAAAACCTCGGCGGTCGAGAAGCTGAAAACTGGCCTTTTACGGCCATCCGCTTAAAAAATGGGAATACCTTGGTGACCCTTACCCATGGTAACAAAGTAGTTGAACTTGACCCTGAAGGCAAGGTGGTATGGAAAGTAACCAACGACGATTTTGAAGGGAATCCGTTTGCCGACCCGTGCGGGGCACAACGCTTGCCCAATGGTAATACTGTAATTGCAAGTTATGGTGCGAAAGACGGTATAAAACTCTTCGAAATCGATCAGGAAAAGAACATGGTCTGGAGCTATGCCAACTACAATGTACACCATTTTCAAATTTTGACCACTAATGGAAAAACGCTTGAAGGGCAACCTTTAAAATAAATGTACATGGGGCTTGGGTGCCTTGAGGCATATCGTATCTGCTCCTCGGCTATTTTTCTCTTTCTGGCGAGATAACGAAAGCATCTCGTTTTGGAATAAAGGCAGCGAGGTGGTTGTACTGTTGTTTTACAGTGGCTAGTTATTAGTAGTAGTCTAAATGTAACCTTTCAAATTTAGACATGTATATTACCCTTTGCGTACCCTGCCTTGCCGGCCACCCTTTACAAAAAAGTTCAACGGAGTTAAATTTTTAAAGCTCCCCTCTTTTTTGAAAAGAGGGGTGTCCGCCTATGGCGGACGGGGAGATTGAGTCGTCGGAGTAATCTATTTTGCAAATCTCGAGGTCTTATGACTTAATCCCCGCCAGAATACCCTGTCAGGCTCGCCTCCGAGTCGCTGAAGGCGCCCTACCTCCTTTTTTACTTCGACTGCACTCAGCACAAGTTAAAAGGGATGAGCTATTGAAATGCGACTAAATTATATTCCTGAGGTCTTCGACTGCGCTCAGACTGACAAGAGTACTTTAATCAAACCAATACGTTTCAAAATTGGTACGGAGTTCCGCTAGAATTTCGGCATGGTCGGGACTGTTGGTAAAATGTTTTGTTTCGTAGGGGTCTCGGTTCAGGTCTAGCAATTGTTCCTCGTTTTCTTCGCCGAAGTAGCGGATAAACTTATAGCCATCTTCATGCACCACCATACGGCCCACCTCGGTTTCTACGCCCAATGTTTTTCGCCAATCGCCTTTGCCTTCTAATAACGATTTGATACTCAGCCCTCTTGGGTCGGATTTCGCCGGGAGGCCCGCGTAGTCGGTCAAGGTGGGCAGTAAATCGAGGCCGTTGGAAATTAAATGGGTGTCATCGACCATCCCAGCGGGAATTTTCCCTTTCCATAGCATCATGAAAGGGATATTGGTCGCCTCTTCATAAGGTGTGGACTTGTGTTCCATACGATGGGCACCGTCCATATCGCCGTGGTCGGAGGAAAACACGATCAAGGTATTTTCCTCTTGGCCCGAAGTACGAACGGCATCGAGTACGGTCTGTACCTGCTCGTCTAAAGTTTCGGTAAGGCGACAGTAGGCCCAGCGGTGCAACTGCCAATCTTCTTTGGTGTATTCGGCCCGTGCCTTTTTCTTAAAGTTGCGTTGTGCAATAAGCTCCCGAATCGCTTTGGGCTCCCCTTCTTGGGGTTCAAAGTTCGGGGGTACCGGCGGGGCGTAGTTCGCATAGAACTCGGCATCGGAAACGCCTTCCGGTTTGGCCAGGGCCTGATCTAAAGTCGCTACCTCTTGAACGCCCTTTTCGACGAGCAACTTTTCGTGATCGGTCTCGGCAAAATCCCGAATGGCCATATAGCAGATATCATGCGGCTGAATCAACGAAACCACCATAAAATAGGGATTTTCAGGCTTCCTTTCGATATAGCCCGCGGCCGCTTCGGCCAGACCCGCACGTTCATCCTTTGTCAAAATTTCGAAGCCCAAGGTCTGTGGGGCCAAGGGTTTGGGTAGGTGCCGCTTGCCGCCGAACACAAGGTCATAGCCCGCTTTTTTCAGCTGTACGGGCAATGTCGTTTGCCGTACCTCCTTGGAGATTTCGGAAACCCGCATCGCTCCCCAATTTTCATACACCTTGTCACCTTTGTTATCGGTAAACGCACTTGGAAACCGACCCGTCATCAAACTCATTCGCGAGGGTGAACAGACCGGATTGGTGACATAGGCCCGGGTAAAGCGTACCCCGTTTGAGGCGATATAGTCCATTGCGGGAGTGTTGAGCCATTCGTTACCCGCGCAGCTCATCATCGACGCACTTTGCTGGTCGGTGTAGATGTAAATGATATTGGGCTTTTTAGAAGTCTGGGCGAATGCAAAACAGTTTAAGAGCAGCAAACCGCTGAAAATCAGAAAATTTCGTTTTAGTGCTTCCATATATATTCACTGATTTATTTTGTTCACGGAATCAGATTGCCGTATTCGAACCGCTTAGACCGTTATCTAAAATACTGTAAAAAGTTCAATTCTTGTTGTTTGTTGGTTTTTGCTGTTTGTTTCACTTCCACACTGAGACAGTTCACCTATCAATTAAGACGGTTCACTTAAAAACAGCCTTTTTAAAGAGCCATCTGCATCTACATTTGTTCCAGAAATAAGAAACAACTATTACATCTTAACAACATAAAAATTAAAATCATGAAAAAAGTAAATGTATTATTCGGAGTTGGAGTTCTAGCCTTAACCCTACTATCCTTCAACAGTAAAGACAGCCTAGAAGCAGAGAACAAAAACAATAGTGTCGTACTTGCCGAAACCGACCCATGTTTAGATATGGTATCACAGCACTTGGCGTTAAACGAAATTGTATATATCACGGAAGAAGAACCTTTTGAGTTGGGTTTCGATACCGCCCAATATCTACCTGTTGATTTCGACGCTTACGAGGGTACTTTTAATCTAAACGATATTACGTTTATCGAAGAAGAGCAAGCTATTGAATTCGATTTCGATACCGCCCAATATTTACCTGTCGGTTTCGACGCTTATGAGGGTACACTTAATCTAAACGATATTACGTTTATCGAAGAAGAGCAAGAAATTGAATTCGATTTCGATACCACCCAATATTTACCTGTCGGTTTCGACGCTTACGAGGGTACTTTTAATCTAAACGATATTACGTTTATCGAAGAAGAGCAAGCTATTGAATTAGGTTTCGACACGGCTGCGTACCTTCCCATCGGTTTTAATGCCTACGAAGGCGTGGAGCTTAACATCGAAGATATCGTGTATATAAAATTGGAAGAGGAAATCGATTTAGGTTTCGATGTGAACGATTACTTGCCCAAGAATTTTAGCGCCATTAGTAAATAGAACATTAACTTGTAAAGCGGAAAGAGCTTTCGGTCAATGGCCGGAAGCTTTTCCTTTATTCTAATCAAACTGTCAATTGAATTATACGTTACCTTTAAACAAGTTCATAAATAAACCAGAATAGAAAAAGTGAACATAAAGCAAGTTAAACAGTCGCAATTGGCAAAGGTAGCTTTGCTTATTTCAGTTTTGGTATCCATTCCGAAAACCATCTTTCTTTACAATATGGTCAACGATGGCGACATCGTTTTCTCGCAAGTCTTCGTGACCGATTTTCTGTATCGCTTCGTTTTCTTTTATATTTTTTCATGGGTTATCCTGCAATTGAATGCCAACTGGGGCTATAGCTTGGTGAAGACGAACCCTGTGCTTCGAACTGCGCTTTTGATCATTGCCAATATTTGTATCGCATTGGCACTATTGGGGGTATTAAAATTTTTATATCCCTTGGTTACCGGCACCGAAATGGACGATAGAGATTCCGGCTTTCTGTCTGTTACCTATTTCATTATGCTTATCGTGCTTTTTTTTATTGCACGCATTCTCAGGCTTCAAGTCGATCGGCAGGCAAGTCTTATCGAGAACGAGCACCTAAAGCAGCAGAACTTACAGAACGAGTTATCGGCCTTGAAGAACCAGATCGACCCCCATTTTCTGTTCAATTCGTTAAACTCCCTGACCTCGTTGGTTCGCGACAATGAACCCGCCACCAAATTCGTTAAAAAACTCTCTTTTATGTACCGCTACATTTTGCAGAGCCGCGATAACGATTTGGTATCGGTAAAAGATGAGCTGAAGTTTTTGGAAAGTTATACGTATTTGATCCAAACGCGGTACCGTGATCGTTTTGCGATAGATATCAACATTCAAGAGGAACATCTGGCGGAAAAAATACCTCCTTTAGCGCTTCAAGTACTCGTTGAAAATGCCGTAAAACATAATGAAATCTCGCAAAACCATCCCCTGACCGTTACCATATTCTCGGAAGCGGCATCCATATATGTGCAGAACAAGATAAGGCCCAGATCGACCTTGGCCGAAGGAACAAAAAATGGCCTACTCAATCTTGAAAAGCGGTATGCTTTGTTACGAAAACAAAAAATAGTGATACGTGCCGAAAACGGAATCTTTAGTGTAAAACTTCCATTAAAGGATTAGTTATGAAGGTAATAATCGTAGAAGACGAACTAGCGGCAAGCGAAAATCTTGCGTATCTATTGCATGCTATCGATTCCAATATTGAAATCATCAAGGTATTGGATTGCGTTACGGATACCGTAAAATATTTATCAAAGCCCAACGAAGCGGAGCTTATTTTTATGGATATCCATTTGGCGGATGGCATTTCGTTCGAAATTTTCGAACAGGTCAAAATCGACAGGCCCGTGGTATTTACTACCGCCTATGACCAATATGCATTAAAGGCCTTTAAGGTAAACAGCATCGACTATTTGCTCAAACCCATTGACGAAGATGAACTTTCGGAAGCCTTGGTACAATTCAAGGAACAAAAGGGAGAAGCGCAAACCAATGTTCAAATGGAGGGGCTACTCAGCCTCATCAATGCCCGTACAAAAACGTATAAAACAAGTTATCTCTTAAACCATAGAGACCAATTGGTGCCCCTTAAAACCGAAAACATCGCCTATTTCTATATCGATACGGGCGTTGTAAAAGCTGTAGCCACTGACAGCAGGTCTTTTACTATGGATACAAAACTTGAGGATATCGAACACGAATTGGATCCCGCTCTTTTTTACCGGGTCAACAGGCAATTTATCGTCAATAAAAATGCCATTCTAAATATCAAGTTCTATTTCAATGGAAAATTGATTGTTGACGTGGCTCCCAAACCTAACGAACGCATCATCATCAGTAAAGCCAAGGCTTCGGAATTCAAAAACTGGATGAATTCTTAAAGATATAGCCTTACCGTTTTAGGAGGTAGCGAAGCTTAGGAAGTAAGCCGCTGCCCATTCTTCGCTGTTCTTCTCTCTTATATGCTGATTACTTGGTTCGGCACGAGCATGGTGCTTCCGCTAGAGAGGTCATGCCCCCTCAAGGTGATTTATTGATTTTCAGCGAAGTACCTAAGCCAAAGCAGCCGCCATATGGTCTAAACCTGTTGGATAAACGTATATAAAACAGGTATACGGCCCCAATCGGAAACCTGAAATAAACAGAACTTAAAACACTACACTATGGCATCGAAAATTACCTCTTGTTCCATCTTTTTTTTAATGGTATTTTTTTGCCACTCACTATTTGCCCAGACCCTCCCAGTCGTAGATCCCGTGGTCATCTCGAAATCTATGTTGGGCTCAGGGGACCGAGCGGACGACCCCTGCGTATGGATACACCCCAACAGCCCGGAAAAAAGTGTCGTTATCGGGGTGAACAAGAGCTCGGTGAATTTCGGGGGGCTATACGTTTTCAATCTCGAAGGCCGGTCTTTATTTCAAGGGCAATGGCAAAATACCGTAAACCTGTTCGAACAGGGCGAGCGCTATAACAATGTCGATATCCGCTATAATTTTCCCGCTGGGGCAGAAACATGGGATGTCGTCTGCGCCTCGAACCGTTCAGACCAAGAAATCGACGTATTCAAGGTAAACCGCAATGGATCGGGAGATTT
>ENA-ORXM01004757-ORXM01004757.1-marine-metagenome-genome-assembly--contig:-NODE-4757-length-11520-cov-2.707507_pt1 | contig 11520 bp, 10 predicted proteins | sample MGYA00237867_ERZ511480 | MGnify/ENA primary metagenome ERZ511480 (study PRJEB26309, sample SAMN06266103) | marine metagenome | isolation source: Algal blade | place: United Kingdom:Sidmouth, United... | reverse complement strand
CGATCAATTCTTCTTTAGACTTGATTGATTTCAACTCGCTTAATGATTCATCCCCTACATAAACTGCTGTATCTATATACGCTGCTCTAAGTAGTGGTTTACCTTCTTCTCCTTTTCTAAAATCACTTATTACTTTGGCTGGTGAATTTGCAGCCTTCGCAAAAAATATAGAAGTCGGTCCTTTTAGGTGATCATATATTTCTTCATAGTTTGAACCTTCTATAGATTCAAGTGCCTTTCTAATAAGGGTGTTTTTTGCAACCTTCATCTCAATCTCATTCTCAAAACACTTTCTTCTCAAATTATTCACTTCTTCAACGGTAAGTCCTGCAGAATCTGCTATATAGAAGTACGAGCTATTTTCGAATCGCTCTTTTAACGCTGCTATTTCTGTTACTTTATCTTCTTTTTTCATTTTAAGAATTCCAGTAAACTCTCCTCTTCTTATCCATATTTGTGGTTTAAGCATTACTTTTACTTTATTCTTATGTAAGATATTTATATATTGCTTTGCTCCATTTTTTGTTTCTCCAAACCATTGCCTCTCTGTATTAAAAAAAATTTCTGACGAATTTATATCTCTAATAAAACCAAATGGCATTATTGCCGCATGGTTTGCATTAACATTTAAAACATTATTTACATGTTCCTGTGTTACTTGCTCTCTAGAAGCTACAAAACTAACTCCGTTAATTTTTATACTTTTTTGACTGGCACAAGAAAATTGTAACAACAAAAAAAGGAGTCCTAATTTTTTCATTTAAAGTAATATAAGACTCCTAAAATACAGTAATTATTTTTCTCTATAAGATAACTCTAAGTCCTAAATTAAAAGTTTGTCCTAAACCTGTATTGTTTCCTCTTAAGAAATTAGTGTACAAAGCCTCTAAATTTAAAGCATCTGTTAATTGGTATTTAACACCGCCGCCTGCTGCTGTAAAATCTTGCGTAAAATCATTACCCAAATCTATTCTTTGAGAATGTTGTACCAAACCTAATATTGTAAACTTAGAACTTGGAAAATAACTTAAAAACACTCCTGGTGTAAGGTTTAAACTATTATTTGCAAAACTTTCCTCTTTATCCCCAAAATTTAACTCGGAGTTTAACTCTGTAAACAACTGCCATTTATCTCCAGGAAACGTATAATCATAAAAGAATCTATTTTGCCAAGTATATCCTTTTTGATCTAGAAAAACACCATTTTCCGTTTCATTATCTACTAAAGGAATAAAAATAGAACTCTGAATACTAAAATTACTAACCGATTTAAAAGGCACAAATTTTACAGATGGCGCTATAGAGGTTAATCCTGAACGTGCTGTTGTATTTTCTCCATCAAATTTAAAAACATCTAATGCATCTCTGCCACCAATTACATTAGAACGGAATTCAAATATTGCCCCTACATTCCATCTTTTATTTTCGCCAACTCCTGTATACGCTTCTAAAGTAGAGGTAAAAAAAGTTTGTCTTGGCTCTTTTCCATCAGAAAAAGTACTTTTTGTCTGCGTATACAAATTATTGAACCATTTAATATCCATCTGTCCTTTTCCTATTAATTTAGATGGTGTGTATTGTTGAATATTACTTTTTTCTGAAGTTACAGTTTCTTCATCTTCTTGCGCATACGTAACACTCATTGTTAAAAAAAGTAGCGCTACAATTTTATAGTTATTTAATAATTTCATTTTTATATTTTTTAGGTTGTTATTTTTTTATTTTAAGTTGTTTAATGTCCAGTCATAAGGATAATAAGACACTTTTACTTTCATTGGTAATTTTTCTTCTTTGTAAATATTGATGTAGTCTACAAGGCTTCCATTTTTTGTAAAATCTCCTTTATACCATTCAAAAATCTGAGAGATTTTTACTTTATTTTTATTCACTTGAATAAAATCAGGGTTGTTTAAAGCTTTCTTTGTTTGCATTTCTAACTGCTTCTCTAAAGTACTAGGTATATATGCCTTATTAATTATTGGAGGACAGCCTAGACCCGCACATACTAATACAAAATGAAAGCGAGGCTCCTCAGGAAAATTCCCCCTTAACAACTTATTTTCTATATCATTAAGTGTAATACTTTTTGCGCCTATAGCATGTTTTGTTTTATCAAAAAAACCAGCTTTATCCAATGGCGATTTTATTGGGTAATTTTCTACAATACTTTTTATAACTGTAAGATTATATCCGTTTATCCAAAAGGCTTGGTATTCTTTGGCATTAGCCCTGTCTACCTGCAGACTCTTAGCTAAGTCTAAAATTTCATTTAACTCTTTTGTATCCTTTTTAATTGCAGTATACGCTACTCTTCCATTTTTAAAATGTTTACTAAAAAAAACATCTGCTTTTGCAAAAAAGACATCTGTGCTTTGGGCAGTACTTTTATAGCTTATAAGGCATAATACTACCAAGATTACTATTTTTTTCATTTTTAATTATTTTATATTATTTATTTACTTTTTGAAAGAAAAACACAACTTAAACTATGATTTTGGTTATAATAATTCACATTAGATTAATCTTGTATACAAATTTCTTATAGCTATGTCGGTCTAAATTTCAAAACTTAACAAAGCTTGCTTTTTCTTTCTGTTGCCAAAGGAACTTCAAAAGTATCACACAGTTATCACAAAAATATTCTTAAAAATTTAGTTAAGTTTTTATAATTAACTTCGACATAAACCAAATAACCAATCAAATTTATGGAACATATAGTCATTATAGGTAATGGTATTTCTGGGGTAACTGCTGCTCGCCATATCCGAAAATTATCAGATAAAAAAATTACTATTATTTCTGCAGAGACAGACTATTTTTTCTCTAGAACTGCTCTTATGTATGTGTATATGGGTCATATGAAATTTGAACACACACAACCGTATGAAAATTGGTTTTGGAAAAAGAATAGGATAGATTTAGTGAAAGGATATGTAAAGGCCATAGACCACAAAAACAATATTCTTAAAATAGAAAACAGTACGGATATTCCTTACGACAAATTAATTATAGCTACTGGTTCTAAACCCAACAAATTTGGATGGCCAGGGCAAGATTTGGGTGGTGTACAGGGCTTATATTCTAAACAAGATTTAGACACTTTAGAAGAAAATGCTCCTAATAAAGAGGTGTGCAAAAGAGCTGTTATTGTTGGTGGTGGTTTAATAGGAATAGAAATGGCCGAAATGCTTCGTAGCAGAGATATTCCTGTTACATTTTTGGTTCGTGAAAAGAGTTTTTGGAATGGTGTTTTACCAAGCGGAGAATCGCAAATGATAAATGAACACATATTAGAACACCATATAGATTTACGCTTAGAAACTAATTTAGTTGAAATTTTGGCAGATGAAAATGGTAATGCTAAAGCTATTGTAACAGACAAAGGAGATACAATAGACTGTTCTGTAGTTGGTTTAACCGCTGGTGTTTCTCCTAACATTAATTTTCTTAAAGATTCTGGTATAGAACTGGGTCGTGGTGTTAAAGTTAATAAACAGTTAGAAACTAACATTCCTAATATATATGCCATTGGGGATTGTGCAGAACAATATGAAGGTATTGGTAGTAGAAGACCTATTGAAGCCGTTTGGTACACCGGAAGAATGATGGGAGAAACGCTTGCCCAAACTATTTGCGGTAATCCCACAGAATACAAACCTGGACACTGGTTTAATTCTGCTAAATTTTTAGATTTAGAATACCAAACTTATGGTTGGGTATTTAGCGAGCGTAATAAAAAAGAAGAAGAGCAACACTTTCATTGGAGACATGCAAAAGAGAAAATTTGCATAACCATTGCTTATAATAAAGATACCAAAGCATTTTTAGGAATAAACACTTTTGGTATTCGTATGCGCCATACCATTTTTGACCGTTGGCTAACCAAAAATAGGAATATAGAATACGTTCTAGAGTACCTTCAAGATGCCAATTTTAACCCAGAATTTTATGCGCAGTATGAGAAAGAAATACTGGCAAAATACAATCAAGAAAACGGAACAAACATAACTCCAAAGAAAAAAAGTTGGAAAAGAATTTTTAGCAAGGCCTAAACGTAACTGTACACATAGATACAACCATAAAGCATTAACAATGAAAATAATAAAAAATATAGGTCTTATACTATTCTTAATTGGTTTAGGAATTTTTACCGCTATAACTGTCACTGGAAAGTTCACGGTTAACCAACAATTATTTGATGAAATTATAGCAGATAAAAAAATTAAAAGTGAGATCTTCATTGACGACTTACAAAAAAACTTAGTAGATAAAGAATTTAACGGCATGTTATCCTTATCTCCTATTGTTGTAAATGCATTAGAAAGTGCAAATGCAAAACACAAAAAAAACAAGCAATACAAGAAAATAATTTATACTAACCCTCATGATATGGCTGCTTATATTGGTAAAAAATCTGGCAGTGGTTATATAGCCAACAACAAAGGCACAATGTGGTTTTTAACCTTTGGACTCGGTATTATAGGTGCGCTTATGTTTATTTTACCAAACGTTATTTTACTTGGTAAAAAAGGCATTAAAAATGATGGAATATATCACGAAAGTGCTACCAATAGAAAATGGATTGCATGGATGGTGCTCATCTTTTTAGTAGCGTTTTATCTTATCCTTTATTTCCGTTCCGAATATGCTGTAAACTGGACGTTTCTTGTAGACCCAATTAGTGAGTTTCTTAGTGGAAACCCTGCTGGGCATTGGTTTGTTTATGGCTTTATGTATTGTGTAGTTATGACAGTTATGGCCGTTCGTATGTATATAAAATACCGTCATAATATGTACCAAATAGTGCGTACCACATCGGTATTATTTTTTCAGATTGTATTTGCATTCTTAATTCCAGAGATAATGGTTCGCTTGCAAATGCCTTATTATGATTTTAAAAATGCTTTCCCTCTAGATTATGATTTCTTTTTTCAATGGAATCTAAAATCACTAATTAATAGCGGAGGTATTGGTATGTTTATTCTTATTTGGGGTGTTGTATTAACCTTGGTTGTTGTTCCTGTGATGGTATACTTTTTTGGAAAACGATGGTATTGTTCATGGGTTTGCGGCTGTGGCGGACTAGCAGAAACTTTAGGAGATCCTTATCGTCAACATTCCAGTAAATCTTTATTCTCTTGGAAAGTAGAACGTTGGCTTATTCATAGTGTATTACTTTTTGCAGTTGTGATGACTGGTTTAACTTTATATAGTTTCTTTGCAGAAACTGGAACAGTTTTAGGAATTAAAACATCTAGTGTTCAAAACCTGTATAGTTTATTAATAGGTGCTGTATTTGCAGGAGTTATTGGTACTGGCTTTTACCCTATTTTTGGCAATAGAGTATGGTGCAGATTTGGTTGTCCTTTAGCTGCTTATTTAGGTTTTGTACAGCGTTTTAAATCGCGTTTTAGAATAACAACCAATGGTGGTCAATGTATTTCTTGTGGTAATTGTTCTACCTATTGTGAACAAGGTATAGATGTTAGAGCTTATGCTCAAAAAGGAGAAAATATTGTACGTTCTAGCTGTGTAGGTTGCGGTATATGTTCTGCAGTATGTCCAAGAGGTGTATTAAAGCTAGAAAACGGACCAGAAGAAGGACGTATTAATCCTACCGAAGTATTATTAGGGAATGATGTTGATTTAATGGATTTAGTAAACAAAAAATAAAATGATTTTTAAAATACCCATGATGGCTGTTTTTTGCCTTTTTCTTAATATAAAAGAAAAAGAATACGCTACTTATCATAAGGAATTTTATAAAACAGGAAAAACAAAGTCTGAAGGTTGGCTTAAAAACAATATAAAAACGGGATACTGGAAATTTTATCATGAAAATGGAGTCATTTCTGAACAAGGACATTATTATAATGGTAAAAAAGAAGACTACTGGTATTTTTATAACAAACATAATGTTTGTATTAAAGAAGGAAATTATGAAAATGGACAAATGATTAAATGGTGGCTTTTTTATGATTTAAAAGGAACTATTGCCCATAAATGCCAGCTTACTAATGGCGTAAAAAACGGGTACTGTTTAAAATATAAGAACAAAAAAATAACAGCTGCCGTAAGATACTCTAATGGTAAAAGAATAAAAGAGTGGACTAGCTTTTCTAGTTTTAAAAAAGAAAATAAATTATCTGATTTGTATTAATGACCAATGTAAAAGTTATTATCCCTGCTTTTAATGAAGCAGATTCTATTGCGTATGTAATTAAAGAAATACCTTCTTTAGTATCTGAAATTATTGTAGTTAACAATAATTCTACAGACAATACCGTAGAAAAAGCTAAAAACGCTGGGGCTACTGTTTTAACAGAAACCAAAATGGGTTATGGTTATGCCTGTTTAGCAGGCATGAATTATATTAGCAAACATCCAAACAAACCAGATATAATAGTGTTTATAGATGGAGATTATTCTGATTATCCAGAAGAACTCACCAAATTAATACAACCAATTATAGATAAAAAAGTAAGCTTTGTAGTAGGTGCTAGAGTAAAAGAATTAAGAGAAGAAGGAAGCATGACACCGCAGCAAATTTTTGGTAATTGGCTAGCAACCAGCTTAATGAAATTATTTTTTAAGGCAACATTTACAGACTTAGGGCCGTTTAGAGCTATAGAGTACCATAAATTGTTATCTTTAAACATGGAAGATAAAACTTATGGTTGGACAGTAGAAATGCAATTAAAAGCTCTAAAAAAGAAAATAGCATATATCGAAGTACCAGTACGTTACAAAAAAAGAATTGGTGTATCAAAAGTGTCAGGAACAGTAAAAGGTAGTATATTTGCGGGCATCAAAATATTAGGTTGGATATTTAAATATAGCATCAAATAAAATGGGACTAACAATTGCTTACATCATTATTGGTATTTACAGCATTGCGTTATTGCTGATCTTCTTTTATAGTTTAGCTCAGCTTAACCTATTAGTCAATTATTTAGGTTATAAAAAGAGAAACCAAACAGCGCCAAAATTTAACCTTTTAGACCCAAAGGAAATTCCATTTGTTACCATACAACTTCCAGTTTACAACGAAGAATATGTAATGGAACGTCTTTTAGAAAATATAGCAAAATTAGAATACCCTCTAAGCAAGTTAGAAATTCAGGTACTTGATGATTCTACTGATGAAACTGTTATTGATACTGCTAAGCACATAAAAAAACTACAGGCAACCGGTTTAGATATAAAACATATTTGTAGAACCAATAGACAAGGCTTTAAAGCTGGCGCATTAAAAGAAGGTCTTGAAATTGCTAAAGGAGATTTTATTGCCATTTTTGATGCCGATTTTTTACCAGATTCAGATTGGTTAAAAAAGACAGTCATCTATTTTAAAGATGAAGAAATTGGTGTTGTACAAACACGTTGGGGACATATTAATAGAGATTACTCTACCTTAACTCGTATTCAAGCTTTTGCCTTAGACGCTCACTTTACCTTAGAGCAAGTTGGTCGTAACGCTAAAGGACACTTTATTAACTTTAATGGTACTGCTGGTATCTGGCGTAAAGAGTGTATTCTAGATGCTGGTAACTGGGAAGGAGATACTTTAACTGAAGATTTAGATTTAAGCTATAGAGCACAATTAAAAAACTGGAAGTTTAAATACTTAGAAGATGTAGAAACTCCAGCAGAATTACCTGTAGTTATTAGTGCTGCTCGTTCGCAACAATTTAGATGGAACAAAGGTGGTGCAGAAAACTTTAGAAAAACCGTTACAAATGTGGTTTCTTCTAAAAACATTCCTTTTAAAACTAAGTTTCATGGCGTAATGCATTTGCTTAATAGCTCTATGTTTTTATGCGTTTTTATAGTTGCTTTGTTAAGTATTCCTATGCTGTATATTAAAAACAGTTACGATCACTTAGGTTGGATTTTTGAAGTTACAAGTTTCTTTATAGTAAGTACTATAATTTTATTTGTTTGCTATTGGTTTACCTATAAGAGTATACAAGGTAGTAGCTTTGACAATTTCATAGACTACATAAAACTATTTTTTACCTTTTTCTCTATTGCTCTAGGATTTTCTTTACACAATTCTATTGCCGTTATAGAAGGGCATATGGGAAAAAGAAGTGAGTTTGTACGTACACCAAAATTTAACCTTAATAATATTACAGATAGTTGGAAGGGAAATAAATACCTAACCAAAAAATTATCTCCTAATATGATTTTAGAAGCAGCTCTTATGTTATACTTCCTTTTTGGAATGTATAGTGCTGTACCTTTAAATGATTTTGGTCTTTTCCCTTTTCATTTTATGTTATTTCTAGGCTTTGGCTACGTGTTTTTTAAATCGCTTACCGCTAGAGCATAATATAAAAATAGTATTGCTATTTTAATATCTTGTATATCTTTATGCAAGATGGATTTATTTAATACAGAAGAAACACCAAACATTTTACCTTTTGATGGCGAAGTACTTTATTATGGTACTATTTTAGACCTTTCAAAATGTCAATATTATTATGACATTCTTTTAAACACCATAGAATGGAAACCTGATGAAGCTGTAATTTTTGGAAAACGCATTTTTACAAAACGTAAAGTAGCTTGGTACGCCGAAAAATCTTTTGAATACACCTATTCTAATAGCACAAAAATTTCTCTCCCTTGGACAAAAGAGCTTTTAGAGCTAAAACATCTTGTTGAAAATAAGACTGGAGAAACTTTTAATTCTTGCTTATTAAACCTTTACCATAATGGAGAAGAAGGTATGGCATGGCATAGTGATGGAGAAAAGGATTTAAAGAAAAATGGCACCATAGCTTCTCTTAGTTTTGGAGCCCAAAGAAAATTTCTTTTTAAACATAAAGACACTAAACAAAGAATTAGTATAATTCTAGAAAAAGGCAGCTTATTAACAATGAAAGGAACAACCCAAAAAAATTGGTTGCACCGTTTACCACCAACAAAAAAAGTATTTACCCCTAGAATAAACTTAACTTTTAGAACTATTGAAGCTTCTTAAAACAATACTATAGAATGAAATATCAATTAGCAGAAATTAATGTCGCCAAGATTAAAGGAGTAACTATTGATGACCCTATAATGAAAGAATTTGTAGATAATTTAGACACTATAAATACCCTCGCAGAAAACAGTGATGGTTTTATATGGCGATTAAAAGACGACTCTAACAATGCTACAAACTTAAACCCGTATAATGATGTTCAAGTTATCATAAACATATCAGTATGGGAAAATGTAGAAACTTTAAGTAATTATGTATACAAAACAGTGCATACAAATTTTTTAAGAAGACGCAAAGAGTGGTTTAAAAATTATGGCAACGTAAGTACTGCAATGTGGTGGATTCCAGAAGGCAGGTACCCAACGGTAGAAGAAGCTGTAGAAAAGCTTGCCGAACTTCAAAAAAATGGAGCAAGCACTAGTGTTTTTAATTTTAAAAATCCATTCCTAAAACCTAATTAAAAACAATCTGTATTATTGGGTTATTCGTATATTGCAGCAAACCAACTCACATATGTGGAGGCAACTCACTTCCCACTGGAAACTACATAAATATTCTATATTACAAGTACTTGCTAGCATTGCTTTATATGCATCGTTTGCTTACGACTTACAAAGAGAAGATTTTATAAAACTTCTTACACTCTGTATTGCTTTATTTTTTTTGTGTTATAAAATTATACAATTCCAAAAATGGAATTTTAAGTTTCTATTGGGTGTTGGTATTCTTTTTAGATTGGTATTCCTCTTTGCAGAACCCAATTTATCCCAAGATTTTTATCGTTTTATTTGGGACGGAGAGTTAATAAACAATTTTAAGAACCCCTATTTATATCTTCCTAAAGTACTTATAGAGCAAAAAGATTTACCCATTGCCAATGCGCAAGAACTTTATAATGGCATGGGAGAATTAAGTCCTAAATTTTATAGCAACTACCCACCTTTAAACCAACTTATATTTGCCCTAGCTTCATTACTCGGTGGTAAAACAATACTAGGTTCTATATTAGTAATGAGAATTAGTATTATTCTAGCAGATATTGGTATTGTTTATTTTGGGCGTAAGCTACTAAAAAACCTTAACCGCTCACCACATCTAATATTTTGGTATTTTTTAAATCCATTAGTACTTATAGAACTTACTGGTAATTTACACTTTGAAGGTGTAATGCTCTTTTTCTTTATTTGGTCTTTATATTTATTATCTATAGAAAAATGGAAAACTAGTGCGGTAGTTTATGCACTTTCTATACTAACAAAATTAGTTCCTTTACTCTTTTTACCACTTTTCCTAACACACTTTAAATTTAAAAAAAGTGTTCAATTTTATGCCATAGTAGGCGTAACTACAATTACTCTTTTAGTGCCTTTTTACTCTTCAGAATTTATAGCAAACTATTCAGAAACTGTTGGTCTTTGGTTTTCTAATTTTGAATTTAATGCCAGTATCTATACTATTATAAAACACACTGCAATTTCATTTTTTGATAGTAAACCCTGGGAACTTATTAAAGCGTATGGGAAAGTAACCCCAATTATAACGATTTGTGTAGTGCTTCTTTTTACATTTTTAAGAGAAAATAGGAACTTAAACACCCTTATTTCTTCTATGTTATTTACACTAACCATATATTATTTTATCTCTACAACCGTACACCCTTGGTATATTATTTTTTTAACTCTTTTAACCCTATTTACAAATTATAAATACGCAGTAGTCTGGTCTTCAGCAATAATTTTAAGCTATTGGGCATATGGCCAACCAGATTTTAAGGAGAATTTAGGCCTTCTTTTCATTGAATATAGTTCAGTTTTTGCAATTATACTTTATGAATTTATAACGCAACGTAACAAAAAGCGCCTTTTTTGTAAAAAATAAACAGTTCGCATTGTTGTTTCAGTATAATTTGTACATTTGGTGTCTAATGAAAACAAAAGCACATACATATACAAAAATCTGGGCAACTGCTCCAGCATGTTCTTTTGTTCCCACTCGCCGCCGCCCGTAGGGGTGCGTTATATTTATGGAAATAGGTGAGTCCATTTCCCTTCTCGAAAACAATAAGTTATTCATTTTTTTTAATAAAACAAGCATTCAATGAAAATTGTAATTGCTAATACATCACATTTTAAATACGCTCAAATTATTTGCGATACCATTGGGGAATCTGCAAAAGTTAGAGGTACAGGTATTGCAAAACGTACTCCAGAATATATTCAAAAAAAATTGGAGAACGGTAATGCTGTAATCGCTCTTGATAGCGATAAATTTGCAGGTTTCTGTTATATAGAAGTTTGGGGACATGAAAAATTTGTTGCCAACTCTGGACTTATTGTTCACCCTGACTATAGAAATCAAGGGCTAGCAAAAAAAATTAAAAAAGCGGTTTTTGACCTCTCTAAAGAAAAATTTCCTGATGCTAAAATATTTGGTATTACTACCGGATTAGCGGTAATGAAAATTAATTATGAGCTAGGATATAAACCTGTTACTTTTTCTGAGCTTACAGATGACCCCGAATTCTGGAA
>ENA-ORXM01004756-ORXM01004756.1-marine-metagenome-genome-assembly--contig:-NODE-4756-length-11521-cov-3.141646_pt1 | contig 11521 bp, 9 predicted proteins | sample MGYA00237867_ERZ511480 | MGnify/ENA primary metagenome ERZ511480 (study PRJEB26309, sample SAMN06266103) | marine metagenome | isolation source: Algal blade | place: United Kingdom:Sidmouth, United... | reverse complement strand
TTATCAAAACAACAAATTCATAATTTGTTAGATGCGATGCAGAAAGAAGAAAAAAAAGTTCAAGAAAAAATTGATGCTCAAAAAGTAAAGGGAGCCAAAGTGAAAAATGAAAAAGATTGGTAAAGACCATGATAATTAAAAAATATCTCATATTATTTTCAAGCTTACTACTTTCGGTATTTGCCCTTGCGCAAGAACCAGAGGAAGTTACTTTTGAGATGTTGGTTAGTAAAGAAAAACTGGGCATCAATGAACGACTACGTGTCGACTTCAAAATGAACAAAGACGGGGATAACTTTGAGCAGCCAGACTTTGAAGGATTTCGAGTATTAATGGGGCCATCACAATCTATTAGTTCTTCATGGATTAATGGCGTTCGTAGTTATTCAAAAACATATTCATATACCCTTGCACCAAACGCAAGAGGCAAGTTTCGAATCAAACAAGCCTCTATAGTTATTGGAGGAAAAACATATAAGTCCCTTCCCAAAGACATTGAAGTAACTGCTGCAGTTGACAAACCTAATGGACAAAAAACTGTGGATGATGTTGCTGATGAAAGTTTACATCTAGTTGCAGAAGTCTCTAAAACCAAACCTTATTTAAATGAAGCCATTACGGTGGTTTACAAGCTCTATTTTAGTTCGAATATTGGAATTTCAAATTATCGCGCTTTAGACAATCCGAAGTACAATAACTTTTGGAGTCAAGACATTCCCGTGTCACGTTTAACCGCTCAAAACGGAACGTACAAAGGCAAACCTTTTCGCTATGTGGTATTGAAAAGAGTAGTGCTGTATCCTCAAAAATCGGGTAAACTTGAAATTGAACCACTTTCTCTTGATGTCACTGTAGATGTGGTGACGAATAAGCGTGATTTCTTTGGAGGTCGTATTTACTCACAAACAAATAAAACAGTATCTGCGGGTAAGCGATCAATTAATGTGAAAGCTTTGCCAGAAGCCGGAAAACCTGCTGATTTTGGTGGTGCAGTTGGTACATTTGACTTTTCAGTAACTACCAGTAAAACGCACTTAAATGCTTCAGAATCATTACAAGCTAAAGTCGAAGTTAGCGGTAAAGGAAATTTAAAGCTCTTTCAATTACCAGAGCCCAATTTACCAAGTTCACTAGAAGTTTATGAGCCAGAGTTTGATGAAAAAATAAGAACAAATCTTTCCGGAATGCAAGGTAAGGTCAGTAATAATTACACCATTGTTCCTTCATTTAAAGGTAAATATCCAATACCAAGTATTTCCTTTAGTTATTTTGATCCAACATCAGAAAAATATCGCACACTAAACTCTGATGAAGTTGTTATTGACGTATTGCAAGGGCCTACCAATAATACGGCTTCAGGTTCCGGAAATACATCTAATAATAAACAATCAGTTGTAACTAACGGTGATTCTTTTAGGTTCATAAAGATTAATCCTGATTTATCGTCAACTACGTCATCATTCTTTTTTAGATCGACACCGTTTTATTTGTGGATGACACTTCCTTTTTTATTGATTCCCATGGCTATCTTTTTTGGCAAAAAACGGGAAGCATTGGCTAGTGATGTAGCCGGTAACAAAATTAGAAGAGCCAATAAGTTAGCACGTAAATATTTATCGACGGCACGAAAGGCCTTAGGAAACAAAGAAGCGTTTTATGTTGCTCTAGAAAAAGGCCTACACAACTATCTAAAAGCCAAACTTAAAATTGAAACATCTGAGTTTAGCAAAGATAAGATTACAACATTATTAACTGAAAAAGCGGTAGATCAATCAACCAAAGACGGTTTCATAAACCTGCTTAAAAATTGCGAAATGGCGAGATATAGTCCGTTTTCAGATGTTCAAATGCAACAAGATTATGACAAAGCCAGTGAGGTGATTTCATATTTAGACAAACAATTATAATAGAAAGTATAAGGCATTGAAAAAGTTATTTACCATAATATTTTTAATCTTCAGCTTAAGTAGTTGGGCACAAAATACTGCGCTATTTAACAAAGCGACTGAAGCCTATAATGCTGGTGACTTTAATAAAGCTGTTGAGCACTATTTAGCCATTTTATCATCAGGGGAACACTCTTCATCTGTTTACTATAATTTAGGAAACGCTTATTACAAATTAAATAAAATAGCCCCCAGTATATATTATTACGAAAAAGCATTGCTTTTAAATCCAACCGATCAAGACATTAAAACCAATTTGGGCTATGCTCAAAATATGACTTTAGACGCTATTGATACCATGCCACAAACAGGTTTTGCAAAAATCTACAATGATATTGTTGGCAAACTTCATTTTGATCAATGGGCTTATATTGCAGTGGCATGCGTGGTACTTTTCGTATTACTCTATCTTGCTTTCTATTTTTTAAGATTTGCCACTCAAAAGAGAATCGCTTTTATTTCTAGTTTTGCTGCTTTGTTTATCGCCATTGTTGCTATAGTTTTTGCCTCATTACAATACAGCAATTATCAATCTGATCAACCCGCAATAGTTTTTGATAGTGAAGTGCCTGTCAATTCTGAACCCAATTTAAGAAGCCAACAGGTGTTTCAACTTCATGAAGGCACCAAGTTGCAAGTGATAGAAGAACTCAATGATTGGTATAAAATTGAACTCTCAGACGGTCAAACAGGTTGGTTAAACTCAGAAAGTGTTAAATTATTGAAGGATTTTTAATGCTTATTTAACAATTCTTTGAATTCTTACCATTATTTTTGCATTTCAATTTATTTTTTTCATGAAATCGTCAATACTTTTATTATTAGCACTGTTGCTTACAAGCGCTGTTTTAGCTCCGGCTTTAATAACGTTATGTAATTCAGATACTAATTCTGCTTTTAGTATGGACTTTAATGAAGAAGAAAAAAAAGAAGAAAAAAAAGAAACTTCAGATAATGATTTTTTTATCGAAGGTTTTATAGAATACCCTAAAGCTACTGCTAAAAACAATTTAATTACTGACTATTACCTTGAAGGTAATTATAATATAGCTTTATCGGTTTATAGTCCTCCCCCAAAATCAATTAGTTAGTACGCATAGAATTACCTTAATTAACTAATCAGTCTACAAATTCTTGATAGACTTTAAACTTTCTTTTATGTTTAAAAATTTAAAAAATGACATACCTGCTAGTGTAGTTGTGTTTTTTGTTGCATTACCCCTATGTTTAGGTATTGCATTAGCTAGTGGAGCACCTTTATTTTCAGGTTTAATTGCAGGAATTATTGGAGGTATCATGGTTGGAGCTGCTAGTGGTTCAAGTATAGGCGTTAGTGGTCCAGCAGCGGGCCTTGCAGCCATTGTTTTAACCGCAATTAGCACACTTGGGTATGAGCCGTTCTTGGTAGCTGTTGTCATTGGAGGTGTAATTCAAATCATCTTTGGCATACTTAAACTGGGAATCATAGGCTATTACTTTCCATCCTCAGTAATTAAAGGAATGCTAGCCGGTATTGGAATTATTATCATTTTAACACAGATTCCGTATTTCTTTGGTTACGATAAAGACCCAGAAGGCGATTTTGCTTTTTTTCAAATTGATGGTGAAAATACCTTTTCAGAAATTTTTAATACTATAAGCGGAATTATTAGTGGAAATTTCAGTGGCGGGGCAACATTAGTAGCTATTATTGCTATGGCCATTTTAATTTTATGGAATAATGTTTTATCAAAAAAAGGAAGGTTTTTTCAACTTATTCAAGGACCACTTGTAGCAGTTGTTGCCGGTATTTTATTTTATATTTTCACTAAAGATGGATCTTTATCTATTGCTGAAGAACACTTAGTAGCAGTACCTGTACCTGATAGTATTGATAGTTTTCTAGGGCAGTTTAGTTTTCCTGACTTTAGCGCAATTTCTAATTCTAAAATATGGATAACAGGTTTTACCATAGCACTGGTAGCGAGTTTAGAAACCTTATTATGTGTTGAAGCTACTGACAAATTAGATCCTGAAAAACGAGTTACCCCAACTAATAGAGAATTATTAGCACAAGGTACCGGAAACATTATTTCAGGTATGATTGGTGGACTTCCAATTACCCAAGTAATTGTAAGAAGTTCTGCTAATATTCAGTCTGGTGGAAAAACGAAATTAGCAGCTATAATTCACGGGTTTTTATTGCTAATATCTGTAATGTTAATACCAGCATTGCTGAATAAAATTCCATTATCAGTATTAGCAGCTGTACTATTTATTGTAGGTTTCAAATTAGCTAAACCATCATTATTTAAAACAATGTACAAATTGGGGTGGAAGCAATTTATTCCTTTCATTGTTACTGTTGTTGGTATTGTTTTTACCGATTTATTAATTGGTATTGGTTTAGGACTTGCAGTTGGTATCGTTGTAATATTAATAAAGAGTTATCAAAATTCTCATTTTCTTCATATTGAAGATCAAAGTGATGGTAAACATCGTATTAAAATGACATTGGCGGAAGAAGTTACCTTTTTCAATAAAGGAGCTATTCTAAAAGAATTAGACCGTTTACCAGAAAACACCTATTTAGAATTAGATGTTCGAAAAACTAGATATTTAGATAACGATATCATCGAAATTCTTGAAGATTTTGCGATTAAAGCGAAAGATCGAAATATTGATATTAAGTTAGTTTCAATGCGAGGAGTTGTTGAAAACCCAGATAGCTTTATTGAATTTTTCAAACTAAGACCAAAAACAGATACTAGCTTAAGCTAAACCATTTATAATAGAAAAGTAAATAAAAATGAAAGCACATACTAAGGAAACACAAGCAACCATGAACCCTATAAAAGCTCTTGCTTTTTTAAAAGAGGGAAATGAAAGGTTTGTAAATAATTTAAAAGCAAACAGAAATTTACTAGAACAAGTGAATGATACTAGCGAAGGACAATTTCCATTTGCTACTATTTTAAGTTGTATAGATTCACGAGTGTCTGCCGAGCTAGTTTTTGATCAAGGTCTTGGTGATATTTTTAGTATTAGAATTGCGGGTAACTTTGTTAATGAAGATATTTTAGGTAGTATGGAGTTCGCAAGTAAACTTGCAGGAACAAAACTAATTGTGGTTTTAGGCCATACAAGTTGTGGTGCTATAAAAGGTGCTTGTGATCATGCAAGAATGGGAAACCTTACCGCTTTAATAAACAAAATTGAGCCAGCTGTTGCTGCTGTTGCAGAACCAAAAGAAGAAAACCAAAGAAATTCTAAAAATTTAGAATTTGTAAATGCCGTTTCTGAAAAAAATGTTCATATAACAATTGACAACATTAGAGAAAGAAGTAAAATTTTAGCTGAAATGGAAGAACAGGGTGAAATTAAAATTGTAGGGGCTATGTACAATGTTTCTACTGGTAGTGTAGATTTTTACTAATTATTTATACTATTAGTAGTTTATAGAAAGAGTTTTGGTTTTATACCGAGACTCTTTTTTGTCTATTACATAAAGTTTTAAACACTAAAACAAATAACTTTTTTATAAAAAATATTCTCCTTAACTAAGTTTTTAGAATCAATAATAACATATAAATTTAACCTTTACATGAAAAATTTATTCTCAAATCTTAGAGGTGATCTATTTGGCGGACTAACTTCAGGTATAGTTGCATTACCCTTAGCACTAGCCTTTGGTGTAAGTTCTGGTTTAGGGCCAAGTGCTGGTCTATATGGTGCCATTTTTATAAGTTTTTTCGCAGCTATCTTTGGGGGTACTAATACTCAAATTTCAGGACCTACTGCACCAATGACTGCAGTGAGTATGGTAGTAATTGCAGGACTTATCGCTGTTAATGATGGTGATATTGAAAAAGCATTGCCCGCCATTTTAATTGTCTTTTTACTCGCAGGGATTATGCAAATTGGCCTAGGTCTTATCGGTATTGGAAAGTACATCAAGTACATTCCTTATCCGGTTGTTTCTGGTTTTATGACTGCAATAGGTGTTATTATTTTGGTAACTCAAATTTTACCTGCGGTTGGCTATTACCCAAAAGAAGATGCTGCATATGTAGATCAATTCAAGCCCAAAGCCGAAGAATTAATTCTAAATAGTATCTTAAAAGAAGAAACTGGTGAGGAAATTCTGGTTCTTGAAGATTTTGAAAATACTATTAAACGTTCTCAAGAAATTACGGAGGCTGATATACTTAAAGAAGCGCAAACTATTGCAAAATCAGAGGCTTCAGGTGTAATTGGTGCTTTTAAAGTTATGGGCAGAGCACTTAGTAATATCAATTGGTTAGAACTTATTTTAGCCTTAGCCACCATAATCATCATTTATGGTTTTAAGCGCATTACCACAGTCATACCTAGTGCACTAGTCGCTTTAGTTGTGGTGTCAGGTGTTGCCTACGGTTTCGGATTAGAATACAGACCTATTGAAGAAATACCTAGTGGTTTCCCAACTCCGAATTTAGAAATATTCTCCCAATTTAGTTTCAGTACGGTATCACCATATATTTTTACTGCATTAACACTGGCATTATTAGGCTCTATTGATTCTTTATTAACTTCAGTAGTTGCCGACAATATGACCAAAACCAAACACTCTCCTAACAAAGAATTGGTGGGCCAAGGTATTGGTAACAGTATCGCCGCTGTTTTTGGTGGAATTCCTGGTGCAGGGGCCACGATTCGTACGGTGGTTAATATCAATGCGGGTGGAAAAACAAAACTCTCTGGTATGATTGCCGGTCTGGTGCTATTACTCGTTATGATGTCGCTTGCACCAGTTGCCTCTCAAATTCCAGCAGCGGTTTTAGCAGGAATTCTAGTAACCGTTGGTATCGGAGTTATGGATTATAAGGGCTTAAGAGCCGTTACTAGTTTACCAAAAGATATCAAACTAGGACCTTTAAAATTAAGTTCTGAAGTGCTAATCATGTTGGTGGTTCTCGTTCTATCATCGGTATGGAACTTAGTGTATGCCGTTGGTATTGGTTTAATCATTGCATCTTTAATGTTTATGAAAAAGATTGGAGACCTTACTGCAGAACGTTCCGATGTGAAATCTCTTGAAAACGAAAAAGCTTGGAGCGACGAAAAAGACTTTCCGGTTAACCTTCGTGAAGAAGTATTTATTAAACATTTAAAAGGTCCGTTGTTTTTTGGTACCACTAGTGATTTTCAGCGCCTTGCAAATCAAATTCCTTTAACAGCTTCGGTTGCTGTTTTACGGTTAGAAAAAATGCAGTACATGGATCAATCAGGATTGTACGCAATGGAAGACGTCATAAAAGAACTTAGTAAAAATGGGGTCGTCGTTCTTTTTGTGAAAATTCTGAAACAACCAAGGTATATGATGGAGCGAATTGATATCATTCCTGATTTAATTCCTGAAGAACACATATTTCCAAATTTTGATGCTTGTCTAAATTGGATAAAAACTAATGTGAAAGATTAAGATGATTCAAAAATTGATCTAGTACTCCTTTAAAAGTTTTAAATTTGCGGTTCATAGGAGACTATCATGATTGATAAATTAAAGGAACACATTGCAGAAGTTGAGCAGTTTACTACAGACTCAAAAGAAGCTGTAGAAGCATTTCGAATTAAATATTTAGGTAAAAAAGGTCTTTTAAATGATTTTTTTGCTGAATTTAAAAATGTAGCCAACGATCAAAAAAAAGAATTTGGTCAAACCATTAATACGTTAAAGCAAGCTGCCACCGAAAAAGTAAATGCCTTAAAAGATAGTTTAGAGAATCAAACAGAATCTACTGGTGTTTACAATGATCTTACCCGCCCTGGTGAACCTATGGAATTGGGGGCGCGTCATCCTATTTCCATCGTAAAAAATCAGATCATTGATATTTTCTCTAGAATTGGATTTAATGTTTCTGAAGGTCCAGAAATTGAAGATGATTGGCATAATTTTACAGCGTTAAATTTACCGGAGTATCACCCTGCCAGAGACATGCAAGATACGTTCTTTGTTCAAACAAATCCTGATATTTTGTTACGTACCCACACCTCATCGGTACAGGTTCGCTACATGGAAAACAATAAACCCCCAATTCGAACTATCTCTCCAGGACGGGTTTATCGCAATGAAGCTATCTCTGCTCGTTCACATTGTTTCTTTCATCAAATTGAAGGATTATATATAGATAAAAATGTTTCTTTCGCAGACCTTAAACAAACCCTACAATTCTTTACAACAGAGCTGTTTGGTAAATCAAAAATTCGTCTTAGACCATCATACTTTCCTTTTACAGAACCTAGTGCAGAGGTAGATGTCTACTGGGGATTAGAAACTGAAGCGGACTATAGAATTACCAAAGGAACGGGTTGGTTAGAAATTGGTGGTTGTGGTATGGTTGACCCTAATGTATTAACAAATTGTGGTGTAGACCCTGAAGAATATTCTGGTTTCGCTTTTGGTGTTGGAATTGATCGAATAGCGATGCTATTACATCAAATTACCGATATTAGACTACTAAGCGAAAACGATGTTCGGTTCTTAGAACAGTTCAAAAGTGCACTCTAGTTTACTATTTTGAAAAAAGACATTGAATTTCCGGAAGCAAAAGATGTTTATGTAGTCGCAACTCATGAATGGAACGACGAATTCTTGTCGAAAGATTGGAATACATATATCGTAAATAATAGACCTACCCCAATTGATATGGTTTTAATTGTAACAAAGGGTTATGACGAAAAGCGAAAAACATCACTTATGAGACACGCCATAGGAGAAGTAGGTGCCAACTCATTTGCGAAAATTGAATTAATGCAAGAAGAAGTTTTAGCATTAAATAACGAGTTTTTTGTCACCTATTATGCTGATAACAAGATTTATGAGAAACGTTTCTTGTTTGAAAAAAATACAATTTCTGAATTAAAGCAACAACCTATTCCCGTGCTAAATTTAGATGGAATTTTCGCAAAATAGCCCCCTTTTTACATAGTTTAATTACTGTATTCTGAATTATTATATTCAATATTTCACAAGTTGAAATATTAACCCCTTGTTTTTTAGAGTATTACGATAGGTTTTTTCTTTGATTCATTTTAATTTAGAAAGGCAAACCTTGATAAATACCTCAGAAAATGGAAACAAAGAAAATCAACCGAAGAAATTGGATCAAAACTGGATTATTAACTGCAGGAGGCGTAGTTGCTTCTCCATACTTAGGTTTTTCCAAAAACAATCTGCCGCTTCAATTAGATCAACATGGAAATGCAATTTATAGTCCTTTTTTCAAAGAATACCTTCCTAATGATTTAAGAGAGTTTCCAGTCTTGGCTGCTAAACTAAATGCGAATGAAAATCCGTATGGGCCTTCACCATTTGCTTTAGAAGCGTTAACTAAATCTGCATCTGGAGGAAATAGATATGCATGGAAAGAGCTTTTTCAACTGATGGATAAAATTGCAGCCTTTGAAGGTGTTGAAAGAAAAAATGTAATGATGGGGCCTGGTTCATCTGATTTATTAGAAAAAACCGCAGTAACATTATTCACTAATGGAGGTAATGTCGTTTCAGCAGACCCAGCATATATGTCACTAATTAGAGTAGCAGAAGCCGCGGGTGGAACTTGGAAGTCTGTACCTTTAAAAGATGATTGGTCACATGATCTTGATGCCATGGAAAAGGCTATTGATTCTGATACAAAATTGGTGTACATCTGTAATCCAAATAATCCAACAGGTACCATTACTTCAACTGAAGAACTCACTGCATTTTGTTCTAGAGTATCTGAAAAAGTACCCGTATTCATTGATGAAGCCTATTTAGGTTTCTTAGAAGATAGTGCTAAACAGAGCATGGTTTCTTTAATTAAAGAAGGTAAAGATGTAATAATTGCCCGTACATTTTCTAAAATTCACGGTATGGCAGGTTTAAGAGTTGGGTACGCGGTGGCACAAGAACAACGGTTAATTGATCTTCAAAAGATTACAAGAGCTGGCATGGGTATTTCGTATCCATCGGTTTTTGCGGCAATTAGCGCTATGGATGATGAAACTTTCATCAACGAATCGAGAGAGCGAAATGCAGCTTGTAGAAATTACGTTTATGAAAGCTTAACTAAAATGGGCATCGAATATGTGCCATCTTACACGAGCTTTCTAATATTTCCAATTGAAATGGAAGGCAAAGCTTTCTTGGAGAAAATGACTGCAGAAAAGGTGGGCGTTCGAGCTTTTAATTTTATGAATAAAAACTGGTGTCGTGTAAGTATGGGCACTATGGAAGAAATGAAATTGTTTACTCAGGCACTTAACAAAGTTCTAGCATAAGCATGGATTTTACTTTGCAAAAAACAATAACCTTTCTCATATTCATTGGAATCGGATTATTGCTTAAACTTAAATTCAAGTCAAAAGAGGAAATTAACGGTATAAAAAAGATTATTTTAAATCTTGCTTTACCCGCTACTATTGCAATAGCTTTATTAGGTGTTCAAATTGATAGTGGTCTTCTATTACTACCGATAATTGCCCTTCTATTAAACTATATTTTATTCTGGAGTTTTCCGTATTTAGTTTCTTTTATTGGTTTAGATAAAAAATCTCCTCAGTATAGAACAGCTAGGTTACTCATACCTTCGTTAGCACCAGGATTGTCTTGTTTTCCTTTTATTCTTGAATTTTTAGGTGAAGATTATCTTGCTAAAGCAGCTATGGCTGATTTAGGAAACAAAGTCTTTGTGCTAATAATTCTATATCTCATTGCCATGAATTGGCATTACAAATTAAGGGATCAAAAAAATCAGAAAAATAGTGCAAAAGTCACCGCTTTACTTAAAGCCTTAATAACCGAACCTGTAAACATGTTTATAGTTGTTGCACTGCTATTGGTGAGTTTTGGAATTTCAATGGATAGTTTACCTTTTGTAATCAGTAATAGTTTGCAACGACTTAGTGTTCTTATGACTCCGTTGGTATTGTTGTTTATTGGCTTAGCAGTAAAAATTCAAAAAAAGCAACTATCACAATTAATATCAATTCTATTTTTAAGAGCTGGATTGGTCACTACACTTTGTGGAATTGTAGTAGCCTTAGGTGTTATAACAGTTAGCAATGATATTCTTCTATTTTTAGCATTCGGATTGAGCGCTTGTAGTTTTTGGCCATTCGCACATATTTCTGCAGTTGACAGTCACGAAAAAGCTGTAAAGAAAAAATTCAAAACCTTTGATTCATTTGCCTCGGCCGATTTGAATCAGATCTACGGCGAAAAACTTCTAGAAAACGCGTTACACTATACGGTTGACACTTTTGCGCACCATTGGTTCGAAAACAAAGGTAATGGTGAATACGAGCGGCATCAACTCCCCATTGAAGCACAATTTTCATCCATCAATGACATCGTTGTATTTGACTACAATAAAGACGAATATCCAGATTTGTTAGTTGCAGGCAACTTATATGATACAGAGGTAGAGACACCGAGATCGGACGCGGGCATTGGTCTGGTGCTGCAAAATAATGGTAAAAAGGGTTTTGATGCGATACCGTTGAATAAAAGCAAACTTCTAATTGACGATGAAGTGAAAGTAATAAACAAAATAAAATTGGGAAAGACTGGC
>ENA-ORXM01004755-ORXM01004755.1-marine-metagenome-genome-assembly--contig:-NODE-4755-length-11523-cov-7.615149_pt1 | contig 11523 bp, 10 predicted proteins | sample MGYA00237867_ERZ511480 | MGnify/ENA primary metagenome ERZ511480 (study PRJEB26309, sample SAMN06266103) | marine metagenome | isolation source: Algal blade | place: United Kingdom:Sidmouth, United... | reverse complement strand
AGGAAGGGGGACGGGGCGGAGAATCTGTCGGTGCTGCGGCGAATAGCGCTGAACCTGCTCAAACGGGAGAAGACGCATAAGGGCGGAATCGAGGCCAAGCGATGCCGAGCGGGATGGGACGAACGCTACATGGAAACCGTGCTCACCGGGCTATCCGCATAGGGCGATTGCCCTGCAGGCGAGGCTTGTGTGGAACAACATCCGGCACATTCTGGATAGCGCCGGCATGGCGATCCATGATCTCGTGAAGGTGACCGCCTACCTGACCGACGCCGAGGACCTCCCAGCCTACGGCAAGGTGCGTGGCGAGGTGCTGGGCGACGCACGGCCCTGTTCGACGCTACTTTTCGTGCCGCGTCTGGCCCATCCGGACTGGAAGATCGAGGTGGAGGTCATTGCCGCCAAAGTGGACTGAGAACCGGAATCTGCCGAAAGGCGCGATCGACGCGGCCTGCAAAGGCCGCGTCGACACTTCTTCCGAGAAGGCTTCAATCGGTTGCCGCGATCGTCTCGAGCCGCTCCATGCCACCTACCTTGTCGGCATAGTCGAGCCAGAAGGTGTCCATGGCAGCGCGCCATTCGGTCAGATCGGTCTCGACGATCTGCGCACCACCGGCAATGGCCTCGTCCAGCCCCGCCTGCTGCTCGGCCGAGGCCAGTTCGTTGAAGTAAGCCGTCGCCTCATCGGCTGCTTCCTGAAACGCCTGCTTCTGTGCGTCGTTCAATCCATCGAAGTAGGTATTGGAGAAGTACATCACCCCGACAGCCCAGATGTGACCGGTCTCGGTGATGTAGGGCGCTACCTCGAAAAGCTTCAGCGCGTCGTAGCCAGACTTGGTCATGTCCATGAAATCGGCCACACCGGTTTCGAGCGCGCTGTAGGCTTCGGTTATCGGTATGGCTGTCGGATTGGTTCCGAGGAACTTCCAGAGCGACACATGCAATTCGCCAGGCAGAACCCGCATCGTCTTGCCCTTTATGTCAGCCAGCTCCGTGACGGGATCCTTTGAGATCACGTTACGCGACCCGTAGGTGACGAAGCCGAGCACGGTGAAGCCCTGCTCCCTGTAGAGCGTCTTCATTTCGTCGCCGAGATCGCCATCTAGCACGCTGTCGATATGTGCCTCGTCCCGAAACAGGAACGGCATGTCGAAAAGCGCGCCCTCGGGGACCCAGGACGTGAGGTTCGCGATGGTGGAAAGACTGCCGTCGATGGAACCCAGGAGAATTCCCTCCGCCTCCTCCTTCTCGCCGCCGAGTGCCCCGTCGGTGATGATCTTGACCTCGAACTCGCCCGGCAGCTTTTCTTCCAGCAGCTCTCCGAACTTCACCCAGACCCGGCTCTGTGGCTTGTCGACGTTGTAAAGCGACGTGACTGTCAGCTTCCTGGCCTCGGCCGTGGCCGCTCCCGCGCCGAGGACGAGGCCCGTCGCCATCGTGGAGGCCGCCAGCGTGATCTTGATGGCCGTCGATATTGATCGCGTATCGAATATCATGGTTCTTTCCTTCCCCTGTTGTGTTGGAGTTCCGGTCGTGAAGCTCCCTCGCGCACTGGCGGAGTGTCTAGAACGCCATGCCGAGGCCCAGCGATATGAAGGGAATGTAGGTGATCAGCAGCAGCGCGATCAGCAGGACGCCGACGAAGGGCAGCAGATGCTTGAAGACCTGGTGAGCGGGCGTGCCGGAAATCGTGCTGGTGATGAAAGCGAGCATGCCCACAGGCGGCGACAGCCCCCCCAGCATCAGGTTGACCACGATCACGACCCCGAAATGGATCGGATCGATACCCGCGGCCACCATCACCGGCATCAGAAGCGGCGTGAGTATCAGGATCGATGCACCGATATCCAGCAGCATTCCGAAAAGCAGCAACAGCAGGTTGGCCAGCAGCAACAGTACGAGGACGTTCGTTGTCAGTCCCGGTAGCGTCTGGGCAAGCTGCTGCGGCACTTGTTCGGTGATCAGCACGAACGCGAAGGGGCTGGCCGCCCCGATCAGGAACCCGACCAGTGCCGCGTCCGCCGCCGCGCTCTGGATGGCCTCGTAGAGCGTGCGAGGGCTCCAGGAACGGTAGACGATCGTTCCAAGCAGGAACGCGAAGATCACTGCCAGGACGCCCGCTTCCGTCGGCGTCACGATGCCCAGGCGGATCCCGCCGATGATCAGGACGGTCAACGACAGCACCGGGCAGGCGTAAAGGAAGGCACGCGCCCTCATGGCGAGACTCGCGGGCGCGCTGTCGCCGCCATAGCCCTTGCGAATCGAAATGAAGTAGATGAGCGCCACCAGCATGACACCCATGAGGATGCCGGGCACCACGCCGGCCATCCAGAGCTTGCCTACCGACAGGTTGCCCGCTGCCGCCAGCAGCAGAAAGGCGATGGAGGGCGGGATGACATTCGGCAGCGTCGCAGACGCTGCAGTCACGGCACAGGAGAACGGTGCCGAATACCCGCGCTCGACCATCTGCGGCACCATCAGCTTGGTGCCCATCGCGGCATCCGAATAGCTCGATCCGGATACACCGGAATAGAGCATGCTCGAAACGATGTTGACCTGTGCCAGCCCCCCGCGCATATGCCCCACCAACGCGAAGGCGAAATTCATCAACCGATCGGTCAACCCGCCTACGTTCATCAACGATCCAGCCAGAATGAAGAACGGGATGGCCAGCATCAGGTACTTGCTGGACCCGCCTACGACGTTCTGGACCACGGCAGGTGCCGGCAGGATATCGCCCGCGAAATTGGCCACGAAAGCCGAGAAGAGCATCGCGAAGGACACGGGCGTGCTGATCGCCAAGGCGACGGCGAACGCGACGCACATCGTGGTCACGGGATCGGACCCGCTGAGCAGGTCAACCACCTTTTCCTGCAGAAGGAAGTAGATGACGAAGGCGGCAATCAGAGCGCAAAGACCGTCCCAGCGGGCGTCGTTCTCCTCGAACCCGCGCAGCGCCAGGTAGATCAGTCCCAGAGTGCAGGAAATCGGTATGGCGAGGTAAGGTGTCCATTGCGGCAGGTGCAGCGAGACGTTGATGCCGCCGATCTTCGACATCAACTCCATCCCGCCGAACATCAGAAGCAGCGTGGTCCAGGAGATGATGAGGCTTGACAGAAATGCCGCGACCCGGCGCCCTGGTGGCGGCAGCTGATCCACGAGTACCGTGATCTCCATGTGGGCACGCGCGCGGTGGGCGAGCGGAACACCCAGAAGGATCACCGCGATGAAAAGCCACCGTGCCGCGTCGAGCGCGCCGATGAAGGAATTGCCGAAGACATAGCGCGCGACGACGTTGGCGAAGACGATCGCCACCAGCGCGATCAGCGCGAAGACGGCGACGCCGCCGACGACGACATCGAGCGCCTTCAGGATAGCGGCCGAGATCCTTTGCAGGTTGTCGCCGCGTGGCGTCTCCCGCGTCGGCAGCAACCGGGAGGGGAAGGGGGGGTCAGCGGGCGACGGCAAGGCTCTGACCCCCGCGTCGGCTGACCGCCGCACGATGCCGACCATCGGCGGTCTTCCTCACGGCGCACAAGCGCCCTTCGGCCCAGCTGCCGGTCACGCTCACATTGTGACCCCGCGTGCGCAGCGCATCGATCTCGTCCGCCTCGAACCGGTCCTCCACCACCAGCGATCCGGGCGCCGCGCCCCTGGGGTAGAACGAATTGACGACGTGATCGGTGTGAAACCCCGGCGCGTCGAGCGCTTCCTGCATGCTCATTTCATGCACCAGATAGCGTATCAGGAAGGCTGTCTGCCACTGGTCTTGCTGGTCGCCGCCCGGCGTGCCGACCGCGAGAACGCTGCCGTCGGCATGGGTCACGATCGTGGGCGACAGGGTGGATCTGGGACGTGCTCGCGGTTGCAGTCCCGACGGGCTGTGGGGGTCGAGCCACATCATCTGCGCGCGCGTGCCCAGCGGGAATCCCAGTTCCGGAATGATCGGCGAAGATTGGAGCCATCCGCCGGACGGGGTCGCGGACACGACGTTGCCGTCCCTGTCGCTGACGCAAAGATAGCTGGTGTCGCCCGTCGACCTGGCGAGGTAGCCGTCCTTCTCGGCAGCGGTGAGAGCGACAGCTGCCTCGGGTGCGGGGTCGCCGGAATCGTGGACTATCGTCGGCTCGCCGCCACCGTAGGCCGCCAGCATCCCCGCTTCGCGCTGGCGCGTGCAGGCGGTCTCGAAATCGGGCCGCCAGGTCGCGACTTCGCGTCGGGTCTCGTCGATGTCACCTGGACGGAAGTCGACCGATGCGGTATCGCCGACAAGGGCCCTGCGATCCGTTCCGTACGAGCTGGCAAGCAGGCGAGCGATCCGCGCCTCGACATCTGTGCCCCCGACCTTCGAGAGCCCGTAATGTGTATCGCGGTCCGCCAGCGCAAGCTTGAGCGCCTCGGTCACCTGATGCACGAACGCACCCTTGGTCGGGTCCAACTCGGCAAGCGCATCCGCGCTCATCAGGTTCAACGCCTGCAAGAGCACCATCCCCTGAGTCCACATTCCGCATTTGTGCACCCGATGTTCCGCGAACCGGACGGACCGGGTCCGCTCCTCGGGTGCACGCCACCCGGACACGTCGCGTGCGGTGAGGAAAGTCGCGTGCCGGCGACCCGAGACATCCATCACCTTGGTGCGGCGCGCGAAGTCGGTGATGGCGTCGGCAATGAACCCGTCGGACCAGATTTTCCGCGCCGCTTCGATCTGGATATCGCGATCGTTGCCCTGACTTTCCGCCTCTTCCACCAGACGCTGCCAGACCTCGGCAAGGGTGGTGTTGCGAAAGGTCGATCCGACGGCGGGGGGCGTGCGCCGATCGTCAAGACAATGCGCGGCGGATGTCGGCCAGTACCGCTCGAACACCGGCGCGGCGGCGGCGAGGATATCGTGCAGCCGCTGATCCACCTCGATCCCCTGCCGGGCATAGAGGGTTGCGGGCTCGAACGCCGCGCGCAGCGTGATCGTGCCGTGCTCGGCCAGCAATCGCATCCAGGCGTCGAAAGCGCCCGGCACCACGGCAGGAAGCAGCCCCGTACCTGGAATGTGATCGAGGCCGAGCGCACGGAAATTTTCGAGCGTCGCGTCCCCGGGGGCCGGCCCCTGCCCACAGATGCTGGTCACGTCACCCGATCCACCGTGATGCAGCATGATGGCGACGTCACCTGCGGGTCCGTTGAGGTGAGGCTGCGCGACCTGCATCACGAGCCCGGCGACCACGGCTGCGTCAAACGCATTGCCGCCGGTTTCCAGGGTGCCCATGGCAGATTGCGACGCGAGCCAGTGCGTCGAGGCGGCAGCGCCCAACCAACCCGAAACCTCCAGCCGCCCTGCCACCATGTGAGATCGCCTCGTCCCTGACGGGAGTGTTCCACGAAAATCGATCGCGGGCAACACCAATAAGACCCAAACGGACTGGATGGTCGATTCTTGGTCCAGATTGGTTTCAGCCGAAACCCAAGTTACGACGTACGTCCATCAGGTGGTCGAACATCGCGCGCCTGAAGCCGGCGCTATCGCGGGCTTCAAGCGCGGCAAGGACGGCTTCGTGCTGGCTCTGGTAAAGCGCCTGTCGATCCTTCGTGTGCCCTTGCCGCCGGATCGCGATCCAGCTCCGGGACTGACGCACGGCAAGCATTCGGGCCAGCATTCCCGTCAGCAGGGTATTCTTGGCCGCATAGGCCAGCGCCAAGTGGAACTGGTGGTCGTGCTCCTCGAACTCGGCCATGCTGGAAGCTTGGCGCGCGGTCGTGACGAGATCGCGCAGGTGACTGATGTCTGCGGCAGAAGCACGCCTCACAAGCAGTTCGGCGGTGTTCGGTTCTACGATCAGTCGCACCTCGATAAGGTCCTCGGGACTGATCAACTCGATGTCCTTGTCCGAAATGGCATGCAGGTCGCCCTGTTTCGTGACGAACGTGCCCCGGCCTACGGTTCTGCTGATCCGGCCCGCTTGCTCGAAGTATCGCAACACACGTCGCACGCGGGCACGGGCGATCCCGAAGGTCTGGGCCAACGCCCGTTCGGTGGGAAGGCGCATGCCGCCCGCCCACTTTCCGGAACTCAGATTGCGTTCGATCTCGGTATGCAGGCGATCCTCGCCGTCCTGTTCCAGAACCGGGATGGACGAGGGGGTGTCGGTCAATGTCATTGCCCCGCAACAGCTCACGATAGGACGGATTATCCTAGCGGGAATCCGGCCGAGTGACAATTGGTCCGAAATTGGTCAGGTCGAGGCGAGCCGGAAGAGCCACCCCGTCGATACGCATGCGCCGAATTGCGTGCCCGTATCGGAGCGGAATCGGATCGTGCGCCGTGCGTGGGAGAACCTGCCGGCCACGCCGCGCGAATGTCGGTTCGACGCCCGGGAGCGGCGGAAACCCGAAACCTCCGCGTCCGACGACCGGATCCCTTGCCGCCGGTTTCCTCGATCGATCGCCTCCGGTCGGCCATGGCGCCGCTGCCGCGCCCGTGAACGGCGGTGATCGGCCCAGGCGAGTGCCATGCCGAGATTCCGAAGGACCTGGGCGAGCGTGGTATCGGTATCGAAGGCGATGCCCGGGCGGTCATAGACGATCTGCAGATATCGCCCCGGAAGAAGGCGATCTTCGGAATTTTCCTTCTTGCACCCCGTTGCAGCCGAATTCTCCGGTCATGACGACCTGTAGGGTGACAGAGCGGTGCGCTCGCGCCGGAAAGCCGGGCCCGAGCCCGCCCCGGGTCCGAAGCCGAAGCCGAAGCCGAAGCCGAAGCCGAAGCCGAAGCCGAAGCCGAAGCCGGGGACGGCGCTCGACGGGCACATCCTGCATCTGGCGACGAAAAGATGAATGGTTTCGGGCAAACGCTGTCCATCGGAGCGTGAACCCGGTAGACGGGTCGGAGAAACCGATGAACAGAAGACATTTCCTCCTGGCCGGCAGCGGTCTCGCCGTCGGTGCCGCCCTGCCCTGGTTGCTCGGGCGCACGGACGCGATCGCGGCGAGCGCCGCCGACCTCGATCTCGAGGCGCTGCACACGGGCTGGCGCGACTTCCTGCCACCCGACGCGACCCTTCCGGGCGCGGGCACGCCGCTCATGGTGACGGACGCCGAGTGGCGCGAGCGCCTGACCCCGGACGCGTATCACGTGCTGTTCGAGGAGGGCACCGAGCGCGCCGGCTCCAGCCGGCTCGATCGGGAGAAGCGCGAAGGCGTGTTCGCCTGCGCCGCCTGCGAGCTGCCGCTGTTCACCTCGGCGATGAAGTACGACAGCGGCACCGGCTGGCCGAGCTTCTTCACGGCGATACCGGATCATCTCGGGACCTCGAAGGACTTCAAGCTGATCCTGCCGCGCACCGAGTACCACTGCGTGCGCTGCGGCGGGCACCAGGGCCACGTGTTCGACGACGGTCCGGCGCCGACAAGCGAACGCTGGTGCAACAACGGCGTCGCGCTGAGCTTCCTGCCGACGGAGGGCACGGACGAGTCGGTCACGGGATGAGCCGTGCGGCGCCTCGCGTCGCCGTGTGTCCGCCACCGCGCACGCGTTCCGTCGACGTGGTCCGGGGCGACGCGTCCTGACAGGCGCCGGGTGCGAGCGACGAACCGTGGACGGGCGAGGGCCGGGCGACCTCGCTCGCGTTGATCGATGTCGACGTCCGCCCCATCATGGGAGCCTCGATACACCCACCGCCGCCACGCGCGCCGAGCCGGCCGCGCGACGTGCACCACGACGACGGACGCACCCGATGAGCACCGATACCGACCTCTCGACCCTCCGCGACGGCTGGAAGGACTACCTGCCGGCCGGGGCCGACCTGCCCACCGCCGACACCGCGCTCGACGTCTCGAGGGAAGAGTGGAAGGGGCGCCTCGACGGCGACGCCTATCGGGTGCTGTTCAAGGAGGGCACCGAGCGGGCGGGAACGAGTCCGCTCGATCACGAGACGCGCGAGGGAGTGTTCGCGTGTGCCGCCTGCGAGCTGCCGCTGTTCACCTCGGCGATGAAGTTCGACAGCGGTACCGGCTGGCCGAGCTTCTTCACGTTCATACCGGGCCATCTGGACACCTCGAAGGACTTCAAGATGATCCTGCCGCGGACGGAGTATCACTGTGTGCGTTGCGGCGGTCACCAAGGTCACGTGTTCAACGACGGTCCGCCGCCGACGAGCGAGCGCTGGTGCAACAACGGCGTCGCGCTGACGTTCCTGCCGAAGGACGGGTCGTCGGGAGCAGGCTGAGGCGATGTGCGCGTGACGGGCAAGGCGCGCAGCGTCACCCTGCTCGTCGCCGCCGAGATCGCGGCGATGTCCCTGTGGTTCGTCGCCTCGGCGGTGCTCGGGGATTCGCGCGCCGAGCTCGCGCTGTCGGCCGGGGCGGCGGCGATGCTCGCGTCCAGCGTGCCGGCCGGGTTCGTCGTCGGGGCGCTCGCCGTCGCCTTCACCGGACTCGCCGACCGGGCCGACCCACGCCGCGTGTTCGCACTGGCCGCCTGTCTCGCGGCGCTCTGCAACGCGGCCTTCGCGCTGTTGCCGCCGGGCGGCGCGGGCAGCGTGCTCGCGCGCTTCGCCACCGGCGTCGCGCTCGCCGGGGTCTACCCCGTGGGCATGAAGCTCGTCGTCGGCTGGGGTACCCGGGATCGCGGCTGGCTGGTCGGCCTGGTCGTCGGTGGCCTGACGCTCGGCTCGGCCGCCCCGCATCTCCTGTCCTTTCTCGGCGGCAGCGACTGGCGTCTCGCGACGTTCGCCGCCTCCGCGCTCGCCGTCCTCGCCGCGGCGCTCGTCTCGATGACGACGCTCGGTCCGCATCACGCCGTCCAGCCTCGCCTGCAACCCGGTGCGGTTCGGCTCGCGTGGACCGATCGACGGCTGAGACGCGCCTACGCGGGCTACCTCGGTCACATGTGGGAGCTCTACGCGATGTGGTCGTGGATCGGCCCCGCGCTGGTCGTCTCGTACGCGAGTCGGGTCGACGAGACCGCGGCATCGAGCCTCGCCAAGCTGACCGCCTTCGTCGCGATCGCCGCCGGCGCTCTCCTGTGCCCGCCGGCCGGACGATTCGCCGACCGCGTCGGCAAGGCGCGGCTGACGATCCTCGTCATGGCGGTGAGCGGCACGTCCGCCGTGCTCGCGGGGCTCGTGTTCGGCGGGCCGATCTGGCTGGTCGCCGCCGTCGCGATCCTCTGGGGCGCGAGCGTCATCCCCGACTCCGCGCAGTTCTCCGCGCTCGTGGCCGACTACGCGCCGCCCGAACTCGCCGGCAGCCTGATGTCGCTGCAGACGGCACTCGGGTTCGCGCTGACGATCCTGACCGTGCAGGCGACGCCGTTCGTGGCCGCGGCGCTCGGCTGGCCCGCCCTGTTCTGGATCCTCGCGCTCGGGCCGCTCGCGGGCATCGTCGCGATGCGCGGACTGCTCGCCCCGGCGGCAGCCGCGACCGCCTCCGAATAGCGCGCCGACTCGGTCCGCCACGCGAACGTCGCGTACACGACGTACCCGCTGACGAGCACCGCCAGCGCGAACCGGGGCAAGGTGCGAGGCAGGGGCGCCTCCCGGCGCGCGTGCCAGGCGAACGGCAGCGTCAGCGCCGTGGCGAGCGCGAGACCGCCGACGACGTCCGACGGCCAGTGCGCGCCGAGCCGGACGCGTGACCACGCGACCAGCAAGGCGGCCGCGGCGAAAGCGAGGACGATGCCGAGGTCGCGCGTGGCCTGTGCGCCGGGACGAGCGGGGGCTGTCCGAGCGCTCGCGAGGAACAGCGCGGCGACGACCCCGAGCAGCACGGCGGCGGACGTCGCGTGCCCGCTCGGGAACGCGTACGAGTCGCCCCCCTCGTAGAGCGCGACGGGACGTGCCCGGCCGAGCGTGACCTTGGTCGCCGCGACCAGGAGCTTGGTCAGCACGAACAGCCAAGCCGCGTGCAGCGCGAGCGCGCGTCGCCCGGAGACGGCGAGCAGCACGAGCAGCGGTGGCATGATCTTCGGCTCGGGGTCAAGAACCGCCAACGCATCAGCTCCCGGAGGTAGCGCCCGCCACAGACCAAACGGGTTCTGTCGACCGTCCTCGGCGAGCGCCGGTACCGACATCGACTGAGCACGGATGCCGTATTTATACCATCACAAAGTGAGGCGCGAATTCCGGGCGCCGCGCACCCTTTTCGCCCCGCCGCTGCAAACGTCGCCGCGCGCCGCCGCTGCCGTCCGCGAGAGCGAAGCGAGTTCGCACGGACAGGGGAGTCGAGCGACGATGAAAAGTGTCCTGATCGTCGAGGATGACGAGCACGTCTCGAGAGCGCTGCGGGTGCGGCTGCAGGCGCAGGGGTTCCGGGTCACGGTCGCCTTCGACGCGGTCGAGGCGATGAGGTCGGCCACGGAGGCGTGCCCGGACGTGATCGTCCTCGACATCCACCTTCCCGGCGGCAACGGGCTGATGGTCGCGGAGCGCCTTCTCGGGGAGCCCGCGACGACGGACCTGCCGGTCGTCTTCATCACCGCGAGCGATCAGGCGCGCCTGCGCGAGCGGGCCGCCGAGCTCAGCGCCGTGGCCTTCCTCGTCAAGCCGTTCGAGGCGAGCGAGTTGCTCGACGCGATCGAGCTGGCCACGCTGCGGGGGCAGCCGCCGTCCGTCGCGGGTGTTCGCGCGGCCTGATCGGCGGGCTCGCTCCGAGGGGCGATCCGGGGGCGAGCCGACGCCGGCGTCCGCACCCACCCGAACCTGGGCACTGCTCGGCAAACCCGTCGCGGTGCGCTCAAAGGCGGCGGGTTCGCGCCGATGCCCTCGCCATGAGCCTTCAGCGAACCCACAGCGAGAACCCCGCCATGACCGAGCGCCACCGACTCGTCACGCGCAGCGACTTCGACGGCCTGGTCTGCGCCGTGCTGCTGCGCCATCTCGAGCTGATCGACGACATCGCCTTCGTCCACCCCAAGGACATGCAGGACGGCAAGGTCGAGATCAGCGCGCGCGACATCACCACCAACCTCCCCTACGTGCCGGGCGCGCACCTCGTGTTCGATCACCACGACTCGGAGACGGTCCGCAACGACACGAGCGTGGCGAACTACATCATCGATGCCGAGGCCCCGTCGGCCGCGCGCGTGGTCTGGCTTCACTACGGCGGTCACGCGGCCTTCCCGCGCGCCTGGGACGACATGATGGCGGCGGTCGACAAGGCCGATTCCGCGCAGTTCAGCCGCACGGAGGTGCTCGAACCCGAGGGCTGGGAGCTGTTGAACCTCCTGATGGACTCGCGCACCGGTCTCGGGCGCTTCCGCGAGTTCCGGATCTCGAACTACGCGCTGATGATGGAGCTGGTCGAGCACTGCCGCACCGACACCATCGAGACGATCCTCGCGCTCCCCGACGTGGCCGAGCGGGTCTCACTCTGGCAGAGCCACCGCGAGGCCTTCGCCGAGCAGCTCCGACGCTGCTCGACGGTGCACGGCAAGCTCGTCGTGCTCGACCTGATGGAGGAGGAGATCATTCATCCGGGCAGCCGCTTCATGATCTACGCGCTGTTCCCCGACTGCGACATCTCGATCCACAGGAT
>ENA-ORXM01004752-ORXM01004752.1-marine-metagenome-genome-assembly--contig:-NODE-4752-length-11528-cov-4.093092_pt1 | contig 11528 bp, 7 predicted proteins | sample MGYA00237867_ERZ511480 | MGnify/ENA primary metagenome ERZ511480 (study PRJEB26309, sample SAMN06266103) | marine metagenome | isolation source: Algal blade | place: United Kingdom:Sidmouth, United... | reverse complement strand
AAAACTGTGGGCCTTATCGTCGGTAGTATCGTCGAGCCCTTTTTCGCGCAACTAACGCGCACGATTGGTAAAGAGGTGCGCAAGCGGGGCTATACCCTCTTAGTCGCAGATAGTGAATACGATTCTCAGAACGAACTCGAGCAGCTTAAAGAATTCTCGGGCAACCGCGTGGGTGGCCTCATCATTCGCTCGGGCTACGGCAAGTCTAATCTGGACTATCTTAAACGGCTACAAGAGCGTGGCACCACAATTTTAGAAATCGACTATTTTTACCCAGACAGCCCGTTCAGCCATGTCATGCTTGACAATGAGGCTTGTGTCAGGGAGGGTATCACCTATCTTGCAGCCTTGGGTCATGAACGTATTGCCGCTTTGGGAACGTACCACGAAACCATTTTGCCCGATGAGCGTTCCAAAGCCTTTCCCGAGGCGATGAAACGTGCGGGCTTGAACGTACCAGACGCCTACGCCCGCGTTATTGCGCCGACACCTGACGACGCTTATACACTTACCCAAACCCTGATGAACTTGGAGCAGGCCCCCACAGCCCTATTTGCCATGACAGGCAATATAGCGATTGGCGCTTTTCGCGCGCTGCGTGAAATGGGTTTGAAAGTTCCGCAAGATGTGTCACTGCTGAATTTTGATAATTACCCCTGGACAAGCCTGGTCGACCCGCCCATCGACGTGATTGAACAGCCTGTTGACGAGATGGCTCGAGCGGCGGTCAAACTTGTATTCGAAGGGATTAAAGGGGATAAGGCAGTAACGCGGCAGCGATTTGGAGGGAAGTTGATTAAGCGGGGAAGTTGTGCAGCGCCCGCAGCCTAAAGTGTGATCAAGGCTTTTAATCGCTAACCTAATCCATGCCGAAATATAACCGAGTCCTCAAAGAACCCTCGCGCGAACTCCGACAAAATATGACGGATGCAGAGCGAACATTATGGGCCAAACTGCGCCGCAAACAATTGCTTGGTGTGCAGTTCTACCACCAGCGTCCGATTGAGCGTTTCATTGTTGACTTTTACGCGCACAACGTAGGTTTAGTCATTGAGGTTGACGGCGCACAACATCTCCAAGACCCTCAATTGTCAAGAGATAGGGAGCGAACGGCAGTACTCGAGTCCCTGGGTTTGAAGGTAATTCGGTTTAGTAATCTCGAGGTTTTGAAAGAAACAGACGCCGTGATGGAGAGAATTTATGATGTGATAAAAGAGTTGCTGGATGAGCGTTGACACCTTCCCCCTTTTGTAAAGGGGGACCGAGGGGGATTTCCTTGATACCTTTGCAGTTCAGTCTGTTTGGGAACTGCAAAGAACCCTCTTGACGTTTTCTCGCAGAAGGAAATCGCCTCTAACTCCCCTTTAAAAAAGGGGAGAACTATACCTCACCTTATCTACTGGTTTACCTTTCAAATTGTTGAAGGGACGCGTAGAAGACTTATATTACGGTTCTGCAGTGCGAATAATTTTCAAAGCCTACAAACGCTTCCTCATATAAACCCGTTTTAGCCCTCGCTCTTCCCGCCTTGCAAACTCTGCGTATCCCAAATTTCTATAAAGCGCCTTGTTCTCGAGCATTTTCTCGTGGGTATACAGTTGAATTTCAGAATAGCCGAGTCTTTTCGTTTCACGCTCTGCTAGCGCCATAAGTTGATTACCCAAACCTCTTCCCTGATAGGCCGGATGCACCGCCACGTTGTCTAGCAAAATGTGCCCCTCTTTTTCCATAAGGACAAGTAAGCCAATAACCCTATTCGCGTCCTCAAAAACCCAGGCGTGATGGTCTTTTAATAGAGCAGCGTAGTTGTCTAGCAGGGGACCGGGCGTTTGACCGATACGCTCGATATGGGGTTCATAGGCTGCCAGGGCGCAGGCAGTCACGGCGTCAGCGTCGGTGGGAGTGGCGCGGCGTAAAAGAGGCATAGGCTAGGATTTCCGGTGAAGGGCGAATACAAGATTCGCCCCTACGGACAAGCCTTGTTATTTAATACTCTCGAGGCCAGCCTTAAGTGCCGACAAAATCTTATCTGCATCCTCTTTTTCTAAAACAAGTGGTGGGGCCGTAATCACCACATTGGCTAAGCCTGGCACCGTATTGCCGTTGCGCCCGAGCATGACGCCACCCTCATTTTTACAATGGGTGAGAACTGCGCCCACCTTTTTAGGCTCGAGTGGCTCTTTATTCTCTTTATCTTTAACAAGCTCAAGGCCGATCAGTAAGCCCTTACCGCGTATTTCACCGATGTAAGGATGATCTGCTAGGTCGCCTAGTTGCTCGAGCAAATACGCCCCCATCTTCTCCGCATTACCTGTAAGGTCTTCGCGTTCGATAATCTCAATATTCCTGAGTCCTACCGCTGTACTGACCGGATGCCCACCGTAAGTATTGACATGCCGAAAATGTTTAAGTTCGTCGGGTTCACCCATAAAGGCTTCAAAAATGTGCTCACTGACAACCGTTGCAGCCAGGGGCACGTAGCCGCTGCCAATACCCTTGGCAAAGGTCACGATGTCCGGCTTAACGCCCCAGTGCCCGTGTCCAAACATCTTGCCCGTACGCCCAAAGCCCGAGACGACCTCATCAAAAATTAGGAGGACGCCGTACTTATCGCAAATCTCGCGGATGCGACCCGCGTAGTTGTCCGGCGGGATCATCACACCGCCGCCTGAAATCATCGGCTCCATAATGAAGGCCGCTACCGTTTCAGCCCCCTCATAGCGGATGGTATCTTCTAGCCACTTAGCCGCCTCTTCGCCGTGTTCTTCAAGACTGAGTTTGGGGTGCCTGCGGTACGGGTCGGGCGGGGGAATGTGCAAAAAGCCCGGGGGCATGGGGTCATAGCCGACTTTGCGTTCGGCCTGTCCAGTAGCAGCCATAGCCGCCATCGTATTGCCGTGGTAGGCGCGGTGGCGAGAGATGATTTTATAGCGGCGCGGGTCGCCCACCTGCAAATGGTACTGGCGGGCAATTTTGAAGGCGGCCTCATTGGCCTCCGAACCGCTACCTGCAAAGTAAACGTGGCCTTTCCAGTTTAGAAGCTCGAGCAACTTACACGCCAGTAAAATACCCGGCTTATGGCTCATGGTCGGGGCCAGGTAGGGCAGTTGCATCATCTGCTCAGCCGCGACCTCGGCAAGCTCTTTACGCCCGTAGCCGACATTCACGCACCACAGTCCCGCAAGCCCATCTAAAAAGACGTTACCGTCTTTATCAGTAAGGTAGCAGCCCTCCCCGCCTACGACGTGCGTGGGCGGTTTTTCTTTAAAGGGTTTGTGCTGGGTTAAAGGATGCCAGAGTGAATCAACACCGCGCTGGGTAATATCTTGCGTAATATCCTGCGTAATGTCTACGGTGGTGGGCATTGCGGCCTCCTTAGGGTATTGCGCCCCCTTTCCCCTTCATCAGTGAAGGGGTGGTCGGTTGGGGAATTGACCGTGAGGGGAAGTGGCTCGAGTGGCGAAGGGCGTCGTTAGTTCTGGCATCTGTTAGAACACGCTTTTGAAGTTTTTAGTTCTTAGTCTTTAGTTTTTAATTTAAAAGCTTTTACTAACAACTAAGAACTAATCACTAAAAACTCTTTCCAATCTTCAATCGCTCCTAAGCAGCTTTACGCTTGCGCGTTGTCGACTTCTTCGCCTTTGCCCTCGCAGGCTTTTTCTTCGGCTGATACTTTTTAAGGGTGCGCTTGGGCTTTTTAAGCGCGTCGCGGCGGAAGGGGTCGGCAAGGACCTTTTTACCGCCTTCAATGACACCTTCGATGACCGCTGGTTTACCTGATGCCATTGCCTCGCGCACCGCGTCTTGCACGTCGCCGTAGTCCTCGACACGAATACCAATCGCGCCCATGTCTTTTGCCAGCTGCGCGTAGTTGGGGTTGGTAGGAAGGTTTGTACCCAGGTAGCGGTTACCATAAAAGTCCACCTGGTTTTTCTTCTCTGCGCCCCATTCATGGTTATTTGCCACAATAGCGATGACAGGAATCTCTTCACGTACCAGCGTCATGACCTCTGCCAAACCGCCGATACCATAAGCACCGTCACCCTGAAAGGCAAAAACTGGCAGGTCGGGGCGGCCCATTTTCGCGCCCATCGCCGCGCCCATTGCAAACCCGCAGTTGCCCCAGCTCAGCGCCGCTAAGTGTTTGCGTGTGCCGCTAAAGTGAAAGTAATCGTTCGACATGGAGCAGGTGTTGCCAATGTCGGTGGTAACAATGGCCTCTTGCGGAATAACTTGTGAGAGTTCGTGTAAAAAGCGGCGCGGGTGCATAAGTTCATTCGTTGACGATGAGGTTTCTTTTTTCTCATCAGCCCACTGCTTGTTTTCGCGTTTGATTTCAGCGAGTTTTTTCTTAACGGGCTTGGCGTTGGGCTTACGGTCCTGAACGATTTTGAGCAATTCCGCCGTAAACTCTTTAACGTCAGCGAGTGCAGCTACATCGACTTTTTTGGTAAGACCTAAAACCTTATGGTTTGAATCCACCTGGACAATCTTCGCGTCGTGCGGCCAGTAGTCCATGTCGTACTGGGGCAACGTACCAAAGGGGCCTAAGCGCGTGCCGAGAGCAATCACGACATCAGCTTTATTAATCGTGCGCATGGCAGCTTTCGAGCCGCAATAACCAATCGGTCCCACCGCCAGCGGGTGCTCGTTTGGGAAGCTGTCGTTGTGCAAGTAGGTGTTGACTACGGGTAGGGTTAGGTGTTCTGCGAGGGCTTTAACCTCCTCGAGAGCCTCGCCTTGCGACACGCCACCACCCGCTAAAATAACCGGATACTTGGCTTTAAGGAGCAGGTCAGCGGCGGCTTCTAAGTTAGCGCGCGAACCCGGACCCCTCGAGATATCGAGCGACGGATAAATCTCGTACTCTGCCATACCGTAAAAGTAGTCACGCGGAATATTGAGTTGGGTGGGGCCATTCTCGGCCTTCGCCATGTAAAAGCACTGCCGCGCTAAATCTGCCATGCGCTCAGGTTTATTCACGCGCACCTGAAAGACAGTTTGTTTTTCAAACATAGGCATCTGGTCGAGTTCTTGAAACCCGCCCAAGCCAATACCGCCCGAACCCGTTTCCGGCGTAATAGCGACCATCGGCGTATGCGCCCAAAAAGCTGCGGCGACACCCGAAACAAAGTTAGCAATGCCAGGACCGTTTTGCGCAATGCAAACTTGCGGTCTACCCGTGACACGCGCCATACCGTCTGCTGCGTGTGCCGCAGCTTGTTCATGCGCGACGGGTACAAAACGGATACCCGCTTGCGGAAAAATATCGAGCGCGTCCATAAAGGCCGAGCCGACAATGCCCCAAACGGTATCGACCCCTTCTGCAACCAGGGTTTCGACTAAAGCTTCACTCGGTGTCATTTTGACTTTCGCCATGTTCAACTCCCTTGGGTCTAGCGGTTTCCTTAATCTACAGGCTACCTAAGAGGCCACCTACAAGAACTGTAAGTCCCCCCTGACTGTCAACCCGTTAAAGGTTGCCAAATCTATTTCGTTTTCATACCTATACTCAATAGTATAGACAGGTAAGTGGCCCTGTGGGAAGGTCCATTAACAGCCTTTTTGCCTGGTCCAATTTATACCTGTGAGATACAGATCACAGCACAATATTGAGACACACTTTAGTTTTTACTGAGTACTCGAGTGTTTTAAGCCGTCTTCATGAAGATAGATTATGTTAAAAGCGGCCCTAGCGTATAATATGAAAATGGCTCTTCGGAACGTAGTTGTATAGTTGGTAGGCTCGTATACGAAAAGCTAAAACTTAGGAGGCAGGATGAAGAAAGCCGCAGCTCTCATAATCGTTATGGCAATGCTAGTAGGTACAGCATTTGCCCAAGATGAAATTACGGTAGCGTACTTTTTAGGTTGGGCAACACCTAACCAAAAAGCTCAGGTGGAGCAAACCTTCGATGAAGAAATGGGCGTTAAAGTCAACTGGGTATCCTTTGATACGGGCGTTGAAATGTCAACTGCGATGCAAGCTGGCAATGTTGATATAGCCTACTCACAAGGTGCCACGCCCTTTGCACTCGCCGTTTCATCAGGTGTTCCCATCAAAATGGTCGGTATTGCCATGGCTTACGTCAGTAACAACGACTGTATCGTTAGTAGCGCCTCAGGAATCACGGATCCAGCAGAACTAGAAGGACAGACAATCGCTGTTCCTGTTGGCACTATGGCTGACTACGAATTCCGCCTTTCAATGCAGTACCTTGGTGTCGATACAAACTCAATGAATATTGTCGACCAAGCGCCACCAGACGGTGCTGTATCACTGCAAGCTGGTGACGTCGCTATGGCATGTGGCTACGGAGATCCCCTTTTCACCATGCGTGAAAGTGGCGACGCACTGCTTACACAAGAAGACAAGGCTGCCGCTGGCATCACAGCATTTGATGTGGTTTCCGTAACAGAAGACTTTGCCAACGAGCATCCTGAGCTAGTGGTTAAGTTTCTCGAGATCACTTCACGAATGGATAGTGAATTCGAAGCGAGTTTAGGCGACGAGGCCTCAGCAAATGAATGGTACGAGGCACTTTCAGGGCCAGCCGGTATGGAAGCCGAAAATGTACAGGCACAAATCTCTGGTTTTGATTTCTTAACGGTTGATGAGCAGCTTTCTGATGATTGGTTAGGTGGAGCTACAGTCAGTAACATCACGACTATGGCTCAGATATTTGATGCTGCTGGAGAGATCACAGCTTTAGAGGATTATGGTCCAACCATTGACACCTCTTTCTTGGAGCAAGTCGAGTAACTACTAGTTAGCAACTTTTTAAAGGCTCGAGCTTTTGGCTCGAGCCTTTTTTATTCTCTTTTAGCTCCCTGTTAAGCTAATCCATAGTGAATTTGCGAGAGACTGAATCGGTCTAGCCGTACTCGCATCCGCTCGGATTAATTTGCATATCGCAAATTAACCATGGAGATACTTAGAAGCTCAAACAGTACTGTTACTTACACTTACATTAAGAATATTGATAGGCTAGGTGCTACGAGTTAGCAATTTAATTCTTATAGGGATAGAAGGAGTTTATGTCTGATTCTTCTGGTTTAAGTGTTGATAAAGTGTCGATGGTCTTTCAAGCCCCCAAAGGCGGCGAGGTTCATGCACTACAAAATGTGAGTTTTAATCTCCAAAATGGAGAACTCCTCTCTGTACTGGGTCCTTCTGGTTGTGGCAAAACAACATTACTTAATATCGTTGCAGGATTTCTTGGACCAACAGGTGGGCAGCTCGACCTCAACGGCAAGGACGTTGCAGGTCCAGGTCCAGAGCGAGGTATGGTTTTTCAAAAAGGTGCTCTTTTTGAGTGGATGACGGTGGAGCGCAACGTCGATTTTGGTTTACGCATGAAAGGTATGGGCAAGAGTGAACGTAAGGCTATCGTTGAGAATCTTCTTAATACGGTGGGCTTAAAAGGTTTTGGTGGCACACCGACTTATCAACTTTCTGGAGGCATGCAACAGCGGGTTGCACTAGCGCGCTGTCTTGCAAACGATCCTCAACTTATTTTGATGGATGAACCCCTAGGTGCACTGGATGCACTTACGCGTGAAAAGATGCAATCACTGGTTTTGCAACTTTGGAAAGAAACTGGCAAAACTATCATGCTTATTACCCACAGCGTGGAAGAAGCCCTGTTACTCGGGGAAAGACTTTTTGTCATGGCACCTCGTCCTGGCCGTATTGTGAAAGATTATAGACTCCCCTTTGCTGAGCAAGCCCTTACAGGAAATATTCGCGAAATCAAATCTTCGGAAGAATTTGTTGAAATACGCGAAGAAGTCCTGGGCATGATTTGGGAAATGGAAGAAGAAATTATGGGGCAGGTATAAATCATGGCAAAAAATAATTTTAATTCTAGAAAACTCGTATCGTTTGGTGATCCTAGTGCTGCGCAGGGTGGCTATATTTGGAATGTTGTCGCGGTTATTGTTGTACTTGCCTTCTGGTCCTACTTTTCAAATTGGGTACCTCAGTCTTTTAATAATGCCTTTCAGGGACCCATGCAGCGGCTCGCTCCCGCTGAAAATGAAATGTTCTGGCTTCCGACACCTGCTGAAGTTTGGGTTAAGTCTGTTGACCTTTATAAAAATGGTTACAGGAACGCTAAAGATGTTAACCCTTACCCCTGGATTATAGATACGTACGCTGGACCTTGGCCTTTCGCGCCTGATAAAGCGTTGGGATTCATGGGAAATGCTGATGCACTAAATGCACCCCTTGTTGACGAATCTGGCGACGTCATTACGAATAATGATGGTGAAGCAGTAACAAAATGGATTCAACTCAAAAATAGTAATCCTGTGTCTTTACGGGCACTCAATAAAGATTTGAACGATGACGGTGTCATTGAAGGGGAAGAACGAAACTACAATTTCTGGGCAAACGGTATGCCTGTTTTTCACGGTCACTTGTGGGATTCGCTTTACCGAGTTTTAGCGGGCTTCTTTTTTGGTAGCCTAGTTGGTATTCCTATTGGTATTGCGATGGCACTTTCAAGATGGGCGAAAGGCTTTTTTGATCCGATTATTGAGTTTTATCGCCCTATTCCGCCACTTGCATGGGCTCCCCTGATTATTGCTGCGGCTGGCATAGGTGAACTTGGCAAAATCATTCTTTTGTTCATGGCTGCACTATCAATTATGGTTATTGCTGCAAGGGCAGGTGCTCTGAGTGTAAACCTATCTAAAGTGCATGCTGCGTACTCATTGGGAGCATCAAAGTTTCAAGTGCTAAAAAACGTCATTTTGCCCAACTCTTTACCCGAAATATTGACAGGTATGCGCGTAACGATGGGTGTATGTTGGGGAACGGTGGTCGCCGCCGAGATGATTGCAGGTATTTCAGGGACAGGCTTTTCCGTGAACGCTGCGCGCCGCTTTTTCAGCTTCGACATCATCTGGTCGGGCATTATCCTCATGGGCATCATGGGAATATTGATTGATCTGGGGATGCGCGGGCTGATTAACTGGCTGACGCCGTGGCAGGGTAAAGGCTAGGTTCACATGTGTCCCATAAGAGCCCAGTTAATCCCGCACTAGACGTGAAAAGTTAAAAAGTTCGTAAACTTCTGACTACTGAAGGCTGACTACTGACTACTCTCGTACTGGACAGCAAAACTTGTGATAGATGACTGGAAAGACAACAAAACCTAGCTCTTTACTCGTTCACTTTTAGGGTCATAAAAGGGCCGCGTACTCGCCCTGGCTGGAATTCTCCTATTAGCCACCTCGAGTTCATAGGTGCCTGATTTAACGAAGTCTAGACTTACGCCTTCTGGGTGGCTCACGTAACCCATACCAAGCGCCGTGCCTACCGTGTGTCCGTACATGCCTGAGGTTAGAAAGCCGACAATTTCGCCGTCACGGATGATAGGTTCGTTGTGGTAGAGCAGGAGTTTGGGGTCCTCGAGGGCGAACTGAATAAGCCGTTTGCTAAAACCGTTTGCTTTTTGCTCGAGCAGCCTTTCCTTACCCAAAAAGTTTTCTTTGTCAAAGTCCACCGCAAAGCGCAAACCCGCCTCGACAGGTGTGTCTTCATCGGTGATGTCGTGTCCCCAGTGGCGGTAGGCTTTCTCGAGCCTCAGCGAGTTCATAGCGTGGTAGCCGCAGTGTTTCAGGTCGAAAGCCTTGCCCACATCTAAAAGCGCGTCGTACACGTGCACGGCAAATTCACTCGGCATGTGCAGCTCCCAACCGAGTTCACCTACATAGGTGATGCGGTTTAGGCGCACTTTTGCATAGGCAAAATCAACTTCTTGCGAGGTACCAAAGGGAAAGGCTTCATTTGAAAGGTCGGCGTCGGTGAGCTTGCTTAGGAGGGCTCGAGAATTTGGTCCCATAAGCGGTAGCAGCGCGTAGCCCGAAGTCACATCGGTCAAAAAGGCATGCTCATCTTCGGCAATATGCGAGCGGATATAACTTGGCGTGCGCACCTGTAAGCCCGTGCCATCAACCAGATAAAACGTGTTCTCACCCGTGCGCGTCACCGTGATATCCGCCTCGATACCGCCGCGCTCGTTCAAGACTTGGGTATAGACAATTTTGCCAACGGGCACATCGAATTGACCACCACAAATTCTGTTGAGAACGTGAACCGCATCTTTACCTTGCAGCAAATATTTAGCAAAGTGGCTCTGGTCAAACAGTCCAACATTTTCACGCACGGCGCGGTGTTCTTCGGCGGAATAGTCAAACCAGTTTTGCCGCCCGTAGGTGTATTCGTACTTGGGCTCGATACCTTTAGGCGCGTACCAGTTAGGGCGCTCCCAACCCGCCGTTTCACCGAAGCAGGCGTTCGCAGCGATAAGTCTGTCATGCAGTGGCGACTTGCGAATATTGCGGCTCGTCTCGACCTGTTTAAAGGGCCAGTGCATGTCGTAAAGCAAGCCTAGGGTCTCGGTGGTGCGCTCTTTCAAATAGCGCCGATTTTGCTGAAAGGGCATGTTGCGGCGCACGTCGACATCCCACAAATCAACCGGGGGATGCCCCTCTTTAATCCACTCGGCTAAGACCTTGCCCGCGCCGCCTGAGGACTGAATACCAATAGAGTTAAAGCCCGCTGCCACATAAAAATTCTTAAGTTCTGGTGATTCGCCCAGTTGATAACGGTCATCGGGCGTAAAGCTCTCGGGGCCGTTCAGGAAGGTTTTAATGCCAGTGTTCTCGATAACAGGCATACGGTGTAAAACTTTTTCAAAGGTAGGCTCGAGGTGGTCCCAATCCTCACCAAAGGTACCAAAGGCAAAGTCATCAGGAATGCTTGCGCCGCCATCCCCCCAAGGCTTTGCGTTTGGTTCAAAGAAACCTGCCAAGATGCTGCCGACCTCTTCTTTGTAATAGGTAAAGCCGCCAGGGTCGCGAAGCGTAGGCAAGCCAGATTTGAGCCCGTCGATTTCTTCAGTGACAATATAAAAATGTTCAGCGGCGTGTAGCGGTATGTTGACACCTGCCCACTTGCCAACCTCCCGCGCCCACATGCCCGCGCAATTCACCACGACCTCAGCTTTGATGTCGCCGTAGTCAGTAGCAACGCCTGTTACCCGCCCGTTGCACTGATGAACACCTATCACCTTGACATCTTCAAAAATCTTTGCACCGTACATGCGAGCGCCCCTGGCAAAAGCTTGGGTCGTATCCGTTGGGTTGGTCTGCCCGTCGCCAGGCAACCAAACGCCACCCACCAAATCATCTGCATTGACAAAGTTCCAGACCTGTTTGACCTCCTCAGGCGTAATGACCTCGACTTCGACCCCAAAACAACGCGCCATGCTCGCACCGCGCTTGAGTTCTTCAAAGCGCTCTTCGTCGGCAGCAATAGAGATAGAACCGGTTTGCTTAAAGCCCGTTGCTTGCCCCGTCTCTTCTTCTAAGTCAAGCAAAAGCTGTGAGGTGTACTGCGCTAACTGCGTCATATTATGCGTCGCGCGGAGCTGCCCGACTAAGCCCGCCGCATGCCAGGTCGTACCGCTGGTCATGGTGCTGCGCTCGAGTAGGACTACGTCGGTCACGTCCTTGTT
>ENA-ORXM01004751-ORXM01004751.1-marine-metagenome-genome-assembly--contig:-NODE-4751-length-11533-cov-6.718052_pt1 | contig 11533 bp, 12 predicted proteins | sample MGYA00237867_ERZ511480 | MGnify/ENA primary metagenome ERZ511480 (study PRJEB26309, sample SAMN06266103) | marine metagenome | isolation source: Algal blade | place: United Kingdom:Sidmouth, United... | reverse complement strand
CCGAAATGGACTTCAAGGCCACCGGATCCGGCTTTTTCCGGGATCCCGGGGCCAAAAAAGCTGGATATCCAGCAAAATTTTCCCGTAGGGCTGTGGCGGGTGCGGCGGCGGCGGCGGACGCGGCGGCCGTCGGAAGCGCCCCACTGTGCCGCGACGGTGCGTGAGCAGGCGCGGTTGTCGCGGCGTCGCCGTAGCGTCTGCGCCGCGCCCCTGCGCGCTGCGGTCCCACCCCAGGGGCCCCTGGGCCGGCGCGCGGAAAAAGCGTTGTGCGCGGCCGCGCCGGTGCCGCTGCCGCTGCCGCCGCTTCAGTGGGCGTCGTAGCGCCGCCGTGCGCCAGAGGTCTTCCCCTCGGCGGCGGCACGCCGATGTATCGCGCCAATGGTACGGCGGCGATCGGCCACGGCCGTGGCGTGACTGCCACCATGCACGCCGGGCACACTCCGGCTACCGTGCAAGTGGGGGAGTCGCCCCGCCGCCTGGCTGACCGCGTGGGCGTCGGCGACGGTGGCGGCGCGCTGGGAGGGCGGCGAGCGGTCGGTCGCGCGGCGTGCAGCGGTGCCCCGCGGGGGGCGGCACGCGGAGCGCTAGGGGGGGCAGGCCGCCGCAACGGGCGCGCCGCCAAGGGCGGCAGACGGTCAGAAAGGGGGGTGGTAGCAGCCACCCAGAGGGAGAGGGCGGCGGCGTGAGCGGGACGGCGGCCCCCATGAATGGCAGCTGCACCGGCGGCAGCGATGCCCCGCGAGCCCCCCAGCAGGCAGACTGATCGGGCCACCCTGGTTCTATAGGATAGAGTAAACAGGTTGGGCGACGCAAACCTGCCGGGGTCGTCAGCATCCCAACTGCGGCAGGGGGGGCTGGCCGATAGCTCCCCTCAGATACGAGACCGCCTGCCCACATCGAAGTGCGTGGACCAATCATATCCACGCGTCAAGGTTACCTTGACGGCCGTCAAGGCTGCGATTACCCGTCTTGTCTAACAGCGTTCCCAGCGGTGCCGTTTTTAGGGCGCGCCGTCACGGATAGGGCAGATTTAGGAAACGCACCTTCCCAGCGGTGGCTTTTTCAGGTTCACCGCAACCACAAAAGCTGGGATAGGGAGGCGGCTCGCGCTATAATCGGTCAATATAGAGCACGTCCGTCAGCTTTGGGGCGCCCGTATAGGGCGCAGGGACTCCCTCCCAGGCCCCACTCCAGAGCTGCCGCCAGCCCCAGAGGACGACAGAGAAGCTCAATTGCAATGCAAACCGGCAAGCTCGACAAATTCCCGTGGCTGCCCTGTGCCCTGCTCGCGGCAGCGGCCCAATCCACGGGCGGAGGTGTCCGACGCCGGCGTGTGCTCGGCCACTGCGCGCAGCATCGTCGTCCTGGTCCATTGACCCGCCCCTGCCGTGATCGTTTCCCCCCCCCATCTCTTTCTCTTGTGCCTGCTTCTCTTGTGTTTTTCTTCAATGGCCCCCACCCCTTCCCCCCCTGCGTCTCCCCCGTTGCCTGCTGGGCCCGCGCCCCCCTTGCCCGACTCAGACAACACGCCCAAGAGAAGCGGCAAGAATCTGGGGTGGTCGCAGTTGGAGCTGCTGGCGTTGGCGGAGACGGCGCCGACCGTCCTGGAAGACGCGGCTGTGGGCAACGGGCAGACGGCGGTCAAGATGGGCATGCGCATCCGCGCCCGGTTTGTGGAGCGCGCGCCTGTCAACAACGGGACCGAGACGGGGACGGGCAGCGAGCTGGACACCCGCCGGTGGTTGGCACGGACAGGTCGGGCGTGCAAGAAACGGTGGGATATGGTAAAGGCAGCTTGTACTGTCTATGAACAGGCAGTTGACTTTGTTACTGCTGCCCGTGTAACCGGCAACCCCAAACCCGAGGAGCTTCAGCGATGCCATCTGGCGTGCTACAATACCCACCAGGATGGCAAGGGAATGGGCTCGAGGACGAAGCACCTGACCGCCATCGCAATGGACAAGCACTACCCGGTGGGAGACCCGTTCGAGTTTTTCCACTGCTGGGAGTATCTCTCCGAGAACACCAACCTGTTGGTCACCGGCGCCGTGATTGGCGACCCGGTCGCAGAGGTGGGCGCTGGGGGGGCCGGCGGGGATGGGCAAGCAGCTGCACCGCCTGTTGCCGGTCCACCGGTGGTCGGCGCCGCCGATGCAGCCCCACCGCGCCAAGAGCGACCCCAGGGTGTCAAGGCGGCCAAGGTCGAGAAGGGGCGCAAGCGGAAGCTGAACGGCACCGACGATGGTGAGGACAAGGAGGCCAGCGCCATCATTGCTCGGATGGACAAGATTGCCGACTCGCTGGACATGGAGGCCAAGCGCAAGAAAGAAAGCGACCAGCACCACCGGCGCGTGCAGGCGGACAAGCTGGCCCTGGGCGCCTTCAACGCACTGTACGCTGGCGTGACCCTCACTCTGCCCCAGCGCGTCACCGCGCTCAATGAGCTGCGCAAGCAGTACTTGCACGAGGCCGCCGGGGTTGTCGAGGATGGCGGCGAGCGCGGCGGGGGGGCGGGCGCTGGTGATGGTACCGAGGCGTCCGTGCCCGCACCATCCAGCCCCGATGTGAACCGCGAATCTGACCGTACACAGTAAATTGTACTATTCGCTGTTCTACAGCGTTTCTGCGGATGAGAAGAAAAGAGAGAAAACACACCAGGTTGTTTTTATTGCTGCCCACGTACCTAATTTACTCGCATGTCACGCACGTCTTGGCCCGCAGCAGCAGTGAGGTAATTTGAGAGGAGGAAAAACTGCCGCGACTTGCCCGCGGGAAGAGGATGTCGCCCTCCTCGGCCACGTGGCTGCCACCGATGGGTGCCGCCCGGTCCACGTGGATTTTACCAGATCTTGCAGACAAAAGTAGCCACCGCCCCGCCACTGTCCAGGCGAGGGAGAGGTCCTCGTCGCCGCCGCCGTCGCCGCCGCTGTCGGGCGCGACGGCACGGCCGGCCGCGGCGTCCCCGCCCGTGTCGGCCGCGGCGGCGGCGGCGGTGCCGGAGGCGGCACCGGTGCCGTGGCGGGGCCCTGGCCGTTGTGGCCACGGCTGGCTGACGGGACGGGATGCGCGGGGGGGGAGGCGATGGGGGCGGGCTTGTCGCCGCCGCTGTCGCCGCCGCTGTCGGGCGCGACGGCACGGCCGGCCACGGCGTCCCCGCCCGGGTCGGCCGCGGCGGCGGTGGCTGTCGCGGCGACGGCGGCGGCGGTGGCGGCGGTGGCAATGCCGCGGCGGGGCCACGGCCGCCATGGCCCCGGCAGCAAGACGGGACCGGCTGCGGGGGGGAGGGGGGGCGAGGGGGGCGGGCTCGGCGCAGCCGCCGTCGCCGCCGCTGTCGGGCGCGACCGCGACCGCGCGGGGGCCGTTGGACGGGGCCGGGTTATTGGCTTGTGGGCCCCTGAACAAAATGTGAAGGACGAGGCGGAAGTGGGGCTGTGTCAGCATCTTTTTTTCTGGAGGGGCGGGGACAGAGACGAGACACAAGAAAGAAAAAAATCAGACGTGACAATCACATAGGTCATGCAGGCCTTCACTGTGACTCAAACTCATCCCCACTGCTCTCTCCCACAATGTCGTCCCCAGCCCTCGAATACATGTGCTCTACCAGAGCGTTTTGAAGCTGTGCGTGGTGCTCACGGCTCTCAACTTGGCCGGCTACCTCGTGTAGCCAGTTGACTCGCTGGTAGTAGTCCGTGGGGGGCTCGAGAGCGTGGTACGTCGTAGCTCCGGCCCCCTCCGTCTCTGCCGCATCCGTCGCCACACGAGCCTTGCGGGTGCCGGTGTAGTTCGCCTTCCGATCCAGCACCGTCATGTTGTGCATGATGACGCAGGCCTCCATGATGTTGGCCATGTCGTCAGTGTACCACAAGCTGCATGGATTGCGCAGCATGCGGTACTTGCGGAACAGTACTCCAAAGAAGCGTTCGATGGCCTTGCGGACGGCCTCTTGTTGCTTACCAAAGTTTTTCTCCTTCCTGTTTTTGGGGTGCTTGTACGTCTTGATAAAAACACGCCAATCAGGGTACACCCCGTCCGTCAGGTAGTAGAACCACGAGAGGGAGAAGCCGGCAATGGTTGTTTGCGGCCGCGACGGCGGCCACAACCCCTGGCGGATGCTACGGAAGAGGTTGGACGCGTATAAGATGTTGAGGTCGTTCTTTGACCCCGGAATCCCAAAGCCCAGATGCCAGCAGTACAGATAGTCGTCGCAGACGGCCTCCATTCGGAGGGCCGGCTTCTTGCCAGCGCTGACGTAGCTGCCCTGCCAGCCAACAGGGCACGACTCCCACTCCCACCCAGCACAGTCGAGGCACCCGATGCATCCGGGGAAGCCAAGAGCCTCATACTCAGACGCGATCCGTCGCAGCTCCACGGCATTTGGCTTGCGGAGATACTCAGCCTTAAAATGCTTGACGACAGAGCGAGAGAACTGCTTCAGCGCCTCGTTGGCCGTAGATGTGCCAATCTTGAGGTAGTTCCAGACCGCCCTAGACGACGTACCCTCGACCAGCTGCAACAGCGCGGCGCACATCTTTTGGTCCGTAGAGCAGCACTGGAACCCGGCAGCATCGGTACTGGTTTCAATAAAGTATGGCTCTTTTACCAGTTCTTCACGCAAGCGCTCATAGACGACTCGCGGCACCCGCCACTGCAGCTCAAACCGCTTAGTTGTTGCGTGAACAGGCCCAGCCATGCGGCCAAAGTAGTCCTGGTCAAGCGTCGCGGCGGCCTCAATCCGCGACAAAGTGCGGTTGGCTGCCCGTCCAGGCACCGAGCCCACGTGCCTGCGCCTGGACCGCCGACGACGCCTGCGCCGGGAGAGCAAGTACGCAACTGCTGCCGCCACCGTCGCTGCGAGAACAGCTCCCTCCGTGCCAGAAGATGAAGCCGATGAAGAGGACCACGTTGCAGTGCGCGCAGCAGTAGCCATGACCGCGACGAGAGGTGTTAGGGTGTAAGTGCGCGGGGGGGGGGGAAGGGGGGGGGGGGGGGGGGGGGGGGGGGGGGGGGGGGGGGGGGGGAACGAGTGCGGCGAAGGCAGATACGACGGAGGGTGAGGTCGACGTTGGGTTGACGGGGTTGGCGACTGGACGATTGCCGTCTGCTTTGGCAGAATTGTTGGAAAGTGCTCAAGTACTATATAACTTCTTCTCACCGCATGTTATGGGGGAGCGAGCCGCTGGGCGGGTCGGCTTCGCGGTTGATCTATAGTTTGGGGCTCGTCCACCCATCGTCCAGTACGTGTTTTTGCGGCTGCTCTTAAAGTGGGGTTGGGGTCAAACCGCTGGGATTGCTCTGAGGCCTTGTCTAGACGGCGAGCGGTCGTGCACGTGTTCGGATGTGAATCGGAACCTAACTCCGTGAACCGGACGTGATTGGAACACTGCTGTCTTGACGGCAGGAGGAAATTCATGAACACGTCGTGCTCAAAACGTCTATTGCTGGAACGGGCAGATTGTATGACATGCGCCGAAAACGTCCGCGCACGGACCCGAGGGCACCACACAAGCGCAGTGCCCCCTTCGCTGGTCACACCCTGGCGATCCCTCTACGTTGCAGCCGCAGCTGCCCGGACCACTGGCGCGATCGAGGGCCCCCCTTCCCTTCCCCACACGACGGGAGGCCCCCGGACACGAACCTCCCAGGGTGCTGCACAGTGTCAGCCCCAGTCCTGGGATTTGATTGGATCACACAGCTCTGTATCGGCCTCAGCTGGGTACGTCGTTGGCCACGCAGCTCTGTGGCCCCCCGTGCTGCATTGGAGCCACCAACACGCCAGCTCCCCCGGCGGGTGCATTGGAGGCACCCACGACACGCACCAGCTGCCCTCCTCTCCTCATGCACGTTCAGAGGCTCTTGCTGGTCACCGCATGTTCGCAAACAGTTATCAAGCCGTCGCCAGAGCACTGCACCACTGGGAACCACATGCGAACGACGGCACCGGGTGTCTCTCAGCCGCTATACGGTTCTGCTGCATGCGCGCCCCGCCCACCCCCCCCTCTTCTTTGTGCGCTCTCGCGGCCTGCCGCCGGTGTACCGCGGGCTGGTCCTGTGCCTGCCACACCCACGCTCGGTGCCGACCTGGTCGACCAGCAGGTGTGCCGCGCCGCCGCGTTCGGGCACCGCCTCCTCCCGCACCCCCCTCCACACTTTCGTTATCTTTTGCGACCTGCCGCCGCCGTTTTGCGTGCTGGCCCTCCCCCTCTTCCCTCCATTCCGTGGCTGCCCGGTTGGCCAGCACGTGACGCCGCGACGCCTTCCGCACGCCCAATCTTCACCTCCCACCTGCCTGTAGGTTCCACAAGGCCCTGCGTCCCACCCCCCCCCGCTGGGCGCCAACTCTGTCTACCTTTTACCCACCTGCGGTCGCCGACGGACGGTCCGGTGCGCTCCGCCCGCCTCGATGGCTACACGGCGGTCGAGTGTTGTGCGCCGCCGCAGCGAGATCACGCGTGGGTGCGGGCCCCACCTCTGCCTGCTCGACCGTCGTCGGCGCGGCGAAGGCGCCCGGCGTGCGGCTATGCTGGCGGCTGCTGTCGCCGCAGCGTGCCTGCCGGCGATGGCGGCGGCCGCGGCGACGCCGCCACCGCGGCTGTCCACGTCGGGTACCCGCACGCGGCTCTCATTCCAGACGGGGCTCAACCACGTCTCGGACATTGACTTTCGCCTACTTTTTCGTGTAACACGAGATGATTTCCAGACGCTTCACGCTGCGGTGGCGCGCCGTCTGGCGGTCGAGGAGGGCATGGCGGTCCTGTCGAGTGGTGCGTGCATCCCCACCGAGTGCCGACTTGCCTTCTGTCTCCGCATGCTCGCCAGCGCATCATATCTTGATTGCATTTTATCGTTTGGACTCGGTCGGTGCACCGTCTATTCGGTGTTCCATCAGGTATGTACGGCTCATCTTGGTGCGCGTCATTAGTGCGGCCTGTGGTTTGAAGTGGACGGGTGACGCGAGCAAGCCATGCTATATCCTAATTCGGGCAACAGCTAACGCCGCATTTCCATCGCCACATGTCGCTTTCGTTTCCGTCGCCACCCATTGTTCTTTTCTGGATGATGGTGTTCGCCACTTGCTTTATCTTCTTCGTGGCTCTTTCTTACTTTTTGTTGCAGGTGCTGTCTGCCCTTGACTCTGAACCTTTCTTACAAAACATCAAGTTTCCATCCTCGCCATCAGAACTCGCCACACAGAGTGACCTCTTTTCGCGTGGTGGACGAAGCCTGCTACGTGGGTGTGTGTCGGCGATCGACGGGATCGCGCTGCGCATCTGCCGCCCCCAGGTCTGTGAGGCTCCAAACCCCTCCTCCTATTGGACACGAAAAAGCTTTTTCGCGGTCAACGTGCAGGCGGCCGTGGGTGCGGACTACAAGGTGCAGTTCCTGTCCACCGTCACCGCTGGGTCATGTCATGACAGCACTGCCTTCATGTAAAGCGGCCTGGCGGCGTTGCTGGCGGCGGCGGATGGGCTGTTGCGGGGATACTGGGCGGCGGGTGACGACGCCTACATTGCCGGCTTACGCGTACTTACCCCTTGGCCAGGGCACAACCTGCCCTGGGAGAAGGACTCGTTCAACTACTACCATAGCTCCTCGCGTACTTTCGTCGAACAGGTCTTCGGGCAGATTGTCGGTCGGTGGGGTGTGTTATGGAGGCCCATTCGTTTCTCTGTCTCGTGTGCTGCTTTGATTGTGCGTGTTTGTGCCCGTCTGCACAAATTTTTGGTTGAGAGAAGCAGCCCTCGCGTTGATGAATCTCTGTGGGTGGACTGTGTTGGGGGTGGGTCGTCTGCTTTGATCATGCAGGACCAGTGCGACCTGGATGACCGCTTGCGCCAGCGCAGGCGCGACAGGGAGCCATGTCCCCTTCGTGTCGCTTTGACCCGCCGTCTGAAGCAACTGCAGTGCCGCCGCCCCGCTTGACAGCTGTTTCAATAAACGTCTTGGTGACTACCAGACCATTCGGAACGAGGCTCTTTACTTTCAACGACGCGCTCTGTTCCCTTAGCACCTCATTCCTTCCCTGATAAGAGCTATATTACAAGGTATTGTCCTGTACCACTGGCACCACAAGGCCACTAAGAACACGCGCAGCGGGACAAAGAGGGACTCTCCACAACAAAAAGGAGGCGAAACGCACTCCCCAGACGGGTGCGTCTGCGTCGCCGGCCGGAAGAGAGAGCTGGACCACCTTGGTCCCACACACCCCGTGGTACAGCGCAACAGCCACCAACCGCAGCAGTATCAGGCAGTTGCTGTCGGGCTGGCGCACCAACAGGAGCCGCCCGGCAGCCGCGCTTGCAGCTGCGCCACTTTTTGGCGGTCAGGCTCGCCCCGTGGCGACAATCTTGTGCCCCGTGTATGCACCAGAGGTGTCAGTCGTCTCGCGCACGGCGGAGGGGGCATCGCGCACGTCGGGGGGGACATGCCATCGGCGAGGGCAGGTACCAAACTCGGCTCGTCACGCCTGCCCTGCTCGATTACCGTCACCGTTGCCACTCAGACCACTAGCAACACCCTTCTATTTCACGCCGTCGGTACACTAAACTCCCCAGCACCCAGACGCGCGACAACCGCTCCACCGTTGCCCACCCGAAAACCCTACTGAAGGCCATGGGCGACGCGTACAGCGCTCGGGGCGACATATACACTGCCACAGCGTTGCAGAAGGAAAGCGTGTGCATAGAAAACCCCATAATCGCTCGTGTATTTTTCGGCACTTGTCGATGTCAGCGGCCGGGGTTTTTTGCTCCTGCAAAACATGCATGTACGCCCGTGAGTGAATCAAAAATCCAGGAACATGTCTGCGACTTCTGCAACCAGGCTGATGCATACAAGAGCATATAGTGCAAAATAAATCAAAGCATGTTTACACACATGTACCAGACACTGCAGGGGAGCTCCCATCACTCCGTACTCTCTCCCCACCCTTGCCAACCTCGTCTACAAATACAAAAGAGCCATCCCCACACGCATTCCCTCGCATCACCCCCGTAAGTGGCCGCGCACGCCAACACTCAGGAAGCTTCCATCAGCTTTTCGAGCTGCGACTCGCAGTGGGCGTGCATCGATACAGCAAGCACGCCCATCGGGTCCTCGGCGACCGCGGCGCGGGCGACCTTCAGTTGCTTCCAAACGGCGGCCATGGCCTCGGCGTTGTCGAAGGCGTCGGCCGAGCGCCGCCCAACGGCGTCATTGGCGCCCGATCCGCCGGAGTTGCCCAAAGCCACGATCGCAGACGTCAAGCCATCCATACCGCCAATCGTGACCTCCGCCTGGCGCGACCGCTTTCGGGCTGGAACAGGAGCAGATCCAGGGTGTCCGGGCCCGCGGCCGACTGCCGCGCTCCCAGGAAGACCCACCTCTGCTTGCGCGGCTTGCGGCAAAGACCGGAGAACAAAATCGACCGAGGGATTATCGAAAAGGAGGCAATGCAGGTAGAGGAGTTGATGCTCCCCGTTGATAAAGTCCTTGAACACCCCCCCCTCCAGCTGCCCGCTGCGCGTATAGTTGGCGTACGTCTTGGTGTAGTTAGACCTCATGGCCCGGTAGATGGTCTCAAGCTTGGACGCGTCACGTTGACATGTGAAGCGCGTGGGGTCCATGCCGCGCAAGTCCGACTCTAGTACCCCGTCCACAGCCCTCTCCCGCTCCGGTTTGTACTCTTGATTGTTGAAGGCCGGGGCGAGCACGGAATCCCACAGGCTGTCCCGCGGCTTGTCGAGTTCGGCGCGCGACAAAGGTCGGCCGTCGTCGCTGACGGCTTGGAAGTGTGCAGGGTCTGTCACAACGTGGGCCAACCGAGCAAAATCGTTGGCTGAAAATGACGGGCCCCGAGTGATTGCCATAGGAGCCGCAGACGCAACGCAAACAGCCGGGGATGCAGAGCCGCCAGCACCCAAAGCACGCCCGGAGGGCGACGGCGTGACAGACGCAACGGGAGCAACGAAGGCTGCCACGCCAGAGGAGGGCGTAGAGGGCAGCGCGAGGTCGGAGTCATCCATCATGGCTTCGAGCGCCACGTCGTCCACCTTCTGGTACTCCATGGCGACTAGAGCAATGGCCCGCTTGTCAGCCATGTTGGCCTGCATCTTGCCCTTGATACGTAACACCCGCATCACGGTACGCAGCTCCGTCGCCGACAGCTTCTCGAGAACGGAGGTCGCCTTTTCATGGTCGACGACGGGCCTGGTAGGCGCGGAGCCCGCACGAGAAGACAGTGGCGCGGCCATCGGCAAGGTGGGCCCGGCAATGTGGGGGGGGTTTACTGCGGCGGCGGGAGCGCTGGGGGTGTCCAGTGGCGGCGTCGCCAGGCTGAGCCGAAAAAAATCTTCCTCGCCAGCGTCGATCTCCTCAGAAACACGACAAGAATCGTGAAGAGCCATGGGAGGCAGGCGCAAGATCCACTTGTGTCTTGGGGATGGGGAGGGCCCGGAAAACCTGCTGGGGCTCGGGAAGCACGGGCTCGAAGGTCTGCTAGCCGGGCTAGTTGCCGTTGCCGGGGACCGAGACGAGTACTTTGCACCCACATAAACGTCATGTACCTGTCCAGGTCGGCGTGGTATCCCCAGTGTGCCCGCGAATAAGCGCCCGCACAGCCCCCCTCCCCAATCTGGAGCCCCTTGCGTGCAAGAAAACATGCCTGCAGGGCCCTCGGCGGCCCACAGTACTCACCGCTTCGAGGCCGCTGGGAACACACGGACCGGGACCCTGGGACCGCGTGCGCGAGACCGCAAGAGATGCACTCAACGGCTTGCGGGAAGGCGTCGCCAGCGGCACGCCCCTCCCCCCCGCTTTTCAATGATTTCAGTGGCAGGCCTGCCGTGCCCCTCGCTCGGGGCGCGCCCTTCGACCTGCTGTGCCCCCAGTGGCTCGTGCTGGAGGTCTCAGGGCACACGCGCCCCTTGACCTCCCCTGCTGCTATGCTTCCAGTGGCACGGCCGCTGTACACGGTGCCGCATGCGTGCGCCCTCCAGCAGTGCCTCCAGTTACTTGCGCGAGGGGCCCCCAGTGGCCCAGGCCCCCTCCGAAGGTGCCATCGAGGTGCGCTTCAGGAGCCGCTGCCGCGGCACAGCATCCAGGGAACCGCCGGCGCGTCAATCCAGTTTGACTTCTGCGGCGCGATCTCCTCCAATCACACGCGCGGAAGCAATGGCAACTCGCACCGCAAGTTGAGCTCCAAACACGTTCACGTGCGCGAGAAAAAAAAAAGAATCTTGCGCACGTGAACGTGTTCAGCCCAAACCGGCAAAGATGGGCCAGAGTTGGCTTGTAAGTCCTTCGTGCGCGGGTCCGCCGGATTCGGGTAAAAGTGACGAATCTGGTCAATGTGAATGGCATGTGATTGGAACGACGCGCTCCCATTGGCTAGCACGCCTGTGTGCACGCCGTGCACGCGCCGTCTAGACGAGGCCTCAGGCCCAGTCTACACGGCGCGTGTACGGCGTGCTCAGACACGTGCTAGCCAATGGGAGCGCTTCGTTCCAATCACACCCCAATCACGCTAATACTTTTAGACCCAATCCGGCCGACCGTG
>ENA-ORXM01004748-ORXM01004748.1-marine-metagenome-genome-assembly--contig:-NODE-4748-length-11539-cov-3.951056_pt1 | contig 11539 bp, 6 predicted proteins | sample MGYA00237867_ERZ511480 | MGnify/ENA primary metagenome ERZ511480 (study PRJEB26309, sample SAMN06266103) | marine metagenome | isolation source: Algal blade | place: United Kingdom:Sidmouth, United... | reverse complement strand
TGAAGTACTAGTTGAGGTACTAGTAGTCGTACTTACTGGAACACATTGATCTTCACAGTTATGATTAATACATCTACCTTCATACAAACAAGGATTTAGACTTGATAATTCTCGCTTTCCACCCTTACACATAATCCAATCACCAGAAGCACATCTGTAGGAAATGTCACAAGTTATTCCTGATAGATCCAGAGCAGAACATTCTAATGGTGGTTCATTTTCAGAAGGACACTTCCAAGTACATTCATTAACATCAAAAACACTTTCTTCACCATAACCACAATCTTTCTTAGGACCTGGTATACAGCTCTGATCTGGTGCACATTCATAATCACAAGTGTCAAAATTCCACTTTGGTACAAGACCACCATCACAATTTGGCTTATAAACGTCCGGTGAACACTGATCAGCTGATGCAATCTGACAATTCCATCCACATTTTAATTGATTCCATTTAGGATTTGAACCTTCAGGGCAACTAGGCTCTGGTATAGCATCTTGACCTAAACATTTTGAAGAACTAATTGAACCGACATCAGTCTGTACACTAGGATCGTATAAATTCGCATTATTTGAATTACACGATGTTAAAGATGTTATTACTAAAAACAGGAAATTTATTATTAAAATTTTCAACGTTTACCTCTTATCTTCTTACTTATTATCTAGATTTGCTTCTAGTTTTGCTCTTTGTCTCAAAGCATTGGAAGTAGCTATGCCTTGCTTTTGAGCTTTAGTTAAATCTAGCAGCTCAAGACAGATATACCGATGGCAACCGTTTGATAATTTTTTAAATTCTTTATGATTTGATTTGACCCAATATTCATTTTCATTAGAGCAATTTTCAATCTTTCTAATTAGTCCTTCAAAAGCCTCTCCAACATTGTTTACCCATTCATTTAAATGATCATTGAGTGAGGAGATATATTGGCTGCCAATTACATCAGCCGAGTTTGTATTACAAAGCTTAATTCCTGGTCTTCCTTCGTCAATGGAGGCAATTGCTCTTGTGCTCTGTTGTCCAATCGAAGCAATTGACCTGCCTCCAGTTTGTTGATTCTTAGACGAAACGACAGTTTCATTATTTACAACTCTTTGATTATTTGGAGAACATTGAAAGAAAAATAGAGATATTAATACTGCTTGATAAAATTTCATGGTGCTTCCCTCCCTGGTGACCATAATCAATTATAAGGCAATATAAGATGCACATCAATTTTAAGCATGTGGACGATTATAGGGAAATATTTCTCCTATAAACTTGATGAAACTGATCAATTTCGCTAAAACACTATTGCTGAGAAGAAGATGATACCGCAGATTTATCTGAGGAAAGTCCGGACACTATAGAGTATCGTAGCGGGTAACTCCCGTCTGCCGTGAGGCAAGGACTAGTGCAACAGAAAGAATGTACAGGTAATGCTGTAGTGAAACCAGGTAAACTCTACGAAGTGCAAGTCCACATAGGCCAACACTTGATATCTACTCGATAAAAGTTGGCGGGTAGGACGCATGAGCCTTAGAGTAATTTAAGGCCTAGATGAATGGTATCTTAATACAGAATCCGGCTTATCTTTTTCTCAGCTTTTTTCTTCTAAGTATAGCCTGCCAATTTTTATGGCCACGTCTGTCTTTTTACTAAAAAAATATTCAGTAATAACTTAAGACAAGTTACTAAATTTATTAGTTTTAATAATCTATAGATTTTTTGTCTTAACCAAAAGATATAATCTTTTAAATACTTTTTTAACTATTTCAAGGAGAGATAAATGATAAAGAAAAGATTTTTTATAATATTAATAAGTATGTTTATGCTAAGCTGTGAAAAACTTGATGACCTGGCAAATCAAGCTGGGGGAGACGATTTTAACTCTATCTCTTTGGCTTCTAGTTGGGATGCTCCATGTGAGAACAACTTCCCTGAAGAGGGATCTCCTGAGCCACCAACTTCATCAAAAAAGTTGCTTGTAATAGATGATGCTTCAGAGGGTCATTTGGGCGAGGTTATGTTTGCAGGACTTGATTGTGATGAAGCAAATACTGAAATGGAAGTAAGGTTTGGAGTAAGTATGCAATATACGACCACTGAATTTGAAATGGAATTAAACAGTTTGAAAGTAAAGTATTCAAACGAAAGTAGGGTAACTGGTCTAAACTCACCCTCATCCACAGATAATTGTGGGTTTACTGATTGGGAAGTAGAAGTTTTTAAAGAACTTATGGGCGAAGTCTGTCAAGATGATTACACCGAAGGTCAAACTCATGTCTATTTCACATATGAATTATCTAGTGATGGTAACTCAATTACTTTAACACAGACAGATGACGAAGGTGAAACAAAGTCAACTACTTATAGTAAATAATATATTTCAGTCTTCTTTTTTGGGTTTTTTATTAAAAACCCAAAAAAGAGTCCTTATTCAAAACTCTCTTTAAAAACTAAAAGCTGACAAGTCTCAATTTTAGACGCAATAATTGTTCCTGATTCAAAGTATGGATAATTTGACCACATACCTTCAAAGACAGCAGAATTACTAGTGTTTGTATCATATTGAGCTAAAAAATTATATTCTCTATCTGCAATACCACTAATGTCATAAATCATTAATCCTGAATTATAATTAGCATGATATACTCTATCACCTTTCACATAAAGGTTATGATCGATTGATCTTGAATTATGTCTGAAGTACATATGATGTTTTACATCATCTAAGTCTCTAACATCTATAACAATTGTTCTTGTATTGGGTTCACCTTTTTCTTTTTCATCTAGCTCATCATTAGCAATAAAAAATTGATGATCTTTTGTTAACCAACCTTGGTGAGCATAACCTGCATTTTCGGTAATAACATAAGTATCTAAAAGTTTAGGAGAGGACTTATCTGAGACATCGATAATATGAAAACTATCTGGATCAAAATCTCTACTTTCTAATCTTCCAACAGGACCATTAGATACAATGCAAATCTCTTTTCCTTTATGCTCTACATCTGGTCCATCATAAACGACACATTGAGCATCATGAGTATAATATTTCCCACAAACATCATTATCATCGTGCATAGGTCTAAGTTCTGTACTTTCAGTTTGAGCTTTCATCTCTATACACTCTTTGAAAGTAGGGTTTTCATTTAAGACACTATTTTTATTTTCACTTGGGTTTATAATAGGAGCAGTTGGAGGGTTACCTGCTGCAATATTAGCAGAAATACAACCTGCAAAACTAGGAGATGTAGGGTCTTGGATATTTATAGCATGTAATGAAAAATCACAAGCTCGAAAATCACCAGTTGTTTGAGTTGCTCCCACAGCATAAGCAAAACCAGTCTGTTCATTAATCACAATATTATGAGCATTTCCAAACCTAGCATAATGAAAATCTTCTGATTCATATTCTCTAACACTGGCTCCATCTAAATTTCTCAATTTTGTTAAATCAAAAATTTGCAAACCATGATTACTTGCTTCTGAAACGATAAATGCAAAATTTTTATAAACTTTAATATCTCTCCAATTACTACTAGAAGTTTTTCCTTTTAAATCTGCTAAGTGTACTGGATTTTTAGGATCACTTACATCTATAAAAGATGTCTTATTTCTAAGACCTAAAATTGCATACTCCTTATTAGTATCTGGATCAGTCCATCCCCAAATATCATTTGCACAAATGTCTCCACTGGGAGCTGATGAAATACCTTTTTCAGATAAGTCCATTGTACTTAAAAGTTCTAATTTATAGACCTTATCAGGACCTGAATCATCTCCACCAACATCAGACCCAGACGAGCTATCTCCATTATCAGCTCCTTCAGTAGTAGCACCTCCAAAAGTTTCTCCGCCTGAAGTTGTTCCATCATCATCAATTGAAGTAACTTCTCTAACTGAAGTACCTATACCTTTAAAGCAACTTACTAAAAGGAAAATCAAAACGAATCTCATCATATCCTACCTTGGATCAAGAAAATGAATCATGATCATTACTGTTTTTTTATTATTTTGATTATCAATTAAGTCTACAAACATCATTGGAGCATTTCCTGCAACTCCTTCACCTGAATCAAAGTCCCATGTATGATTACCTTCACAAACAATCCAACTCTGACTACTTTGCTCTTGTCCAAGCCTTTCAATATCACACTTTTCAAAAGTCCCAATACTTTCGACTTCTAGATTCATCAAATCTATATCTTCTAAGCTTCCTGCTAAGTTTGCTCTGATCTTATAAGTGATATTAATATTTTCTTCATTTATCTCTGGTGTTGTCGTTAATTCTAAAATGGCTTCTTTATCTTGGCCCATCCAGTGAAAATCTTTATCAAAACTCTCAGGAGGATTATGCTCATGCAGCATTAAACTATAGTTTAAACTCAAGTCTACTACTTTGATGACATTATTTTTTTTGAAATATACTTTAAAGCTTTCGTTAAACTCTTTATTGGCTTCTATCTCATCATGATCTTTTAATTTAATAAAAATATCATTCGGTTCCTTAAAGTACTTAATCTCATCAAGATGTGATCTTTGCTCAAAGACAAACTTATTGTCTTGCTCGATCGCAGAAAATTCATAGTCACTCAACTCATTTCTTAATTGGACACGGATTGAATAATTAGGAGGTTGAAACATTTTATCTTCAACTATCTTAATCGTACCGACTTCACTTATTGGGAAATCAATTTTCAATTCTCTTTTTAACTCGCCTACTTGTACTTGTTCAGACTTCAAGGTTGAGCCTTCATTACAACTAATCAGACATACTAAAATTAATAAATATTTCATCAAAATAATTCTCCCACTAAATGTATCTATTATTATCAAGCAAGTTGAATCACTCCTCTTGTATAGGCAAAAATTATCAAGTAGTGGGAGAGACTTATAGTGAACCTTTCTAGGCCCCTATAAGATTTTTTTATTAACAGAGACTCATGAGTACTTTAGGGTTGAACCTATTGCCTAAAGTATTGGCTTTTTCTCAGTGCAAAGAAAAAGCTTGGAATAACAATTAGAGCATTCATTAATCCATGTATATAAACCATTTTTGAAATATCCATATCTATAAACTCAATTGTAAACTCATTAGCAAAAGCAAGAATCATAGTGAGGATAATTCCTGAAAATGAAATCAAGCCCAATATATAACTAGTTTTATTCTTTTTTTCTATAAGAACAAAAACATAATAAGCTATCAATCCTGGTAATAAGACTGTAAGTATTGGTACAGCAATTTCCTTTAAATAATTTATACCATTTATACCAAAGGCAATGAATAGAAATAACGCTGCAATGAGATAACAGGAAAGAAGATAGATGTTAAACTTTCCTTTGTAATAATGGTTGGAAGTGAAGGAAAAACAACCTATTAAGATCCACCCTAAGAAAGTCGAATGTGACACGGCCAAGAAAGACCAAAGTTGATCATAACCTAATAACTCTAAGTCTAACTCTCCAGCTACCAACCATGTGGCAGCTATCATGCTAAACCCAAAGGGTATGAGGCTAGAAAAATTTTGAAGAGTTACTTTTTTATTCTCATAAATTGAAAGTAAATATAATGATAGTCCATATAAACTAAAACAATACCATGTAATCACGAAATAATTTACTTCTAAGAGTTCTCCTAAAAGTAATAAAATCAAAGACAAAACATGAAACTTTAAATACTTTTCAGAACCTCTTAAAAAAAATGACCTCAGCATCATTGGTCCTAAAATAAATCCAATAAATACAAAAATTCGAGTAAAAAACATCAAAGGTTTATTGCATTCAGAAAGCATGTTCATGATGCATTTAGGTGAAGCTGTTATTAGACCAAGCAGATACAACTTCAATAAATTTGCAATGTTTGCAAAATGGAAAGATGAAGAATCTTTGGATAATTTTCTTCAAATCCCCACCTATGAGAATTTTTCTCAAAATGGCTGGCACGTTCGATTGAAACTCTATAGGACATGGGGTGGTATCAAAGAACTTAAGGACTCTTATATATATAAAAAAAATGTTTCTAAAAACAATCGAGTTGTTGCGGTTACATTGGCAAGACTTAAGATAAATCAAGCTCTTCGATTTATAAAATGGGGTAAACCTGTAGAGCAACAAGTTCGGGACCACAAAGGAAAAAATCTTGCCCTTGCCGCAATGAGACCTATGCACACTTTATCAACTTTTAGTATCTGGGATGATGAAGATCAAATGATCGGAATGGTTAAGGGTGTAAAAGATAACTATGATGGAAATCAGCATAGAAATGCGATGCAAGAAAGAAATAGAAAGTCTTTTCATCATGAGTTTATGACAATGAGATTTATCCCCATCAAAGAGATGGGTTCGTGGAATAGAAGATCAAAATATATTTTCAGCTAAGTCTCTGGGATGACTTTTAAATAAGTCTAAATTTACAATCGATAGATTCAAAAACCTAAATCATTCATTTCTTCATATTCTCAGTTAAGCTAAAAGTGAGTATTAAACTTGCCACTCCAGAGATTTCAAATTTTTTATTTCTAGCAAGTTTAACTCTTAAGTTATTGTAATTATTGCCGATAAATAACCAAGAATTAAATATATTTCCTCGTGTTATAAATATATTTAGAGCTATTTAATTTTCTGGAGGTACGTGTGCGGATTCATTTAAGCACCCTAATATTAGGGTTGTTTCTATTTTCTTGTGTTGGGACTATTGAAGACAATGAAAAGGTTGATAAATCATCTGATGAACAGGTTGAACAAAACTTTTCCTTCAGTGGAGCAAGCGAAGGTTTGTGGGTTTCCAATACTGCATTGTCAGTTCGTTTTCCACCTGCGGTAGGTGGAAGTGGTTTATTCAGATATGAACTTCTTGACGGTGGTGGAAATGTTATTACCGGTGAAGATCAAGCCGATCTTATTAAGGATTCAAATGGTCTCTATCACTTAACTTTTGGAGGGTTTACTTCTGGAGAAATTCACCGCTTATTAATTAGAGCAACAGATATTGAAAGCGATATTAAAGATAATAATAAAAAATATGTGGAAGTGAACCTTCCAGATGAGTTCTATCCAGACTTTGATGGTTTTGAATCTTGCTCGCCAGTTGCTGGGACAAGTGGAGGAACACAAATTTCTATAAATTGGACTCAAGGTGCAGTTTATCCTGGATCTTTTGGTTTGCCTCTTCCTCATAGTGTAGGTTCATATAATGTTTACTATTGCACTAAAAATGATGGTACTGATTGCTTAGAGACTTCTTCTGCTCAAAGAGGGGAACAAGTCATTTTGGATCCACTTCAAACGTCTGTCGTCATTTCAGGACTTGCTAATAATACTGAATACTTTTTTCGTGTTACTGCTACATCAGTTGGTATAACTGGTAACGCTGATAGTAAATTTGAAGAAAGAAATATTGAATTTGGAAGTTGTAAAACTGAGTTAAGTTCTGGACCAATTGTATTTGATGGAATCACAGATGTTATTATTGCTGATGGTGAAGCTGGAATGAATGAAGCAACTGTTGTGTGGGAACAAGCCACTGGTGGATATCAGGGATATATTGTTTATTATCATCCTATTGTCGATCAAAACTCTTCGTTTAATTATCTTGATCCAAACATTCAAAAAGTTGTTATAACAGATACTTTAGCTGTTGATAGAGATCTTATTGGTCTTGACTCATTTACCTATCACGCATTTTTAGTTAAGGCCTGTCCTGATCTAGTTGGAGATCCAGATTGTAATGATGGAAATGATGCTGGTGAGAAATTTATTAGAAAAGAAACAAAACCACCTGTTGCAATTTTTGGTGGGATTGATAATACAGCCAATGATCCATTAAATCCGTCCAATGTATTTTTAAACTTTGAACCAGTTAGTCTTTCTAATGGTGGAATCTTTGATGAATACAAAGTTATCTTAAACGATGGTACAAATGATTATGATATAACCAATTCAAGTGTTTCCAATACTCTTGGAGATATTTACCCAGCTGCACCAGCAACTTATCAACCACTTTATCTTGATGGGTTTGTTCGTACAAATATTTTATCGACTTATGCTCTGGTAAAAGGGCTTCAACCTGGAATTATATATTCAGCAGATGTTCAAGCTTGGGTCGATAGATCCGCTCCCCTACCTATATCAGGTGGAACAATTAGTGTTGCTTATGGAACAACTAATACTGCACCAGTAAATATAAGTAACTCAGATACAACGCCTCCTCTTATTGCAGAAATGACTGTCACTCCTCCCAATGGAATATTAGTAGAAAGTGATACATTAACTTTTAGTATTCGTTATAATGAAAATATTAACGTCACAGGTACTCCTAGAATTGCTTTTGATGTCGGTGGAGTAACTCGTAATGCAGACCTTGTCAGTGTTGCCTCTCCAATAATGACTTTTGAATATACTATTGTTGCCGGAGATAATGATCTTGATGGCTTAAGTTTCAGTGGGAATTCAATTCTTCTTAACGGAGGAAGTATTGTCGATTTATCTGGAAATAATGCAAATTTAAATTTTTCTGCACTTGCTCCGGATATCTCTGTGATCAATGTAGATACATTACCGCCAGCTCCGCCTACAAATATTACTTTTACTCTGCCTTGGCTTAGTAGCGTTGAAGCTATTCAAGTTGCAGCTTGGACAAATCCAGCAACAGATTTTGCTTATGCAAATATTGGGATTGGTTCCTCGGGTAGTAATATACCAAATGCAGTTGCATTTACTCAGGCAAACTCTACAGCAGGTCATACATTTCCAGATATTAGAAGCTCACTTGTTGAGTGTATTCAAGAATATGAAGTTGTTGTTCAAAGTGTAGATGCTGCAGGCCTAGTTTCAACAAATGCAGCTAGTCCATTAAAATTTAAATACGATGCAACTCCACCACAAGCAGTAACTGTAACTCTTGGAGCTACAACTTCTGATGTTTTCGTTGCCAATGAAGTAAGTTGGTCGATCTCAAGTGATACTTGTGAATTAAGCCATTATGAAATAGCAATTGGTAGAGATGATGATGGTGATGGTTTTGATCCAGGAGATGTAGCAAATACATTGGGTTGGTCTGAAATGCCAGGCGAAGCTTCAACGACAAATTATACGGCAACTAGTGGTGTAGATGGAATGATCTTTAGCTTAAATGCTTCTGATGATTTTTATGTTTCAATTAGAGGTGTAGATGCTGCAGGAAATCCTGGAGCAGTGGCTTCTTCTGCTGCGTGGCAAGTTGACCTTGCAGGTCCAAGTGCTCCAGCTGATTTAGCCATTACTCAACAATGGATAAATGGAGCTCTTCCAATGCCCAGTCCAACTGTGTCTTGGACAAATCCAACGGATCCTGACTTTGATCATATTAAAATCGCTTTAGGATCAACTATTGGTCAAGAAGATATTAGAACTCCTACAAACATTGGAACTTTTTCAAGTTATAGTTGGCCTAATATTACATCTTCAGATATTACAGAATGTAATAAGAACTTTCCTAAAATCATCGCTTATGATGATATTGGAAATCCATCTTTGGCCGCAACCAATCCTAACGTCTTTTTTACTTATGATGATACAGCACCTTCAGCAACAGGAGATCTTGATATTTCAGTTGGTGGAGAATCTTTAAATGATAATAGAGGACCATTAACGGGGTGGAGTTCATCTGCAAGTATACTTGATAATTGTAATGCAATTAAAACTTTTGAAATGGCTATTGGTTTTGATAATGATGGTGATGGTTTTGATGTTGGTGATGCAGAAAACCTTGCTACTTTTAGAGTACTTCCAGGAGGAAACACTGTAGATCAATACCAAGTTGAAAGCGGTACTGATGGTTATAATTTTAACATGAATGGTGGCGTTGATTATTATCTTTCTCTAAGAGTAACTGATGAAGCAGGAAATGTTTCAACAATCTTAAGTGCTTCAACACCTTTTTCTTTTGTTCTTGATAATACGGCTCCGATTCCTACAATTACAAGTTCAGAGGTTTCACCAAGCTCAAGTGCAGTATTTCCTATAACTGTTACATTTGATGAGGATGTATTTAACTTTAGTTCAGGCGGAATAAACGTAACTAACGGGACTGTAAGTAACTTTACTCAAGTCAGTGCTAGTGTTTATACAGCAGATATTACTCCAGGTGATCTTGGAGGAGTGTATGTTGATATCCCTGTTGGTAGTGCTCTAGATGCAGCCGGAAATCCTTCTGCAGCAGCAACAACTTTTAAAGTGATTCATAGTTCTGCTAATCCTATGGTTTCAGTATGGCAAGTAGGATCAGGTGATTCTGTAACTCTTCCTCTTCGACCAGGATTTCAATATGATGCTCTCATCGATTGGGGTGATGGAAGTACACTTACCGACCTTACAAGTGCTACAGATCCAAATAGAACTCATACTTATACAAGTGCTGGAAATTATACCATCACTATTTATGGAAAACTTCAGGCTTGGTATTTTAACAATACAGGAGATAAAGATAAAATCGTCTCAGTTTCTGATCTTGGAAATGTAGGCTGGACTAACATGGACAGTGCATTTCAAGGATGTCAAAACTTAACCATCGTAAATGGTGGTGACATGTCACTAGTAACTAGAATGTATGAAATGTTTTATAATGCACCTTTAGCAAATCCATCAACAATAAATTGGGATGTTGGAAGTGTTACAAGTATGGACCGCATGTTTTACAATGCAGTAAATGCAGATCCAAATACCACTGATTGGGACGTATCAAATGTGACAAACATGGGTCATATGTTTTTAAATGCAGAAAATGCTGACCCTGATACCGAAAATTGGGACGTGTCTAAAGTAACCTATTTTTGGCGAATGTTTGAAAGTGCAGACACAGCGAATCCAAATACTGAAAATTGGATTACAACTAGTGCAAATAATATGGGGAGAATGTTTCGATATGCTCTCAATGCAGACCCAGATGTAAGTGGCTGGAATATGAGCTTAGTTACTAATGTGGAATATATGTTTGAAAAAACAGCTGCTAATCCAACTGTGACTAATTGGGATGTTGGAAATGTAACCAATTTTGCAGGTTTTCTATATGATGCAGATAATGCCACTCCTATTACAACCGATTGGGATACAGCAAGAGCAACAAGTATGGTCAGTATGTTCAGAAGAGCAGCTCTAGCCAACCCAGATACAACTAATTGGGATGTTGGCCTAGTAACAAATATGAATTGTATGTTTTGTGAAACTGATGCGGCAAACCCGAATACAACTAATTGGGATACAGCAAGAGTAATAAATATGACTTTCATGTTTTGGAATGCAGCGGCTGCAAGCCCAGATACAACTAACTGGGATACAAGTAGAGTGACGAACATGTCTTATATGTTTCAAAATGCAGATCTTGCTAACCCAGTTACAAGTGGTTGGGATACTGCACTCGTAACAAATATGACTTCCATGTTTCGGTATGCTCAAAACGCTAATCCTATTACAACCAATTGGAATACTTCCAACGTAAACTCGATGGCCTATATGTTTGATCAAGCCGTAAACGCCAATCCAAATACTACAAATTGGGATACATCAAATGTCACAACC
>ENA-ORXM01004747-ORXM01004747.1-marine-metagenome-genome-assembly--contig:-NODE-4747-length-11543-cov-3.346677_pt1 | contig 11543 bp, 12 predicted proteins | sample MGYA00237867_ERZ511480 | MGnify/ENA primary metagenome ERZ511480 (study PRJEB26309, sample SAMN06266103) | marine metagenome | isolation source: Algal blade | place: United Kingdom:Sidmouth, United... | reverse complement strand
ATGTCGGCTTCGTAGGCGAGCAGCACCGTCGGTTGGAGCGTGCCCACCTGCGCCGCTTCGCGCAACGCCGTGTGCGGCGACAGCGAGGTGTAGAGCGCGGGAACGCCCTTCTCGTTGAAACGCCCCCCGAACCGACGCGCTCCGTCGCCGGAAAGCGGCTCGCGCGCGTAGACCGGGTTCAGTGCCCGGTAGAGTAGCCCTCGGTAGCGCATCGTGCGCTACGCGTGCACACCGGCATCGACCGCATCGACGTATTCGAGCACGTCGGTCGCACGCCCGGCATGGACAAGCTGCATCGGCGTCTGGTTGGCGAAACCGGCCAGCGGCTCGGAGCGGTACCAAGCGTACGCCATCAGCGCGGAGCCGAAGCGCGGTTCGACCTTGTTGAGAATCTCGACTATCTCGCGTAGACGCCGTTGGGTACGATCCGACCGCACTCGCTCCTTGCGTTGCACCGCGTCCTTTCCCAATCCGACGCTGCGTGCAAGGTCATCGCTCGTGGTCCGGAGCGCCGAGGCGATCTTCCGAGGCGCGAACAGTCCTTCCTCGCCGAGCTCGATCAGGTTCATACTCTTCCACGGGTGCCGCTAATTCTGACTATTTATAGCGTCAGAATCAGCGGGGCTCAAGAGTATCGCCCGGCATCGTCGTCGCGGTCCGTGAACGGAGCCACGCCGCGTCGGGCGGCGCGCGGCCGGAGCCCGTCGCCGACCCCCGTGATGGAACCCGCAGCGGTGAACCAGGGCGCCCTCGCGAGGGTGGGGTCGGACGGCGAGGTTCGGCCGAATTCGCAGCGGCGAGCTGTCAGGCAACTCACGACCTTCGCCTGAAGCGCTCGATTCCCGAGCCCGACCGGACACCGAGCGAGCGGGCGACGGCTCCGTCCGTCGGAAGGCATCGCCCGAGGCGAATCAGGCGTCGCGTACCGTCGGCCAGTGCCCGTCGGCTTGGCCGATGAAGGTCTCGGGGTCCTTTCGCCAGAGCGCCTTGACCGCCGCGTCGTAGTTGACGAACAGGCGCTTGCCGACGATCGTCCACTGCAGCGGATCGCCCTTGGCGCTCTGCCCTTGCGCCATCGCGTAGGCGCAGTAGCCCCCGTAGGCCGGTGCCCAGCGCTCGGGCTCGGCGACGAAGGCCTCGAGGTGTTCGGCGCTCGCGAACTGCCAGGTGGCACCGCGCCATTCGGTGCGGTGGCGCGAGGAGCCCTCGATCGCGCGCCCCTCGGTGAAGTAGGCGACGGTGTCGTAGCCGCCGAGTGCCTTGTCGCTGAACAGCGAGGTGTAGATCGGGTCGATGGCGGCGAGCGCCGGGGCCGAGCGCAGGGCGCTCGCGACGCCGACGGCGGCGGGGGCGAGCGCCACGGTGGCGGCGAGGAAGCGGCGGCGGGAGAGCGGCGGCTGCGGGCGGGAGGCGGAAGCGGTCATCGTGGTGTCCTCTGCGTCGGGGCGACGATGTGTCGCGGCGGGGAGAACTATCGACGTTCGCGGCCCGGCCGAGAACCCGCCGAGGCCGTATACGCTCCATGCGCGCGGCGTATGAGCCTCGGCGTGTTCGAGCAAGGCGCGCGTGATCGCGCTCGGACACGCGCTCTCGATCGGCCACGATGCGGGCGTGAGCCCGCGGCCGGTACACTGCGCGTTCCAACCGACCCCGCGTTCACTCGATGCCCGTCGAGCACCACACCTTGCTGCTCTTCGTGCCCGCCTGCTTCGCGATGAACCTGACCATCGGGCCGAACAACCTGATGGTCATGAGCAACGGCGCGCGGCACGGGCCGCGGGCGGCGGGGATCGCCGTGCTCGGAAGGCTCTGCGGGCAGGCGATCCTGATCACGATCAGCGCCGCGGGGCTGTCGGCGCTGCTGCTCGGCTCGGCGTTCGCCTTCAACGTCGTCAAGACGATAGGCGCGCTGTGGCTTCTGGTGATCGCGTGGCGGCTGTGGCGCTCGGCGGACGCCACCGTTCCCTCCGGGACCGAGCGCGACGTGGCGGCACCGCTCTCCCGTGCCGTCGACGGACGGCTGATCCGCTCGCTCGCCCGCGACGAGTTTCTCGTCTCCCTCGGCAACCCCAAGGCGATTCTGATCTTCACCGCCTTCCTGCCGCAGTTCGTCGATCCGTCCCGCCCCGTCGCCGCACAGTTCATGGTGATCGGGACGCTGTTCCTCGCGCTCGAATGGGTGGCCGCCGTCGGCTACGGCGTCCTCGGCGCCCGTCTCTCGGCGTGGCTTCGGACGGCGCGCAACCGGCTGCTCTTCCAGCGCGGCAACGCGGCGATGCTGGCGCTCGCCGCGGTGGGGTTGCTGCTGATGCGGCAAGACCCACCCGAGGTGCCGGCGGCGCTCGCGCCGGCGCGCTAGACCGATCGCCGCTCGTCCGGGTCGCCTGCGCCCGCCCGCGGCGGTGACGCACGGTCGGCGTACAGGCTGTCGAGCCCCGGAAGCTGGCCATAGACCGATGAGCGTCACGTCATCTCTCGGCGTCCGTCCCTGCCGCATGGACGTCGCTCACGCCATCGTTCGCACGACATTGATCTTTACTTAGCAAACATATTATGTTTATATGACTGTGAGCGGATCATGCGGAACGTGCAGGGCGGACGAGCCGGAAACCGCCGTCGCAGGTGCGCGCCGTCGGCGCGCCGGGCACCACGAGGAGAACCGAATGCTTTCCAACGTCAGTAAGGGTCTGCTGGCCGCCACCGCGCTCGCGTGCGCGAGCCCGGCCGTCGCCGAGGACATGGTCGCGCTGCTGCTGCCGGAGAACGTCAACCCGCGCTGGGAGCAGCAGGACGCGACGGCCTTCGTCGAGAAGATGTCCGAGATCGCGCCCGAGGTGACGGTCGAGGTCTTCAACGCCAACAACGACACCTCCGTGCAGCAGCGCCAGGCCGAGCAAGCGCTGACCCAGGGGGCGAAGGTTCTGGTGGTCATCCCGATCGACGGCGAGAGCTCGGCGATCATCGCCGATACCGCCGCCGAGGAAGGCGTGCCGACGATCGCCTACGACCGCATGATCAACTCGCCGAACACGAAGTTCTGGGTGCAGGCGGACATGCACGCGACCGGGGCGGCACAGGCGCAGCACGTGGTCGACAACACCGAATCGGGCGACACGCTGGTGATGCTCAAGGGTTCCCCCACCGACCCGAACGCGGGGGTCATCGCCGAAGGGCAGATGTCGGTGCTCGAGCCGCTGTTCGCCTCCGGCGAGCGCAAGCTCGGCTACGAGAACTGGACGCCCGGCTGGGACCCGGCGATCGCCCGCCGCTCGATGGACCAGGCGCTGACGCAGCTCGGCAACGACGTGCAGGGCGTCGTCTCCTCCAACGACGGCAACGCCGGCGCCGCCATCGAGGCGATGGAGGAGCAGGGCATGGCCGGTACCGTGCCGGTGTCCGGGCTCGACTGCACGGTGCAGGCGCAGCAGCTGATGCTGCTCGGCAAGCAGACCCAGTGCGGCTGGCGTCCGCTGCACGACATGGCCGCCGCCGCCGCCGAGGTCGCCGTGCGGCTTCTCGAGGGCGAGGACTACACCGATCTGGCGAGCGAGACCGTGCAGAACGGCATCGGCGCGGACGTGGCTTTCGTGCCGGTCGACAGCTACTCGGCCGTGGGCGCCGACGGGGTGGCCTACGTGATCGAGAACGATCCCTCGATCAGCAAGGACATGGTGTGCCAGGGCGAGGCCGCAGCGACCGACTTCTGCAGCTGACGACGCCGCCTTGCCATTGACGGGCGCGGCCTTGTCTTCGGCAACGGGATCGGCGGGGCGTTCCGCCCCGCCCCCCCACCTGCGGGTCGAGGGCATCCACAAGCGCTTCGGCGGTGTGCACGCGCTGCGCGGCGTCGACTTCGAGGTGGCGCGCGGCGAGGTCATGGCCCTCGTCGGCGACAACGGAGCGGGCAAGTCGACGCTGATGAAGGTGCTCGCCGGGGCGCACGTCGCCGACGAGGGCCGCTTCCTCCTCGACGAGCGAGCGGTGGCGGTGAACAGCCCGAACGACGCGACCGATCTCGGCATCCAGATCGTGTACCAGGATCTCGCGCTCTGCGAGAACCTCGACGTCTCGGCCAACCTCTCGCTCGGTGCCGAGCCGGTTCGGCCGGGTTGGGGCTTCCTGCCGCGTCTGCTTCGCCCGATCGACGATCTGGCGATGGAGGTGAAGGCGCAGGAGGCGATCGAGCGTCTTCGAGTACGCACGCTGAGATCGGTGCGCGCCCGCGTCGGAGGCCTCTCGGGCGGACAGCGGCAGGCGATCGCCATCGCCCGCGCGGTCGGCGCCGAGAGCTCGGTGGTGATGCTCGACGAGCCCACCGCGGCGCTCGGCGTCGCCCAGACACGGCAGGTGCTCGATGTCGTCAAGCGTCTGCGCGAGACCACGCACGCCGTCGTCTACATCTCGCACAACATGCGCGACATCTTCGAGGTGGCCGACCGCATCTGCGTGCTCCGCCACGGCGGCAACGTGGCGACGTACCGCACCGCCGAGACCACCCCCGACGAGATCGTCGTCGCGATGACGCGCGGGCTCGACGACGAGGTCACCGATGCCGCCTGAGCACACGCCCTCGCTGGTCGCGCGGCTGCGCGCGCTGCGCGACACACCGTTCGGCGCCTTCGTGCCGGTGCTGCTCGCCCTGGCGGTGATCTGGGGCTACTTCGGCCTCGCGCTGCCGCTGTGGGAGCACTGGACGGACCCCTCCTCCGAGGCCGTCCGCTTCATCTTCCTGAGCCCGCGGAACATCTACAACCTGTTCATGCAGTCGGCGGTCATCGCGACCCTCGCCGTCGGCATCACCGTGGTGCTGCTGCTCGGCGACATCGATCTCTCGGCGGCGGCGACCGCCGGCGTCTGCGCCGCGCTCCTCGGCGTGATGGTGGTGGCGGGCGTTCCCGGGCCGCTGGCCTGTCTCGTGGTCATGGCCGTCGGCGTGGTGATGGGCGCGGCGCAGGGGCTGCTGGTCGCCTACGTCGGCATCCCCTCGTTCGTGGTCACGCTGGCGGGGCTTCTCGGGTACCAGGGTCTGATGCAGAAGATCCTGCCGACCGGGAACCTGAACATCGGCGACCCGTTCGTGCGCGGCCTCGCCCGCGTGTTGCTCCCCGACGCGCTCGGCCTCGCGCTCGCGACCGCGCTGGTCGCGCTGATGGCCGCCGCCACGATGCGTCGGCAGGCGCGACGCCGGGCGATGGGTCTCGAGCTCGATTCGCCCGCGGCGCTGTGGGGTCAGGTGGTTCTGTTCGCGACGCTGGTGTTCTCGGCGGTGCTGACGATGAACGCTTACCGCTCCGTTCCGCTCCTGATCGTGCTGCTCGTCGCGCTGACGGCGCTGGTCGGCTGGGTGACGACCTCGACGCCGTTCGGCCGCTCGATCTTCGCCGTCGGTGGCAACGCCGAGAGCGCGCGGCGCGTCGGCATGGACGTGCGGCGCATCCGCGTGGCGGCCTTCGGTATCGTCGGGCTGCTCGCCGCGGTCGGCGGGATCTTCGGCGCGTCGCGCTTCGGCTCGGTGTCCTATACCGCCTTCGCCGGCGGCTCGCTGCTGCTCGAGAGCATCGGTGCGGCGGTCATCGGCGGCACCTCGCTGTTCGGCGGTCGCGGCTCGGTCTGGAACGCGATCCTCGGCGCGCTGGTCATCGGCTCGCTCGGCAACGGGCTCGACCTCTCGGGGGCGAGCGCGGCCGACAAACTCATGTTCTCGGGCGCCATCCTGCTGCTCGCGGTCGCGATCGACGCGCTGTCGAGGAGCGGCGGCGACGGCCATCGATAGGGAGGCACACGGTGAAGCACGACACGCACGACACCGATCGGACCTTGCTCGACGCCGTTCTCGAGTGCCTGATTCCGCCCGATCCGGACCGGGGCATTCCCTCGGCCGGCGCGTTCGGCGTGGCCGCGCTCATCGACTCGGCGCGGGCCGAGGATCCGACGCTAGACCGGAGCGTCGATCGCCTCCTCGAACGGATCGGGCGGCGCGCCGAAGCTCCGACCGAGGAGCTCCTGCGTCAGGTGGAGCACGAGCTGCCGGCGGACTTCGAGACGCTGCTCCGGCTGACCTACGTCGGCTACTACGGACAGGCACGGGCGCGACCGCTGTTCGGTCTCTCGGAGCGTCCGGTCCATCCGCACGGCTACGCCGTCGAGGCCGAATCCGCCGCCCTGCTCGAGGAGCTGACCGCGCCGGTGAGAGCGCGGGGTCCGGTCTATCGGGATCCCGACGGGGCAGCACGCGACGCAGGAGGCGAGCGGGAGAGCCGGAGCGGGCAGCGTGACCGGACGGCGCCGGGAGAGCCGACGGAGCCGACGGGCGGGCCGGGCGAGGGCGGCGCACCGGAGCGGGAGGGGCGAGCATGAGCGACGAGCCGGTCGATGTGCTGATCATCGGTGCCGGGGCCTCCGGCGCGGCGATCGCTTGGTCGCTCCTCGAGACGCGGATGCGCATCCTGTGCCTCGAACAGGGGCCGCACCTGCCCGACAGCGCCTACCCGAGCCGTCGCGACGACTACGAGCTCGCGCGCTACGCGGAGTTCTCCTGCGATCCGAACGTCCGGCGACTGAAGCAGGACTACCCGATCAACGTCGAGGACAGCTGCATCTCGCCGGTCAACTACAACGGTGTCGGCGGCTCGACGATCAACTTCCTCGGCCACTGGCCACGCATGCGGCCGTCCGACTTCCGTACCCGCTCGCTCGACGGGGTCGCCGAGGACTGGCCGATCGACTACGCCACGCTCGAGCCGTTCTACGAGCAGAACGACCGCAATACCGGCGTGTCCGGTCTCGGCGGCAACCCCGCCTACCCCGACTACCGTCCCGAGCTGCCGCCGATCCCGCTGGGCAGACTGGGCCGGACGCTCGCTCGGGGGTTCAACGAGCTCGGCTGGCACTGGTGGCCCTCGGACGTGGCGATCCTCAGCCGCGACCGCGATGGCCGCTCGCGATGCGTCAACGCCGGCACCTGCGATCTCGGCTGCGCCGCCGGCGCCAAGGGCGGGACGAACTTCACCTACTGGCCGATCCTCGAGAACGCGGGCGTCGAGCTCAGGACGGAGTGCCGGGTACGCGAAGTCCTCGTCGACAAGGGGACGGGGTTCGCTCGTGGCGTGCTGTACCACGGCCCCGACGGGGAGCTGCACGAGCAGCGCGCCGAGCTGGTGATCCTCGCCTGCAACGGCATCGGCACGCCGCGGCTGCTGCTCAATTCGAGCTCGACGCTCTTTCCCGACGGCCTCGCCAACCGCTCCGATCAGGTCGGGCGCAATCTGATGTTCCACCCGCTGACCGGCGTCGCGGGCGTCTTCGACGAGCCGATGAAGGGTCACGAGGGGCCGATGGCCTGCTCGATCCTGTCGCAGGAGTTCTACGAGAGCGACCCGGGACGCGGGTTCGTGCGGGGGTACGGCCTGCACTCGGGTCGCTCGACGACCCCGATGACCTTCGCCCTCGGCGGCTACGGCATCGACAACCCGATCCCCTGGGGGCAGGCGCACCGTGAGATCATGGACGAGATCTATCCCTTCCTCGCCGGGCTGACCGTCGTCACCGAGGATCTTCCCGAGGCGCACAACCGCGTCACCCTCGACCCGACGCTGACCGACAGCGACGGCGTGCCCGCGCCGAAGATCAGCTATCGGCTCGGCGAGAACACCCGTGCGATGCTCGAGCACGGCACCGAGCGGGCGGTCGAGCTGCTGCAGGCGGCCGGTGCGAGGCGCGTGCTGCACAAGAACAGCGACGATGTCTGGTGGCGAGCCGGGTGGCACCAGATGGGCACCTGCCGCATGGGCGACGACCCGGCGACATCCGTCGTCAACGGCTGGGGCCGCTGTCACGACGTGAAGAACCTGTTCATCGTCGACGGTTCGATCTTCGTCACCGCCGGCGCCGTGAACCCGACATCGACGATCCAGGCGCTCGCGCTCTACGTCGGCGACCGCATCAAGGCGAATATCGCCAACCTGTTCGACTGAGAGCGCGCATGGACCTTCACGACAAGATGTGCCCCGCCGGGGAGACGGGCGACGCTCGGGGCGACGTCGAGTGCATCGGGCCGGCACTCGGCGCGCGCGCGACGTGAAGATCACCGACATCCGGAGCCATGTCCTGCAGTGCGACATGCCCGAGGAGCTCGGCTACTCGCAGCAGTACTACGCCAAGCGCACCGCTCACCTCGTCGAGGTGACGACCGACGAGGGTGTCACGGGCTGGGGGGAGTGCTTCGGTCCGGGCAACGTCGCCCTCGCCAACAAGGCGATCGTCGAGCGGGTGATCCGTCCATTGGTGCTCGGCATGGACCCGCTCGATCGCGATGTCCTCTGGCACACGGTCTACAACCTGCTGCGCGATCACGGGCAGAAGGGCATGCCGATCCAGTCGCTCTCGGGCGTGGACATCGCGCTGTGGGACATCACCGGGAAAGTCGCGGGACTGCCGATCCACACGCTGATCGGCGGTGCCCACCGCCGCGAGGTCGCCGTCTACGGCTACGGCATGATGCTCAAGCGGGAGAGCGTCGACGACCATGTCGCGCGCTTCGAGGAGGAGGCGGCGGCGATCGTCGGCATGGGTTTCACCGCCACGAAGATGAAGACCGGCCTCGGGCCGAAGGCGGACGTGAGGCTGTGCGAGGCGGTCGCGCGCGGCGCCGGCGAGGCACGCTTCATGGTCGACGCCAATCACTGCTACACCACCTCGGACGCCTTCTACGTCGGTCGTGCCCTCGAGGAGCTCGGCGCGTACTGGTTCGAGGAGCCCGTCGCGCCGGAGGACCTCGACGGCTACCGCGAGCTGCGCGCCGGGCTCTCCGTCAACATCTCCGGCGGCGAGGCCGAGTTCGCGCGCTGGGGGTGGCGCCGAATCCTCGAGAACCGCGGCCTCGACATCGCCCAGCCCGAGGTCTGCGCGCTCGGTGGCATCACCGAGTACCTGCGCGTGCTCGCGCTCTGCCACGCGCACTTCACCCCGGTGATCAACCATGTCTGGGGCAGCGCGATCGCGGTGGCCACCAACCTGCAGCTGCTGGCCGCCCTGCCTCCGATGCCGGGGGGGTTGTACCCTTGGGAGCCGATGCTCGAGTTCGATACCACCGAGAACCGTTTCCGTGATCAGCTTCTGGAGGAGCCGCTGGACATCCAAGGTCAAGTGAAGCGCAACGGCGGCAGGGTCGCGATCCCGAGCGCACCGGGGCTCGGCGTCACGCCGGACGCGGACTTCATCGCGCGCCACGAGGTCGAGTGATGGCGGGCGAGGCGAGCGTCGTCGCGATCGACTGGGGAACGTCGAGCTTCCGCCTCTGGGTGCTCGACGAGCGTGACACGGTGCTCGCGGAGAGTCGCGGTCCCTACGGCATGGGCTCGCTCGGCCCGGGCGACTACGCGGGCGTTCTCGACGGCGAGCTCGCGCGGCTCGGTGTCGGCGAGCGGGTGCCGGTCGTCGTCTCGGGCATGGCGGGCGCGGCTCAGGGGTGGTTCGAGGCACCCTATCTTCCCCTCGAGACCGATCTCGGCCGGCTCGGCGCCCATGCCGTTCGCGTCGACGGACTCGAACGGGAGGTTCACATTCTGCCCGGTCTGAGACAGGACGAGCCGGCGAACGTCATGCGCGGCGAGGAGACCCAGATCGCCGGATTCCTCGCCGACACGCCCGGCTTCGACGGCACGCTCTGCCTGCCGGGGACGCACACGAAGTGGGTGCGCCTGGAGCGGGGCGTCGTGCGCGAGTTCACCACCGTCATGACCGGCGAGCAGTTCGCGCTGCTCTCGGCGCACTCGGTCCTCAGGCACTCCCTGGCCGCCGAGGGCTGGGACGAGGAGGCGTTCGCGACGGCGGTCGGCGAGATGAGGGACGAGCCGCTACGTCTCGCGAGCGCGCTGTTCGAGCTTCGCGCCGAGGGCCTTCTGCACGCTCGGCCGGGCGCGCTTGCCCGCGCCCGGCTCTCGGGTTTGCTGATCGGTTTCGAGCTCGCAGCCGTGTCGGACTACTGGTCGGCGAGCGAACCGTGCCTGATCGGCGACGCGACGCTGTGCGCCAGGTACCGTGTCGCGCTGGCTCTGCGCGATCGGCCCGCGTCGGTTCGCGACGCGACCACCCTCACCGTCGCCGGCCTCGCCGCCGCGCGCCGCAGCCTCGAGGCAGCACCATGACACACCGCGAGATCGTGGCGATCCTCCGGGGCGTGACGCCTGACGAAGCGATCGAGATCGGCACCGCCCTGGTCGAGGCCGGGATCGACATCGTCGAGGTGCCGCTGAACTCGCCCGAGCCTCTGCTCAGCATCGAGCGCCTGGCCACGGCGCTCGGCGAGCGTGCCACGATCGGCGCCGGTACCGTGCTGTCGGCGGACGACGTGCGTCGGGTCGCGGACGCCGGTGGCCGCGTCGTCGTCTCGCCCGACACCAACCCCGAGGTGATCGCCGAGACGAAGCGTCTGGGCCTCCTGTCCTACCCGGGCATCCTCACGCCAACCGAGGCGTTCGCGGCGCTTCGGGCGGGCGCGGACGTGCTCAAGGTCTTCCCCGCCTCGCTACTCGGAGCGGCGGGTCTCGCCGCGCTGCGGGCCGTGCTGCCGGCCGACACGCGCGTCTACGCGGTGGGCGGTGCCGGGCCGTCGAGCTTCGGGGAGTGGTTCGCCGCCGGTGTCACCGGCTTCGGGATCGGCTCCGCCCTGTACCGGCCGGGAAGAACGGCGGACGAGGTCGGCGCGATCGCGCGGGAGATGTGCGCGGTCTACGACGACGCACGGCTGGACGACGCACGGCCGGACGACGCACGGCCGGACGACGCACGGCCGGACGACGCACGGCTGCGCTGAGCGGTGGAGCGCACCGTATCCTACCCCGTCCCCACCGGTAGCCGGCGATGAGCGAAGCGACGTTCTACGATCTGAAGGGGACATCCGGCCTCGCCCACAGCTTGGCCGATCAGGTCGCCCGCGAGCTCGGGCGGCGGATCGTGGCCAGCCGCTACCGCCCCGGGGAGCTCATCGAGAACGAGGCGACCCTCGCCGAGCGCTACGAGGTCAGCCGCACGGTCGTGCGCGATGCCGTCAAGATCCTCGTCGGCAAGGGCATGCTGGACGTTCGCCGCGGCATCGGTACCCGTGTGCGGAGCCGCCGTGCGTGGGCGCTGCTCGACGACGATGTCATGGCCTGGCACCTCGACGCGCCGCCGCGAGCCGACTTCCTTCGTCATCTGACCGACATGCGGGTCATCGTCGAGCCCGAGGCCTGCCGCTGGGCCGCGCAGAGAGGCAGCGAGGAGGCGATCGACGAGGTGATGTCCGCCCTGTCGGCGATGGAGGCGGAGGAGGGTTCGCTGGAGGACTTCGTCATCGCCGACGCCTCGTTCCACCGCGCCATCCTGCATGCCGCCGACAACGAGATCCTGAGCGCGATGGAGGGGCTGATCTTCTCCGCCTTGCTGATCTCGATCCGGCTGACCAACAGCGACGCGCGCCGCAACGCCGACTCCCTGCCGTTTCACCGAGACGTGGCGGCCGCGATCGTCGCGCGCGAGCCGGAGGAGGCGGCCGCTCGCATGAA
>ENA-ORXM01004746-ORXM01004746.1-marine-metagenome-genome-assembly--contig:-NODE-4746-length-11544-cov-19.187669_pt1 | contig 11544 bp, 7 predicted proteins | sample MGYA00237867_ERZ511480 | MGnify/ENA primary metagenome ERZ511480 (study PRJEB26309, sample SAMN06266103) | marine metagenome | isolation source: Algal blade | place: United Kingdom:Sidmouth, United... | reverse complement strand
ACGTTATTTTACCTCAAGCGTATGCTGATACCAATTTAATTAATTAAATCAGTAATTGAATTTGTTTATGTTCAAGGTATGATCGCCTCAAAATAAACAGCTAAATAAATAGGAAAGATTGTGGCGTTTGTAGTTACCGACAATTGTATAAAATGTAAATTCACTGACTGCGTTGCCGTATGCCCAGCAGATGCTTTCTATGAAGGTCCTAACTTTTTAGTTATTAGTCCTGAAGATTGTATAGATTGTGATTTATGCCCTATCGAATGTCCCGCGGATGCCATATTTCAAGAAGACGAAGTGCCTGCCGATCAAAAAGAGTTTATTGAATTAAATGCTGAATTATCTCAAGTGTGGCCAAGAATAACTGAGGTGAAAGCACCGCCCAATGATGCTAAAGAATGGGACGGTATCATCAATAAAATTGAACACCTAATTATTGATACGCCTTAATAGATCAAATAATCACTTAACAACATTAAAATAACCCGCTTAAAACTTACCTAAAGACCGATGAAAAATTTAAACTTTTTATTTATGTAATTTGTATCTACGAAAAGTAACATAGATGCAAGGATTAACTCTGTAACAATATGATCGAATTGCTACTAAATTAGTTACTCAACATACCGACTCACTGCAAACAACATTTTTTATATTTTTTACCGCTGCCACATAAGCAAGGTTCATTACGACCAACAGTAACTAATGAGCTTACAGGTACAGTATTGTTTATGATGGTATTTTCGTCGTATAAAATATTATCTAAGAAACCACCTTTCTCCATTAATGAATCAAAGCCATCAAAATCTTCATCTTTTTGTTCATTAGCAATCCAAGTATTTAGGGTATCCACAACATTAAAGTTTGTTTTAATTATTCCTGATCCAATCAGTTTGAATGAACTGTCGCTATCCCATGCCTTTACTTCACTTTGCTTAAAGCGGTCTTCATCAAATATGTTTTTATCGCTTAAATTATTGTCACATAAGGCAATAAACTGACTTTTACACTCATCAAGTTGATATTCAATACAATAGTCAGCTAATGCACTAATTAAAAAGCTATTAATTGAACTCGGTATAGCTAAAAACTGTGCTAACCATCGAGTGACATGATCTTCTAATTCAATTTTATCAATAACCCCCACCTCATACTGAGCAAATACCGCTTGAATTGCAGATGATTTGCAATACATAGCTTGATGACCATCAGAAATATAGTTACATAATGCTTGGGTATTACCATCTGCCACATTATAAAATAAAGTGGCTGTTAATTCAGTGAGTGCGTCACCGAATATACCTTCAAGAGGCGTTAAAAATGAATCGCTGCGTGCAAATAGTTGTAAACATTTTTCTAACGCTGGAGAGTATTTTAATTCTGCTATTAATAATGTTCCAAAAAATAAAATCGCTTCTTCTTCATTTGTTAAGGAGGTGTCGTCTGCGCTAAATTTATCAACTAAAATTTCTAATTCAGGATAAAATGCCGACCAATTTTCTTTAGCCGCTTCTATACCAACAATAGTTAATTTGTTGTCATGAGTATTACTTATTGCCAATAAAATTTGTTCTATATTCATGCAAACGTCCACGCTAAATGATTTATGATAAGTACATATACTCGTTATTATATATTAACACGCACTATTCTCTTCACTATTCAAAGGATTAAATTACAAAAAAAAGAGCCAATAATTATTAATGATTTTTTAGATTATGGCGGTGAGATCGAGGTTTGAACTCTACAAAAGGTTTAGTGCTACAAACCCTATAATTACAAACTCTAAACTTGAAATAAAAAAACCGCTAAATAAATTAGCGGTTTCTTAGAATGTAGCGGTGAGATCGAGGTTTGAACTCTACAAGAGGTTTAGTGCTACAAACCCTATAATTACGCACCATATATTTAAAACAAAAAAAACCGCTAAATAAATTAGCGGTTTCTTAGAATGTGGCGGTGAGATAGAGATTTGAACGCTAAAAAGGTTTAGTGCTACAAACCCTATAGTTACGCACCATATATATGAAACAAAAAAACCGCTAAATAAATTAGCGGTTTCTTAGAATGTGGCGGTGAGATAGAGATTTGAACTCTAGAAGGGCTACAAACCCTTGCCGGTTTTCAAGACCGGTGCTTTCGACCACTCAGCCATCTCACCTGAATGCAATTAATGCTACTGCGTTAAAGCGAGGCGAATATTAATGGCACTTGATAGCTTTGTAAAGTTTTTTTTAGCCAAAGTTATCATTTCTTTTGTTTTGTTTAAAAAACACTAAAATAACGAATGAAAACTATGCTTGTAAAGTCATATTAATAGTTGTTAACAAAATATTTGATCACAAATTAATAAACTTGTTTACAATTAAGGTATGAAAAATTTAATTTACATTTTACTGTGTATAGCGAATAACATACCAACAGATAAGGATAAACATGATTAATCAATCTATAAAGCCTATTTTATTTTTGGCGTTTTCATTAAGTGCTATGGGATGCCAAGTTCAGCCAACCACTCAAGTTATCGATAATGAAACCAATAGCGATATTGTAGAAACTAAACCCCTCCCCGTTCCTTGTAAAAACTTTTCGGCCCCACAAGTTAAAGAAAAAAATAAAATTAAAGAAATGCTAATACATGAAGGCAAATTGAACGATGCCATGACGAATGAAGAAATTGATATTTATGTAAATAATTTTATTAAAAAGAAATCACAAAAGGCCTGTAAAGCCCCATTATAAAATTTAATTAATTCACCAACACCTAATTAATAAATGAGAAAAATACATGATGCATAAAATATGTAAAATAACGATTTTAGCTAGCATTTTATGCTCGATGAGTTTTTCTCACGCTAAATCTAACCAAAAAGTTGCTAACCCTACGGATATGGGGGTAATTAACCAAGAAAGGATTTTATATTGGTTAGAAAAAAGAGGTGAATTATTGCCTAATGCTTCTGAACACGATAAGCAACAAGCACTTGAGCAATATCTTGCAAATAGAACTGCCTCCAATCATCACTCGAGTAAACAATTAAATAAAAAAATTGTTGGGCAACATCAAGCAACGTTAAACGCTATGTCTGGTGTGTTATCTTCGCGTGCTGCAATGCAAAAAATTACTTCAGCTAAAAAAAACAAAGCTGCTAAGGTAATCGGTCAGGCTGGCTTTGCAGTATCAAATGTAAAGAATACCGTAAAGGTATTGGCCATAATGATTGATTTTCAAGATTTAAAACACAGTGATCACGGTTTAAATTCAAACGACACTGATATGTATTACGATGAATACCCAATAACACATTATAATAATTTACTATTTTCTCAATCAGGTTTTGTTGGACCTAATAATAATAAAATCAATTCTGCATACCAGTATTATCAAAAGGAATCAGGTGAAAGCCTTTTATTTACAGGAGATACTTTCGGTTGGATAACCGCAGATAACGATGCTAAATATTACGGGAGTAATAATAATGATGAAAATGATAGCAATGTTGCTGAGTTAGTTATTGAGGCGGTGACTAAAGCCGTTGCTGAGAAACAAGTTAATTTAAGTGATTTTGATAAAACCGATTACTTCGATCGAGATAATGACGGTAACATTAACGAACCTGACGGAATTGTTGATCATATAATGATTTTTCATTCAAGTATTGGTGAAGAATCTGGCGGTGGTAAATTGGGTACTGAGGCGATTTGGTCACATCGTTTTTTTGTATTTGATGAAAATAATCAACCAATATCGATTGCCGGATCTACAACGCAAATTTTTGGTTATACCATAACCCCACTTGATGCATCTCCTGGAGTTGTAGTTCATGAATTTGGACATGACTTAGGTGTGCCTGATGAATATGATACTGGTAATGACAGTGTTGGTGCGCCAGTTCAAGCGTGGTCTGTTATGGGCAGCGGTAGTTGGCTGGGTAACCCAAGAGGTTCTGAACCTGTAGGCTTTAGCCCTTATGCTAAAGAATACTTTCAAACCCGTTATGATGGTAATTGGGTTAATCAGCAAAAGATTAATCTTGTTGATGATTTAAACGAAAGTCATAACCTTGTTACTGCAACTAATTATGAACAAGGGTTTAACCAACTTAAAATTAATTTACCAAAAACCGAAAAAGCCTTTGCATTACCTTTTTCTGGCACTTATCAATATTACTCAAATGAAGGTCATTTATTAAATAATAGTTTGAGTTTTACGACGCAAATTTCTGGTGAGAACCCTATCCTTACTATGAAAGCTAGATGGGATATAGAACAAGATTATGATTATGTTTTAGTTAACGTAAATGATGAAACCATAAGTGGTAACCATACTAAAACAACTAATGAGTTTGACACCAATATCAAAAATTTTATTAGTGGTAAATCAAGTGAAATTAATAACGCATCATCACCTCTTGGCTGGGTTGATTTAAGTTTCGACCTATCAAATTTTGCAAATCAAAACGTAAAAATTGAAATTATATATGTTACCGATACGGCTGAATCAGGTTACGGCTTTGTAGTTGATGAGTTAAAAATAACATCTGATAATGGTATTACTTTTAGTAATGGCGCCGAAACACTTGAACCAGTGCAGTTAAATGGTTTTAGTCGAGTTACTGATACTGTTGAAGGTTCTGATCATTTTTACTATGTTCAGCTACGAAATCATAGTGCAAACGATTCAGCATTGGTTAATTTGGATTACGATCCCGGTGTATTACTGTGGTATAGAAATGTAGATGCTGGCAACAACAATGTTAGCCAACACGCAGGAGAGGTATTTATTGGGGTTGTAGATGCTGACCAAAACCTTATAAAACGTAATGGCAAGATTGAACATACTGAAAAGCAGTTAAGAGATGCCGCCTTTAGTTTGTATAACCAAACATTTTCAGCTAACGATACCGCTAGAACAAACAATGCCACTTTTAATGATACCCAAGATTATTCTGCTCCTTTACAGCCAGAGTCAGGTATTAAATTACCTAAGCTAGGTTTACGTATGGAAGTAACTGCTCAAGCGTCAGACAGTTCAACAGCAACCATTTTGTTAACTCAAAAATCAACCCGTACATTGGTTAAAACACAATCAGGTTTGCGTTTAAGAATGTCAATTGATGATAAGAATATAACGAACGATAGTACCTTTTTATGGATGATGGGAGATGGCACAACATTAACCACTAGCTCTGTAGACCACCTTTATAAGGATCCAGGAAATTACGAGGTTTCCGTCATTTATTCTACAATCGATGGTAATAAAAGTCTTGCTCAGTTAATTACCTTAGCCTCACCCGTTGAAGGTAATATTGAGGTAACGCTAAATAATACTGAACTAACTTTCAGTGCGCTTATTTCTGGAGGGTTAGGTGAATATAACTACCGTTGGGTATTTGGTGATGGCGAAGGTGTTTCAACCCAAGATTCAGGTCGCTACAATTATAAAAATGCCGGTAACTACACCGTAACATTAACGGTTATAGATGAGACTGGAGAAGCTTTTGTTTTTAACAAAAATATTACTGTAGATAACCCGTTAACATCAGCGTTTACAACAATTAAAAGTAATTTAATGGTTAATTTTAACAGTAACGTTTCAGGTGGTAGTAAACCTTACAGCTATGCTTGGGACTTTGGAAACTCACAAACTAGCTCTGAAGAAAAACCAGAACTTACTTACACCGCTGCAGGTACTTACAACGTGCGCTTAACCATTACCGATGCTGATAACAAAACCCACACCGTAACAAATTCGGTAACCGTATCAGCGGCTAAAACAACCACAGTTGTTACAGGCAACGACTCAACTAAAACTACCTCTTCTGGTGATTCTGGTGGTGCTATGTATTGTTTAATGCTCGTTTTATTTGGAATGTTATCGAGTAGACAATTATTTGCTAGAAAATTAAGTAGCAAAAAGTTAGATGTTCGATAGTGTGATTTAATTACTATAAATTTAGTTAAAAATAAAAAAGGTCAGGTAATTTACCTGACCTTTTTTATACTCAACTTAATCTCAACCTTATTTTTGAGCTTAATACTTAATACTAAAAATTGATAACTTTACAGTAGTTCTGCCAATACTTGTGCAGGATGACGTGCTTTTAAATGAGTAAATCGTTTAGTTTGGCTTCGGCATGAAAAACCCGTAGCAACAATTTGCTGCGCATTCAGACGTTCTAGTTTTGGCTCCCAACTTGATTCAAATAAAGTTTTAGATTTTTCTAAATTTACTTTTTCATGCCCATAGGTTCCTGCCATACCACAACAACCAACGCTTTCGTTTTGTAGAGAAAGCCCTAACGCAGTGAATAAAGTTATCCATTGAGCTTCACTATTTGGTAATGCAGTTTTTTCGGTACAGTGAGAAAATAATTTATAATTGATATTTGAAGTTAATTGCAGTTTTTGCTTAATCACATCAATTTTAGGTAATAACCATTCATGCGCCAACATTACGTTAAAGTCGCCTCGGTTTTCACCTAATATTTGTTTGTATTCGTCTCGATAACACAACACTAAAGATCCATCTACACCTATCATAGGTAAGTTAAGTGTATGCAATTTATTTAAAAATTCAGCCGTGCTTTTAGCCGTTTTTGCAAAACGAGCTAAAAAGCCTTTAACATGTTGAGCTTTGCCGTTAGGTTTAAAGGGTAACAATACGGGTATAAAACCACAGTGTTGCGCTAACAACATCATTGACTCTACTGTTTTAGCGTCGTAAAACGAAGTAAAAGGGTCTTGTACTATTAAAATTCGACGTTGTTTTTCTTCTTCGTTTAGCGCTTCTAATTTATCTAAGTCAAATGCTTCAAACAAACCATTGTTTATGTGTTGCTGCACACTTTTTTCAAGAGTGGGTATCGATAATAAAGGTGTGTTAACGTATCCGATAGTAGCGCTCGAAAAAGCATCGTAGAGCTTGGTACCTAACACCTTGTTTACCAGCCTTGGTGCTTTGGCTAACATTGGGGTAATAACTTCTACGTTTGCTACTAAATGATCTTTCAATGGACGAAAATAACGCGTGTGATAAAGGTTAACAAAGCGTGCTTTAAAATCAGGAACGTCTACTTTTATAGGGCATTGGCTTACACAAGCCTTACACGCTAAACAGCCTGACATTGCTTCCATAACTTCATGCGAAAAATCGTTTTTATAATCACTAGAAAAGCGACTTTTCATTTTAAAAATAGTTTGATCTAGTAGCTGTTTTATAGACCAACCGCTAACATCTTTTTCAAGTTTGAGTACATCTACACCTTTATGCTCTAATAAACGTAACCATTCACGCATCAAGCCAGCTCTGCCTTTAGGTGAGTGTCTACGGTCACGCGTTACCTTACTTGAAGGGCACATTGGGCTATCAACATCATAATTAAAACATAAGCCATTACCGTTGCAGTCAAGGGCGGATTTAAAAGATGTTTTAACTTCAATTGGAATTTGTCGGTCGTAATAACCTCGTTTAATAGCGTCTACTGATACTAAATGTTCAGTTGATTCTATTGGCGTACATATTTTACCGGGGTTCATTTTATTAAGCGGATCAAACACACTTTTTATTTTACGTAACTCTAAAAATAAATCTTCACCAAAAAACTCAGGCCCGTATTCACTTCTATATCCTCTACCGTGTTCGCCCCACATAAGGCCGCCATATTTGGCGGTAAGTGCAACGACTTTGTCTGAAATCTCTCTGAGTAAAACTTCTTGATCAGGGTCACACATATCTAACGCAGGTCTAACATGTAATACACCCGCATCAACATGTCCGAACATGCCATAATGTAAATGGTAACTATCAAGTAGTGCTCTAAACTCCACAATAAAATCGGCTAAGTTCTCAGGTGGTACAGCGGTATCTTCTGCAAACGCTAGTGGCTTTTTACTGCCTTTAGTATTACCTAATAAACCTACTGCTTTTTTACGCATAGCATAAAGTTTATTGATACTGGCTAAATCACTGGTCACTTGATATCCAATCAGTCCGCCAACATTATTCACAATGTCTTGGTCTAAACGCGCAGTTAACTCAGCAACTTGGTCAGCTAAGTCTTCAACACTAGTACCGTTATATTCAACAATGTTGATACCATCCATCACTTTGCCTGCAACGTCAGTAATTAAATCACTGACTGAATGCCAAACGATGTCTTGCTTTGCTAGGTTAAGCACTTTGCTGTCAATGGTTTCTACTGAGGTGGCTTTGGCTTCAACTAACGCAGGGGAATGACGTAAAGCTGAGTCGAAACTGTCATATTTTATGTTAATTAAAGTTTTAGCTTTTAATATTGGGGTAAGGTTTAATTTAGCTTCACAAACAAAAGCTAATGAACCTTCAGAACCGGTAATAATACGACTTAAATCAACTTGAGTTAAGTCTTCATTAAACACATTTTCTAAATCGTAACCCGTTAAAAATCGATTTAAGCGAGGAAATTTTTCAAGAATTTCTGCTCGATTACCTTTACAGGTTGAAAGCACCTGTTTAACAATTTTACCCAAACTTGTCTCTTGCTGGGCTAGCTCAACCGCCTTTTCCATACTCATTGGTGAAGTATGTAAAAAATCACCGTTAGCTAACAAACATTCTAAACCTAAAACGTGGTTTGATGTTTTACCATAAACTAGCGAGCCTTGGCCTGAGGCATCAGTGTTGATCATACCGCCAATAGTTGCTCGGTTACTGGTTGATAAATCGGGTGAGAAAAAGAAGCCAAAAGGTCGTAAATAGTCGTTAAGTTGATCTTTAACTACTCCTGCTTCAACTTTAACCCAGTTTTCTTTTACATTTATTTCTAAAATGCGGTTCATGTACTTTGATAAATCAACCACAATACCTGGAGTTAAACTTTGCCCATTTGTACCGGTTCCGCCGCCCCTTGCGCTAAATTTAATATGATTAAATTTTTCTTCGTTAGCGAGTTGAGTAATTATTTGTACATCAAATTTATTACGAGGATTTAATACTAATTGCGGCAATTGTTGATAAATACTGTTATCGGTTGCCACAGATAAACGCGCGCTATATTGACAACTAATATCACCTTGGTAAGGCTTAGTTTGTAATATATTGGCAAATTCTTGATATAGCGGAGCTACTACTTCGAGGTGATCAATTCTAGGTAACATATAATTATCATATTTCAGCAACGTTTAACGTGGGGTAAGTATACCATGCTGAAGTAAGTAATTGATGATTGCAAAGCTAAATCTTACAACAATTACCTCTATCGTAGATAAAAAATTTATAGTTAATAAATTTATTGTCAGACGTTAAAAAGCCCTGTAATACAAGTGTATTGCAAGGCTTATATGTATACTCGTTACCAATCAAAATCCTCGTTTCAGAGTGCGTGAGCGTCAATGTTTATAGGAAGTAATTCAAGGCAATACTTTATTGTAATGGTTGTTCCCTTATAAAAAGTATTAATGATGAAGTCATCTTTTAAAGGAATAAACGCTCAAGCGCTTGTTCGATGGGTCTAAAAATAATTTATGCGGCGTTATTAAGTTTAGCCATGTTCACCAGGGATGTAGAGCATTAGGGTAACGCAGGAGCAGTTACCGAGAACAACCATGCCATAAACTTAATGCCTTGCATACATGGATGTCGTCCTTAGATTTCGTTTGGAACTTGAAATCTATGCCTAAATTGCTTTTAGCTCCCACTAAAACCTGCATTTTGAATGGTAACGGGTATAAAACAATTACATAGGTAGTTATGCATTTAAACAGGGATAAGGATTGTACATGAAAGTAGCATTTATTGGATTAGGCACCATGGGATATTCAATGGCTGGCCACTTACAAAAAAGTGGTTTATCTGTAACCGTTTTTAATCGAACAGAAGCTAAAGCTTTAGCGTGGGAGAAAGATTTTAAGGGCTCAATAGCTCTAACACCTAAACAAGTAGTTAAAGATGCTGAATTGGTTATGTGTTGCGTAGGTAACGATAACGATTTAAGAGACGTTTGCTATGGTATTAATGGCATTTTAGCTGGCCTAAAATCGGGTGCTATTTTAATTGACCATACAACAACGTCTGCTGAAGTAGCTAAAGAAATATCTCAGGCTTGTCTAAAGCAACATAATACATTTTTCGATGCACCCGTATCTGGCGGTGAAATAGGCGCTCAAAATGGTATGTTAACTATTATGGTTGGCGGCGATGAACATAAATTCAAAGGCATTGAAAACACCCTGAATATTTACGCTAAGCAAGTTACTCGTTTGGGAGAAGTTGGCGCTGGGCAAACCTGTAAAATGGTTAATCAGCTGTGTATTGCCGGTATATTACAAGGATTGTCAGAAGGTTTAACACTTGCTAAAAAATCAGGATTAGATTTAGTTACCGTAAGAGATGTACTTAAACATGGTGCAGCTCAATCTTGGCAGCTTGAACAACGAACACATACCATGGCAGAAGATCAATTTGATTTCGGTTTTGCTATAGATTGGATGAGAAAAGATTTGAATATTTGTTTAGAACAAGCAGAACAACTAGGCATAAATTTACCTGTAGCTACAATGGTAGATGCCTCGTACAAGCGTTTACAAGAACAAGGCTTTAATCGTTGTGATACCTCAGTGCTTATTAGAGAAGTTAAATAGATTAAAGGTATATACTTGTTCAATATTTAGCTTAAATATCTAATTAATACCAAATTACAATTCAAAATTTAATTGAAGTGGTATTTAGTAACATTGAGGTTGCAGTTGTAATTTGCAACCTATTATTTATAGCCTATTATTCATAGCCTATTATTTATAGCCTAATAATTTGTTGTCTTTGATCTCCTTACTAATGACCTCAGGCACCTTATCTTCCCAACCCGGTTGTCCGGTAGAGATTTGTTTAAGTACCTCTCTAGAGTATATTTTCAATAATTTTTTATCACTACATTCAATGCCAGAAATAAAATTATTAACGAGTAAATGTTGATATAAGTAGCGTAAATGCTCAGGTACTTTTACCTGTGTAAAATCGACAATATCTTCTCCATTTTCTAATTCAGGATATACAAAGATACGAGTGTTATCAGGAAATAATTTCCCAAACGCTTCAAGTATTCCCCCTTCAACACCGCGATAAAATTGCTCATCAAATATTTGACGCATATTCATCATACCTACCACTATGCCTATTTGCAGTTTGGTATATTGACGGAAGTATGCGCGCAATGAAAAATAACGCGTATAATCTGAAATCATTACGCTATAACCAAGAGAATTTAGTAGCTGTACTCTTGCAATAATGTCGGCTTCAGGCACTTTGGCGTCATTACCGTGAAGATCGTTTAATGAAATTTCAGCAATAGCAATTGTACTTTCACCGTCTAAACCATTTAGAGTGTTAAATGATCTTTCACCCTGTTCAATCATGTCAACATTGAGTCTAGTTACTGGTTTGAATGAGCCTCGTATAGTTAAAACATTCTTTTTGTACAACATATCTGCAGGAACCGTTACCGAACCATCGGGTTTAAACATAATAGCGCGTGTTTTCCAGCTACGGATAAGGTGTAAATTAAT